>ERZ1034753.583-NODE-583-length-13092-cov-3.844213_pt1 | contig 13092 bp, 7 predicted proteins | sample MGYA00520702_ERZ1034753 | MGnify/ENA primary metagenome ERZ1034753 (study PRJEB33766, sample SAMN09781700) | gut metagenome | biome: gut microbiome | host: Homo sapiens | place: Madagascar | study: EMG produced TPA metagenomics assembly of the PRJNA485056 data set...
GATAATTCCATGAGTCTGCCAATCATTTCCGAATCCGCCTTTATTGTCATGGAAAGAGGCATTTTCTTAACTGCCTTTTCTTTCTCAAGATATACTATAACACGGTCATTTCCGTCAGATGTATTAATTATGGCATACAATTCCTGTTCTTTTGCAAGATAACTTTCTTTATCCGGAAATTTTATCCAACATTCCTTCGGTATCTGTGAAAAAGGAATTATACTGTCACATATTACTTTGCCGCCTGTTTCTTCATCCACTTTGACATGTCCTTTTACAAACACTTTATCGTCGGCCTCAATATATTTTCTGTTATCCCTGTATACTTTTGGGAAAACAATAACCTCAACGGTTCCGACCCGGTCTTCCAATTTAAGAAAAGCCATATTCTGCCCTTGGCGTGTGTTTTTTACACTGCACTCGGAAATCATGCCACCTACAATAACACGTTCGTCATCATTTACCTTTGGCATTCCGGTCTCATCATCCGGAATGAAATCTGCTGTGGTACAGGTTACATTTTTATTCAGAAGTCCTTCATACTCATCAAGAGGATGTCCGCTGGCGTATATACCAAGCACTTCTTTTTCCATTGCTAAAAGTTCACTCTTTGTATATTCGCCTACATCAGGAATTGTTATTTCATCAGGTTTCTCATCAGGTGCAAACATATCAAAAAGCGACATCTGCCCTGAAATCTCGGTTTTTCGCTCGGAGCTGACCTTGTCCATAATGTCACCATATACGAGCATCATCTGTTTACGCGTCAGTCCGAAGCTGTCAAACGCTCCCGATTTGATAAAACTTTCCACTGTTCGTTTATTAACTTCTTTTCCCGAAAGCCTTGATATAAAATCCTTAATATCTTTAAATCTGCCACCGTTTGCGCGTTCTTCAACAATAGCTTCTATTACCGGTCTTCCGAGACTCTTTATCGCCGAAAGTCCGTATCTGATGCTTGAATCCGAGGCTGCGGTAAAAGTTCCCTCACCTTCATTAATATCCGGCGGAAGAATTTCTATTCCCATATTGCGGCAGGTTACGATATATTGTGCAACTTTTGTTGTATTATCAAGCACGCTTGTCATAAGTGCTGCCATAAATTCAACAGGATAATAATATTTAAGATAAGCTGTACGGAATGCTACAAAGGCATAACATGCTGCATGTGACTTGTTGAAAGCATATTTTGCAAAATCCATCATAGTATCGTAAATATGGGAAGCCACACTCTCATCTATTCCTTTTGCAATACAGCCTGCAACATTTTCTTCTTCATTTCCGTATATAAAATTATGACGCTCTTTTTCCATTACCGCCTGTTTTTTCTTGGACATTGCTCTTCTTACAAGATCACTCCGGCCAAGCGTATATCCGGCTAAATCCCTTACTATCTGCATAACCTGTTCCTGATATACAATACATCCGTAGGTTTCCTTTAAGATTGGCTCAAGTTCTTTACAGGCGTAAGTTATTGAGGTCTTATCATTTTTGCCGGCAATATACTGTGGTATAAAGTCCATAGGTCCCGGACGATAAAGGGAAATACCGGCAATAAGGTCTTCTATTCCGTCGGGCTTAAGCTCCTTCATAAAGTTTTTCATTCCCGTACTTTCAAGCTGGAACACGCCCTCTGTCTTACCTTGTCCTATCATTTCAAGGACATTTCTATCATTGTAATCTATTTTACTTATATCAAATGACACGTCTCCACGCTTATTGATAAGTCTTTCGGCATCCTGGATTACCGTAAGTGTCCTAAGTCCCAGAAAATCCATTTTAAGTAATCCCAGTTCTTCGATTGTTGTCATTGTAAACTGGGTTGTTATCGTTCCGTCTGAGGCTCTTGATAATGGTACAAATTCGTCAAGCGGCCTTGAACCGATTACAACACCTGCTGCATGCATTGATGTGTGTCGTGGCAGTCCTTCCAGTCTTTTGCATATATCTATAAGATATTTTACTTCCGGTTCCGTTTCATAGCGTGTCCTGAACTCATTGTTGGCGTTAAGTGCTTTGTCAAGGGTCATACCTATTTCGTTAGGTATCATCTTTGAAAGGCTGTCAGTTACTGAATACGGCATATCAAGAACACGTCCAACGTCTTTGATAACTCCTTTTGCAGCCAGGGTACCAAACGTCACTATCTGTACTACACGGTCTTTTCCGTATTTTTTCATTACATAATCTATAACTTCCGGTCGTCTTTCATAGCAGAAGTCAATATCAATATCCGGCATTGAAACACGTTCAGGATTGAGAAATCTCTCAAAAATAAGATTATATTTTATGGGGTCAATATCTGTTATTTCAAGGCAGTATGCAACAATGGAACCCGCTGCCGAGCCTCGCCCCGGTCCTACTGCTATGCCATTGCTTTTTGCATAGTTAATAAAATCCCATACGATAAGGAAATAATCCACATAACCCATTTTTTTGATTACCGATAATTCATAATCAAGTCTTTCTTCAAGTTCTGCGGCGCGTTCTCCGTATCTTTTTACAAGTCCCTCCATACAAAGATGTTCAAGATAAGATTCTGAAGTAAAGCCCTCAGGGACATCATATTTAGGGAGTTTTGTTACGCCGAATTCTATCTCGACATTACAGCGTTTGGCAATCTTATGTGTATTATCAAGAGCCTGCGGAGCATAAGAAAACAGTTCCCTCATCTCTTCTTCAGATTTAAGATAATACTGTCCTCCCTCATATCTCATTCTGTCCTCGTCATTGACTTTTTTGCCTGTCTGAATGCAAAGAAGTATATCATGAGCCTCCGCATCATCCTCATAGGTATAATGGACGTCATTGGTAGCAACAAGCTCAATATTAAGTTCCCTGCTCATTCTGACAAGAAGTCTGTTAACCAACTTCTGTGTGGGTATTCCGTGGTCCTGTAATTCAAGGAAATAATTGCCTTTTCCAAATATTGCTTCATATTTAAGTGCTGCTTTACAGGCTTCTTCATAAAGATTTCTTGCAAGAAGCTTCTGCACCTCTCCTGCAAGGCATGCGCTTAAACATATTATTCCCTCGGAATACTCCTCAAGGACTTCATAATCCACTCTGGGTTTATAATAAAAACCGTCAACAAAACCTTTAGACACAATTTTCATAAGGTTAGAATATCCGGTATTGTTTTCTGCAAGTAAAATCAAATGGTAATATCTGTCATCACTTATTCCCGGTTCTTTTTCAAAACGGGAGCCCGGTGCTACATATACCTCGCAGCCAAGAATCGGCTTGATTCCCACATTACGGGCTGCCCTGTAAAAATCAATCACACCATACATTACACCGTGGTCCGTTATGGCAAGGCTGTCCATTCCAAGTTCTTTTGCCCTTGCTGTTATTTCTTCAATTTTTCCCGAGCCGTCAAGAAGGCTGTATTCCGTATGTACATGTAAATGTGTAAATGACATAAATACCTCCAAAAAACTGCTGCACCATCCGGTACAGCAGTTCATATATTACATATTACTTTGCGCTTAAATATTTTTCAATTTCTGCAATAGCATCATTTTCATCGTTTCCGGCAGCACTTACAAGCACTTCTTCTCCGGCATCAAGTCCTAATGTCATCATTCCCATAATGCTCTTTGCATTAACTTTTTTGTTACCAACCTCAACATAAATGGAACTTTCAAACTGACTTGCAACCTGTACAAATACTGCAACCGGTCTTGCTTCTAATCCTGTTGAAATCTCAATTTTCATGTTTTTCGTTATCATTACTAATTCCTCCTGGTGCCATACCATTTTTTTCTCTGAGACTGTCTGCTATCTGGCTTATCTTTCTAAGTCTGTGATTTACTCCTGATTTACCAAGGGGAACTGATAACATTGTTCCCAAATCTTTTAACGGAGTATCCGGATATTGTAGTCTTATCTTTGCTATTTCACAAAGACCGTCCGGAAGGCTGTTAAGCCCCATATGATCCCTTATATAGCATATATCCTCTGTCTGTTTTACCGCTGCATGAATAGTCTTGTTAAGGTTAGCTGTTTCACAATTCACCTGACGGTTCACAGAGTTACGAACCTCCTTAAGCACCCTGACATTTTCAAGATCCATTAAGGCTATGCGTGCACCCATTACATTAAGCATATCAACTATCTGGGCACCCTCCTTCAGGTATACCACATATGATTTACGTCTTTCAACGATTCTTGCATCCAGATGAAAAGCATTCATCGCATCCGCTATCTGGGAGGCTTTTTCCTTTCCTGAAGATACAATTTCAAAGTGATACGATTTCTCAGGATCCGATAGTGACCCTCCTGCAAGAAATGCTCCTCTTAAAAATGCTCTTTTGCAGCACATGCTGCTTATACCCATAATACTTACCAGGGATAAATCCCTGTTAATACTGCCATCCACATCCATCAGCTTGGTTGCAAGAAGTATTTTAATCGCAACGTCTGAATCTTTCACCCATATGGTATATACAGTATTGCCCGTTTCACGGTTTCTCCTGACCGTTGATCCGGTTATATATGAAAACGCTTTACATACCAGCCTCTGGCATTTACTTACCACAGCCATCCTTTCGGACTGTATCCTGATACAATGTCTTCCGTGACAGTCCGTATATATATCACCATTCATACTGATAATTGCAGCGATTTCCGCTATCTGACAATGTCTGGCTCCCGGCACAACCGTTACCAGCTCATCTTTTACTTTGTGAGAAAAAGACATAACCATTTTCCTCTATCTTTTAGTCTTGGTATCGAGATTAATATCTCTATGGTCTATCTTAATACCATATTCCCCGCCCTCAAGTCTGTTATATAACTCATTGGCAAGGGTAACTGATCTGTGTCTCCCACCTGTACATCCTATGGCAATTACAAGTCTGTTCTTGCCTTCAAGTATATAATTAGGAATAAGGAATTCTATCATATCGGTAAGTTTCTCAAGAAACTGATGTGCTATGTCAAATCCCATAACATACTCCTTGATAGGCTTATCATTGCCGGTAAGAGGCTTCAGTTCATCAATGTAATACGGATTAGGAAGAAAACGTACATCAAACACAAGGTCCGCATCCTCCGGAATTCCGTACTTAAATCCAAATGAGAGAATTGTTACCATAAGGTTTTTAAAATTCTCATCATCTACGAATATTTTTTCAAGTTCCTGCTTAAGATCCCTTGTAAGCAATGTACTTGTATCTATGATATAATCTGCCTTATCTTTGATAAAGGCAAGTTCTTCTCTTTCTTTTTGAATACCCTCTATGACACGATGGTCTCCTGCCAGAGGATGATTACGTCTTGTCTCTTTATAACGCTTTACAAGGACTTCGTCGTCGGCATCCAGAAAAAGGACTTCATATTCGTACTTTCTGTGCTGCATACGCTCAAGCACCTTAGTGAGATCCGAAAATGTATCGCCTACACGCACATCAACTCCGATTGCAATATTAACCTGTCTGCTGCTTGCCATAGCAAGTTCCACAAATTTCAAAACAAGTTCCACAGGAAGATTGTCAACGCAATAATATCCGGCATCTTCCAATACTTTAAGTGCAGTTCTTTTTCCTGCTCCCGACATTCCTGTTACTATTACAATTTTCATAAGCATCTCTCCATGTATAAAGGTAGCAACAAACTTAATTATTACAACATATTACACCTTTCGTCAAGTGTTCCCACTAAAATCTCCCAATAATCTTACTTCTGGCTCTAGTTTTATACCTGTTTTTTCCAGAACCGTATCTGTTACAAGATTAATGGTATCATATATGTCTCTGGCTGTTGCGTTGTTTCTGTTGATGATAAAGCCTGCATGTTTATCTGAAACCTCGGCACCGTTTACGCCTTTCCCTTTAAGTCCGCATTCTTCAATAAGCCTGCCTGCAAAATCTCCCTCCGGTCTTTTAAAAGTACTTCCCGCACTTGGATATTCAAGAGGTTGTTTTTCTTTACGCTTTTCTAAGAGTTCATTGACTTTACGCGTCATTTTCTCCACATCGCCTTTGCACAGTTTCATTTCTGCCGACAGGATTATCTCCTGTTTCCGTATGAAAATGCTGTTTCTGTATGACAGTTCCATTTCACCCTGCTTATATTCATGGGTATTGCCCTGTCTGTCAATCGTTACGACTTTCGTAAGCACATCTTTCATCTCACCGCCGTATGCGCCTGCATTCATATAACATGCGCCCCCAAGTGTTCCCGGTATTCCTGCCGCAAATTCCAGTCCCGAAAGAGAATGTCTCCTTGCCGTATTAAAAAGCCTGGCAAGTGAAGTTCCCGCTTCTGCCGTAATCCTGTCACCGTTTACGGTTATATTGCCCAGATCACGCCCAAGCATTATTATCATTCCGTCATAGCCTTTATCTGATACCAGTAAATTGCTTCCATTCCCGATAACATAATATGGTATTTTGTATTCTTCTGCTGCCAGTATATATTTTTTTATATCCTCTGCCCTATAAGGCACTACAAAATATTTTGCCGGTCCACCCACTTTAAAAGTGGTGTGGTCCGACATCATTTCATTGCAAAATATACACTCTTCTCCGGCAATACTTTTTATTGCGGATAAAAAATCCATAAAAGTTCCTCCATTTTATACGGATTATAATACAAGCTTTGCTGCACCGTAAATACCTGCACTGTTTCCGAGAGTTGCAAGTTTAATCGGTGTTTTTCTGCACTGATGGAATGCTTTTTCAACATAATATCTGCTGATTGCATCAATAAGGAAATCTCCTGCTTTTGATACGCCACCGCCTACTAAGAACACATCAGGGTCTACAACACATGCTATATGTGACATGGCTATTCCAAGGTATTCCGCAAGTTTATTAACAGAAATAAGCGCAAGCTCGTCTCCCGCCTTTGCTGCATCAAACACATCCTTAGCTGTAAATTCTTTTAAATCCCTGAGTGAAGATGGCATCTTTTCTGATGCAAGAAGTTTTTTGGTTTCTTTTACAATACCTGTTGCGGATGCCACCTGTTCAAGACATCCTTTTTTACCACAGCCGCAATATTCCGTTTCATCGTATACAACAGGCATATGTCCAAGTTCACCCGCTGCTCCGTGGCTGCCTGTAACGATTTTGCTGTCAAGGACAATTCCGCCGCCTACGCCTGTTCCGAGAGTAAGCATTACAAGGTTGGCATAGCCTTTTCCGCCACCCTGCCATAACTCGCCAAGAGCTGCAACATTGGCATCATTACCTGCTTTTGCCGTAAAACCTGTTTTGTCTTTAAGTATCTCTTCTACAGGGACATCACCCCAGCCGAGATTAACACAGCCTTTTACTATGCCTGTTGAAGTAACAGGACCCGGAACACCGATTCCCACACCAACAACATTCTCCGGTGAAATAGCTTCTTCTTCAATTTTTGCCTTGATTGATTCTGCAATATCATCAAGAATATATTTACCTTTTTCCTCTTTTCTTGTAGGTATCTCCCAGTCTGAAAGCAATGAACCTTCCACTGTAAATACGCCCATCTTTACTGTTGTACCGCCAAGGTCAACGCCAAAACATAATTTTCCCATTTGCTGTTCTCCTTAATTCTATTCTTTTCTGTTAATACTGTTCTGTACTCTGTTATATAATTCTCTGGCCGCATTGTAACCCATCTTCTTCTGTCTCCAGTTGACTGCCGCAGATTCAACTATTACTGCAAGGTTACGTCCCGGTCTTACAGGAAGATTATGACATACTACTTTATTACCGAGAATTTCCGTATATTCTTCTTCAAGACCAAATCTGTCATATTCCTTTTCTTTGTCCCAGTCTTCAAGGTGGATTACCATATCTATTCCCTGTGTTTCCTTAACGCTCTCAACACCGAAAAGTGTCTTCACATCAATGATTCCGATACCTCTTAATTCAATAAAATGTCTTGTTATCTCAGGTGCTGTTCCTATAAGAGTCTCGTCACTTACTTTTCTGATTTCAACAACATCATCTGTTACAAGACGGTGTCCTCGCTTTATAAGTTCCAGTGCCGCCTCGCTTTTTCCTATTCCGCTTTCACCTGTAATGAGAACGCCTTCACCATATACATCCACAAGCACGCCATGTATTGAAATTGTAGGTGCAAGTTCAACCTTCATCCATCTGATAATCTCTGCTTCAAAAGATGATGTTACCTGACTTGCCTGTAAAAGAGGAATCTTATATTTTCTTGCTGCTTCAATCATCAGTTCATCAGGTACTTCATTACGGCAATATATGATACATGGTATATTATATGACAAAAGGCGGTCATATCTTTCTCTTTTGTCATCATCACTCATCTGCTTCATATCTGCAATGCCGGCCTGTTAATGTCTGGCACCATTACAACCTTGCTGCCTACATCAATATCCGGTGTAAGTATTTTCAGGTCCATTTTTTCAATAATTTTTTCTACTTTTAATTCTTCGCTCATTATGTACCCCTTTCCTGTTTGTTAAAAAATTCGTGTACTTTTTCGGCTGCTGCCAGATTCATTGAAGGAACATCGCAAAGTTCCTCTACTGATGCTTTTTTTATTACATCAATATCCTTAAAATGCTTCATTAATGCCTTACGCCTTACCGGTCCGATTCCGTCAATATCATCAAGTATTGACTTAACCTGTTCCCTGCTTCGTAAATTACGGTGAAACTCAATGGCAAACCGGTGTGCCTCATCCTGTATTCTCGTAATCAGTTTGAAAGCTTCACTTCCGGTATTAATTTCTACTTCTTTTCCATTATACCATAAAGCTCTCGTTCTGTGGTTATCATCTTTTACCATTCCGCATACAGGAATTGAAATATTAAGGTCATTTAACACTTCTAAAGCTATATTAACCTGTCCCTTACCGCCATCCATCATAATAAGGTCAGGCTTAATATCAAAACTGCTGTCACTTTCGTGGGTAAGCCTTCTTGTCAGGACCTCCCGCATTGACGAATAATCATCCGGTCCCGTTACTGTTTTGATACGGAACTTTCTGTAATCATTTTTTCTTGGTCTTCCGTCTGTAAACACAACCATTGAACCTACAGGCTGTGCTCCGCTTATATTGGATATATCAAAGGCTTCCATTCTGTGGATATCATGTAAGCCTGTAAGTCTTTCAATTTCTTTAACTGCACCGGTTGTTCTTGCTTCTTCTTTGAGAATTTTTTCCCTGTCCTGATTAAGTACCATATTGGCATTTTTCTCCGCAAGTTCAACAAGTTTTTCTTTCTGTCCTCTCTTTGGGACAAGGAATTTTACATTATGTCCTGCCCTTTCCGTAAGCCACCTGCCGATAAGCTCCTCATCAATGAGATTTTCCTGCAGCATGATTTCCGGTGGAATATACGGTGTTCCGGCGTAATACTGTTTTATAAAATCGGTGATAATCTCCGAACGTTTTTCGTCTCCGGCAAGGCGCATATGGTAATGCTCTCTTCCTATCATCTTGCCGTTTCTTATGAAAAACACCTGCACCACACAGTCCTTATAATCTATTGATGCAGCTACAATGTCCCTGTCCTGCATATCGCTGTTGGTAATTTTCTGCTTCTGTGATACAAATTTAACGCTTTCAAGCATATTCCTGTATGCGGCGGCCTGCTCAAATTCCATTTTTTCCGAAGCTTCATACATAAGTCCGGTAAGTTTCCTGGTAATGCCATTATACCTTCCTTCAAGGAAGTCTATACATTGGTCAATAAGTTTTCCGTAGTCTTCCTGAGAAATATATCCCTGGCATGGAGCTGTACACTGGCCTATATGATAATTAAGACATGGTCTTTCTTTGCCTGTGTCCTTTGGAAGATTACGTCTGCAGGTTCTTATGCCGTAAGTCTTATTAAGCAGTTCTATAGTATCATTGACCGCCTTACCACTGGTAAACGGTCCGAAGTATCTTGCTTTGTCCCTTTTCATCTCTCTTGAAGATATGATACGTGGAAAGGGTTCATTCACTGTTATTTTTATAAAAGGATATGTCTTATCATCCTTAAGCATGGTGTTATATCTGGGTCTGTGTAATTTTATCAGATTACACTCCAATACAAGTGCCTCTAACTCTGAATCCGTAATAATATACTCAAATCTGCGGATATTGGAAACCATCTGTTTTATTTTGTTGGTATGATTTCTTGATGACTGGAAATACTGTCTTACCCTGTTTTTCAGGCTTATTGCCTTGCCTACATAAATGATTTCGTCTTTTTCATCGTGCATTATATATACCCCCGGTTTGTCCGGAAGCTTTTTAAGCTCTTCTTCTATGTCAAAAAAACCATCGTACATATATCATGTCCTCTTATAATCAGCCTATATTAAACGCCGCTTTTTCTGAGTAATTCTCCATCAATTCAATATCCCGGTCAGTCAGGCCTAACTTATCTTTTACAAAGGAACGTTCCTTTAAAAGGCAGGTATTGCTTACCGTTCTGTTATCCGTATTAAGTGTAGCATGAACACCGTTATCCAGTAAACGTTTTAGAGGATATTTTTTTATATCATCATATACTTTTGTCTGCATATTGCTTATTGGGCACACTTCAATTGGAATTTCATGCTTTGCAAGATATTCCACAAGTCTTTCATCCTCAATACTTCTTATTCCATGTCCTATTCTTGATGCTCCGAATTTAATTGCTGTCCATATACTTTCAGGTCCCGCTGCTTCTCCGGCATGTATGGTAAAAGGTATCCCAAGCCTGCCTGCTTTCTTGAAGACTTCTTCGTATAACGAAGTTGCATACAGTCCCTCCGCACCTGCCAGATCCAGTGCACACACCTTGTTATTAAGATATTTTCCGGCACATTCAACGGTATGAAGATTATCTTTAACGGAAGCTCCTCTCATACAGCAAAGTATAAGATTCAGTCTTATACCGTTCTCTCTTTCTGCCTGTTCTGCTCCTTCTATGGCAGCCTCTGTTACCGCCTCCATCGAAAGTCCTTCCTTAGTGGAAAACATCGGTGCAAACCTTATTTCTGCATAATCAGTTCCTTCTTTGGCTAAATCCTCTCCCAGTTCTTTTACCGCCCTTACGATATTATCTTCTTTTTGTAAAAGCATAAGAGGATAATCAAAACATTTAAGATATTCATTAAGATCCGTGCATTCGTCACTCACACTGAATGATTTTCTGACGTTTTCAAGGGAATCAAATATTCCTTTATCGTAAAACAGCTCCCACGCCGTTTCAGGTCTCAGGGAGCCGTCAAGATGAAGATGTAAATCAATCATTATTATCACTTTCTTCGTTCTTATTTTTTACGGAATTAACTATTTCCATAAATTCCTTACCTGTAATACTTTCCTTTTCAAGAAGGTATTCAGATACTTTATGGAGACATTCCAGATTATTCTGAAGCATTCCTTTTGTCTTAATATAAGATTCCTTAAGCATCTTAATTACTTCTTCATCAATAACTGCTGCTGTCTTATCAGAGCAGTTAAGTGTTGTTTTGCCGTCAAGATACTTGTTCTCAATTGCTTCAAAGCCTGCAATTCCCAGTCTGTCTGACATTCCGTACTGGCTTATCATCGTTCTGGCTAATTTTGTGGCTCTTTCTATATCATTGGATGCTCCGGTTGTCATTGTTCCGAAAATAATTTCTTCTGCTGCACGTCCACCAAGAAGTGTAAGAATCTTAGCTTCAAGTTCTTCCTTCTTATAGAGATATTTTTCTTCTTCAGGAACCTGCATCGTATATCCCAATGATCCCATTGTTCTTGGTACAATAGTAATCTTCTGTACGGGTTCTGCATCTTTGGTAAGTGCGGTTACAAGAGCATGTCCTACTTCGTGATATGCAACCATCTTCTTCTCTTCTTTACCGAGAATGCGGTCTTTCTTTTCTTTACCTGCTATAACCACTTCAACCGATTCAAAAAGATCTTCCTGGTTGACTGCACGTCTGTGATGTTTAACAGCGTTAATAGCTGCCTCGTTGATAATATTGGCAAGGTCTGAGCCTACAGCACCTGCCGTAGCCAGTGCAATTGCTTCAAGGTCTACGGATTCATCCATAAGAACATCCTTTGAATGTACTTTAAGTGTATCAAGTCTTCCCTTAAGGTCGGGTTTATCAACGATAATTCTTCTGTCAAAACGGCCCGGCCTCAATAATGCCTTATCAAGAACCTCAGGTCTGTTGGTTGCTGCAAGGATAAGTACACCCTTTGAAGAATCAAAACCATCCATCTCCGAAAGAAGCTGGTTAAGTGTCTGTTCTCTTTCGTCATTACCACCGAACTGGGAATCCCTGCTCTTACCTATGGCATCAATTTCATCTATGAATATAATACATGGTGCAGCAGCAATAGCCTGTTTAAATAAATCCCTGACTCTTGACGCACCTACACCCACAAACATTTCAACAAAGTCCGAACCAGACAGCGAGAAGAACGGTACTCCTGCCTCACCTGCAACGGCTTTTGCAAGAAGTGTCTTACCGGTTCCCGGAGGTCCTACTAAAAGCGCACCCTTTGGAAGTTTTGCTCCAATTGCGGTATATTTTGCAGGGTTGTGAAGGAAGTCAACGATTTCTTTTACAGATTCCTTTGCTTCTTCCTGTCCCGCAACATCTTTAAAAGTAACTCCTGTTTTCTGCTGCATATAAATCTTGGCATTGGATTTTCCGACACCCATAATTCCCCCGCCGCTTGCCGCAACTCTTTTGAATATAAAACTCAGAAAAAGCCAGAAAATTACAAACGGAAGCACATATATAATTATAAAGTTAAATACAGACGACCCTGTATCCTCTATGGCGCGGTTGATTTCCACCCCATCCATGGACTTTAATTTGTTAAATACATCTTCGTCATAAATATATCCTGTATAATACTTTACCGTAAGTCCGCTTACCGGCTGTTCTTTAGGAATGATTGTTATCTGGTCACTGCTGTATTCAACCGATGAAATTCCATTCTCATCAATAAGTTCAAGAAATCTTGAATAACTGATTTCCTTTGTTGTGGCTTTTTTGATACAACTCTTGACAAAAGAAACTACGAGATAAGTTATTACTATTGCTATGATAATACCAAGAACCGTTATTCCTGCTCTCGGTCCTTTTTTATTGCCTCTGTCATTATTGTTATTCCCGTTATTGTCACGGTTGTAGTTATTGT
>ERZ1034753.588-NODE-588-length-13009-cov-15.130384_pt1 | contig 13009 bp, 9 predicted proteins | sample MGYA00520702_ERZ1034753 | MGnify/ENA primary metagenome ERZ1034753 (study PRJEB33766, sample SAMN09781700) | gut metagenome | biome: gut microbiome | host: Homo sapiens | place: Madagascar | study: EMG produced TPA metagenomics assembly of the PRJNA485056 data set...
GTCCTAAAAAAATACTCCCCGTTGGCAAGTCCTTAATGACCTTAATGACTAATGACCTTAATGACCACTTTTTCCTGAGAGGGAGGTAGCCAGCTTCCAACCAGGTGTACCTAAAGAGCCATGCATCAGGAACATGTAAGAAGTCAGAAACGTTATAGGATTTTAATTTTCAGCCATCTCCCCTTAAATCTGCTTAAACTTCCTGCTGCCTTATCCGCTGTATGGATTTTTTTCTCTATATTTGCCAGCAGAAAAACGATGGAGTTTGGGTTAGAAACGAAACAGAAAAAATCAGAAACGAAGTGATTATGAAGCAAAGAAGAAGAAAATACATACAGCTGCTCACGGCTCTGCTGCTCCTGCTCATCGGTCAGGAGGCTCGTGCCCAGAAAACATGCGTCATTGCATCGGCCGAGAATCATGTGCCTATCCGCGAAGCGCTCATCCATACCAACAACAACCACTGGGCGCGCACCGACTACCGCGGCTACTGGAGCATGCGCTACCAGTTTGATTCGGCTACCGTCTCCAAGCCCGGTTTCATCAAGGCAACCATCCGCTACCGGGAATTGCCCGATACGGTGTTCCTGCTGCCCGAATCAAAACAGATAGGCGAGGTGACCGTTTGGGGTAAGAACCAGGAAGGCGCCGGCAAGATGAAGAGCCAGGCCAGTCTGGAGGCTGCGGAGGCAGGCAGAAATGCCGCGCTGGGACATACCCGCCTTGTAGGATTCGACCTGGGCAACATGATGGATAGTCAGGGGCGCCGCGACCAGAAACATCTGAAGGAGGCTAAAAAGATATTCTCGAAGATGGAACACGGCGATCCGCTCATCAATGCCTACGAAAAGGCGACTGGTAAAAAATATTTATTAAAAAATCCGGTTGATGCAGCTGATGAGAAACCTGCCGAAAAACAACCCCTTAAGGGAGATGAAAAGGCAAATGTCCCAAAGGAAGAGTAGGGAAAGGGGTGAAAAATCAAAAAAATGGAAGAATTCGGAAAATAATTGCCGAAAAACTTGCCCATGTCAGATTTATTTTGTATCTTTGCACCCAAAAATCATAAAAACGAAAAATTAGGCATGTTTGAAAATTTATCAGATAGACTGGAACGCTCGTTCAAAATCTTGAAGGGCGAAGGAAAAATTACAGAAATCAACGTGGCGGAAACCATGAAGGATGTGCGCCGTGCACTCCTCGACGCCGACGTAAACTATAAAGTGGCTAAGGAATTCACCAACAAGGTGAAGGAGAAAGCACTCGGCATGAATGTGCTCACAGCCGTTAAGCCGGGACAGTTGATGATTAAGCTGGTTCACGATGAGCTGGCAGAACTCATGGGTGGCGAAGAAGCCCCACTGAAGCTCGAAGGCCATCCGGCCATCATCCTCATGAGCGGTCTGCAGGGTTCGGGTAAGACTACCTTCAGCGGCAAGCTTGCCAATATGCTCAAAACCAAGCGCGGCAAGAAACCATTGCTCGTTGCCTGCGACGTTTACCGTCCGGCAGCTATCCAGCAGCTCCATGTAGTGGGCGAGCAGGTAGGTGTTCCGGTTTACAGCGAGCCTGAGAACAAGGATGTGCTCAGCATCGCCGACCACGCCATCCAGCAGGCTAAGACCAACGGCAATGATGTGGTAATCGTCGATACAGCCGGACGTCTCGCCATTGATGAGCAGATGATGAACGAGATCAGCAATCTCAAGAATCATCTCCGTCCAGACGAAACCCTCTTCGTGGTTGACTCCATGACCGGTCAGGATGCCGTAAACACAGCCAAGGAATTCAACGACCGCCTCGACTTCAACGGCGTAGTTCTCACCAAGCTCGATGGTGATACCCGCGGTGGTGCTGCCCTCAGTATCCGTACCGTGGTAACCAAGCCAATCAAGTTTATCGGTACCGGCGAGAAGATGGAGGCCATTGACGTGTTCCACCCAGCCCGTATGGCAGACCGAATCCTCGGCATGGGTGACGTGGTATCTCTCGTAGAGCGCGCACAGGAGCAGTTCGACCTGGAAGAGGCTAAGAAACTGGAGAAGAAAATCAGAAAGAACCAGTTCGACTTCAACGATTTCTACAACCAGATTCAGCAGATCAAGAAGATGGGTAACATCAAGGATCTGGCAGCGATGATTCCGGGCGTGGGCAAGGCTATCCGCGACGTAGACATCCCAGAGGATGCATTCAAGGGTGTAGAGGCCATCATCCAGAGTATGACTCCTAAGGAGCGCACCAACCCAGCCATCCTCAACACATCACGCCGCCAGCGCATCGCCAAGGGTTCGGGCACCAACATCCAGGAGGTGAACAAGCTCATCAAGCAGTTTGACCAGACCCGCAAGATGATGCAGATGATGACCGGCAACAAGATGGCGCAGATGATGAGCCGCATGAAGGGTATGCCAGGCATGCCTAAGATGCCGGGCATGTAAGAAAAGTATAAACGTTAAAATAAGAATAAAATGCAGCTTATAGACGGAAAGGCGACGGCAGCCGCCATCAAGGAACAGATAGCCCGGGAGGTGGCACAGATTGTAGCCGCCGGTGGCAAGCAGCCACACCTGGCAGCCGTGCTCGTAGGGCACGACGGAGGCAGTGAAACCTATGTGAAAAACAAGGTGCTGGCCTGCGAGAAGTGTGGATTCAAGTCGACTCTCATCCGTTATGAGGAGGATGTTACCGAAGAAGAGCTCCTGCAGTGTGTAGACAAGCTGAACCAGGATGATGATGTTGACGGATTCATCGTTCAGCTTCCTCTGCCTAAGCACATCGATGAGCAGAAGGTGACCATGGCAATAGATTACCGCAAGGATGTAGACGGATTCCACCCAGTAAACGTGGGCAGAATGTCGCTCGGCATGCCTTGTTTCATCTCTGCCACTCCGCTCGGTATCCTCACCCTGCTGCAGCATTACAATATTGAGACCAGTGGCAAGAAATGCGTCATTCTGGGCCGAAGCAACATCGTAGGCAAGCCGATGGCTCAGCTGATGATGCAGAAGCAGTATGGTGATGCCACCGTCACTGTATGCCACTCCCATTCCAAGGATTTGAAGAAGGAGTGTCAGGAGGCAGATATCATCATCGTAGCTATAGGCCGTCCTGATTTTGTGACAGCTGATATGGTGAAGCCGGGAGCCGTAGTCATTGATGTTGGTACCACCCGCGTGCCTGATGCTACGAAGAAGAGCGGTTTCCGCCTAAACGGTGATGTGAAATTCGACGAGGTGGCAGAGAAGTGCTCCTTCATCACTCCTGTTCCGGGAGGCGTTGGTCCGATGACCATCTGTTCGCTGATGAAGAATACGCTGGCTGCCGGCAAGAAGGAATATTACAGCTAGAAAGAAGATAATTATTTCAGAAAGAAGCAGTGCTTAAGTCACTGCATACTTGATTTTTTATAACTCTCTAATTTGTGGGGGCAGGGTGCAGTGATGCACTCTGCCTTTTTATCAAGCCGAGAGAAAGAGTGTAAAATGAACAAACAATATTAATCTAAAAATATAGAAACATGATAAATCTAAAGTACATATTTACATCAGCACTGCTCGTGGCAGCTGCCAGTGGCAGTCAGGCTGTCAGCAAGATGCAGAAGCAAATAGACAAGGATGCCCCTGCATACACCATACAGGGCAAGGACTCCATCTGTCAGATATTCATCTATTCGCCAGCACCCAACCAGGGCTTGCATCTGGCTTATTTCACTGACGATGAGCGTTGGGTAGATGTAGGACAGCTCTGCGCCAGCGACTATGGTCCGTGGGGAGCTGAAAAGAAGATGTACAACCCCTTCGTGGTAAAAGCCAACGACGGCACATGGCGCGCACTCTGGAGCGTGAACCAGCATGCACCGCAGATTGCTGTAGCTTATTCAGAAGACCTCATCACCTGGCGCCCGCAGGATTATCCCATCATCCGCGAAAAAGGCGTGAAGGATGTGGCTGCCTATCAGATGGATGACGGCAACTTCGACATCTATCTCAAGACATCCAAAGGCAAGCGATACGTACAGGCAAGCAACGATTTCCGTACCTTCAAGGAAGATACGCTGGAAGCTTCTGCCGATGAGATACTCTGGCAGCGCGACACCGCAACCATCGGTGGAAAACTCTTCCATGGCTGCGATTTCGAGGTGCCGGCAGTGCATCTCAACTACATCCGTTCCTGGTTCCACGCCCTCTCTGAAGAGGCAAAACTCAACGCCCAGCCGATACCGAAGACCGATGCCGACCTCGCAGCTTATGCCAAGGACAACCACATCGCCCTGCCGAAAGATTCGGAAATCCCTGCCAACCTCAGCATCAATCCACAGAAATCCCACCGCATCTCCAACAAGCTGATGGGTATCTTCTTCGAAGACATCAGCCGCGCTGCCGACGGAGGACTCTCTGCAGAAATGTTGCAGAACGGCGACTTCGAGTATAACGGGGAAGACCACCGCCACCAGTGGAACGCCACCACGGCATGGGTGGGGGTAGAGAAATCGGGCATCGCCACCGAAAACGGGGTGAGCCAGAACAATCCTCATTACGCCGTTCTGGGCGCTACACCTATTTATAATATAGGCTGGGACGGCATCGCCATCCGTCGCGGAGCTGCCGTTGAGGGCAAGGAGGGCAAGCATCAGCCAGCCATCTACGAGGTGAGCCTGCATGCCCGCTGCATCGATGCCAAGAAGAAAGACCTCACCCTGGCGCTCGTAAACCAGGAGGGATTGCCTGTATGCCAGACCAAGATCAAGGTGCAGGGCGCAGACTGGAAGGAATATAAGGCGCAGCTCATCGTGACCGATAAATATGAGGGCGAACTCGCCAGCGAAGCCACCACCAAGGAAGACAAACTGGGCAAGAACATCCGGTTCGCCATCCTGCCTAAGGGCGAGCAGAAAGTGGCGGTAGACCTGGTAAGTCTCAAACCACAAGATACTTACAAGGGTCATGGACTGCGCAAAGACCTAGCCGAGACCATTGCCGACCTGAAGCCTCGCTTCGTACGCTTCCCGGGCGGCTGCATGCTCCACGGACAGGGTCTCAAGAACATCTACCACTGGAAGGAGAGCGTGGGTCCGCAGAAGGACCGCAAGCCAGCTTACAACATCTGGGGCTACCATCAGACCCGCCAGCTGGGTTTCTACGAGTATTTCCAGTGGTGCGAGGACATGGGCGCCGAGCCGTTGCCTGTATTGGCTGCCGGTGTTCCTTGTCAGAACTCTGTGGCAGATGAGCGCGGAGTGGCAGGTCAGCAGGGCGGAATCCCGATGAGCGAGATGCCTCAGTATATTCAGGATGTGCTCGACCTGGTAGAGTGGGCGAATGGCGACCCTGCCACCTCTAAGTGGGCTAAGATGAGAGCCGATGCGGGTCATACGGCTCCATTCAACCTCAAGATGATAGGCATTGGCAACGAAGACCTCATCTCTACCGATTTTGAGCAGCGCTACCTGATGATCTGCAAGGCGGTGAAGCAGAAATATCCTCAGATAGAGGTGGTAGGTACCGTAGGTCCGTTCCACTTCCCGTCTTCCGATTATATTGAGGGTTGGAAGATTGCCCGCGAAAACAAGCGCTGGATTGATGCCGTAGACGAGCATTATTATGAGCAGCCGGGCTGGTTCCTGAACCATCAGGATTATTACGACCATTACGACCGCAAGGCTCCTAAGGTTTATCTGGGCGAATATGCATCTCGCGGTGCCAATGCGGTAGACAATGCGCTGGCTGAGGGCATCCACCTCTGCAATGTGGAGCGCAACGGCGATGTGGTAGAAATGACATCCTATGCGCCGCTGCTGAGCAAGGACGGATACAGCAACTGGCAGCCGGACATGATTTACTTTGATAATAATAATGTACGCGCGAGCGAGAGCTACAAGATGCAGAAGATGTTCGGCCAGCATGCCGGCGACCTCTACATCTCATCCATGCTCAGTCTGCCTGAAGCGCTGAAGAAATATGTGGGTACCAGTGTGGTAAAGGATTCCAAGTCGGGCAAAACCTGGCTGAAGGTGGTAAATGCCTTGCCTCGCCCGCTGAAGCTCTCGGTATCGGGCTTGGGCAACAGGCAGGTAACCGTAGCCGGCAGAAGTGCCCAGGTTTTCGAGCTCTAGCTTTTTTCTCTCTTCTCTTCTCTCTCTTCTCCCGCCGGTCCCCCGTTCCCTGCGATTCCATCGCAGATCCCGTGGGGCCCGTAGGCAGAAGGGAGAAACGCCTACGGTTTTGCGTTTCTCCCTTCCCCTTCCTCCCAAAAAGTGGTCATTAAGGTCATTGGTCATTAAGGTCATTAAGCTTTTTCTAATATTTCCTTACATTTTCTGTATTTTCTTGCACAAAACCCGAGGAAATGAGTATCACTCGTAATAAATCGTAAGCATTTTATTTGTTTTTCTAACAAAAATACGAAGTTTTGTGAAAATTTATACGAAATGAGTTGGCTATTACATAATTTCTCTGTATCTTTGCAGGCAAATTATAACAAATGGGCTCGAAAGAGCCCTTTTAAGCATGAAAATAAAAGAAAAAAATAGATATGAAACATCCATTAAGAAGTAGCGTCTGTACTGAAGGCAGAAGAATGGCAGGTGCCCGAGCACTCTGGGTAGCTGCAGGTATGAAACACGAGCAGTTTGGTAAACCAATCATTGCTATCGTGAACAGCTTTACTCAGTTTGTGCCAGGTCATACCCATCTTCATGAAATCGGTCAGATTGTCAAGAAGGAAATCGAAGCTATGGGTTGCTACGCAGCCGAATTCAACACCATCGCCGTTGACGACGGTATCGCAATGGGACACGACGGAATGCTCTATTCCCTCCCAAGCCGTGACATCATCGCCGATTCTGTAGAATACATGGTCAATGCTCACAAGGCCGACGCCATGATCTGCATCTCAAACTGCGACAAGGTGACCCCAGGTATGCTCATGGCATCTATGCGACTGAACATTCCTACCGTGTTCTGCTCAGGTGGACCTATGGAAGCCGGACGCTGGAAGGGTGAGAACGCCGACTTGATTACAGCTATGATTAAGGGTGCTGATACAAGCGTTTCTGACGAGGAGATGAAGCAGATTGAGCAGTGCGCCTGCCCAGGTTGCGGTAGCTGCTCAGGTATGTTTACCGCCAACTCAATGAACTCACTCACCGAGGCCATCGGTCTGAGCTTGCCAGGAAACGGAACCATTCTTGCTACCCACAAGAACCGCATCCAGCTCTTCAAAGATGCTGCACGCCAGATAGTTAAGAACGCTTATGCATATTATGAGGACGGCGACGAGAGCGTATTGCCACGCAATATAGCTACCCGCGACGCATTCCTCAACGCCATGACCCTGGACATCGCCATGGGCGGAAGCACCAACACCGTGCTCCACTTGCTGGCTGTAGCTCAGGAAGCTGGCGCAGACTTCAAGATGGAAGACATCGACCAGTTGAGCCGCAAGGTGCCTTGCCTCTGCAAGTTGAGCCCTAACACCCAGAAATACAGTGTGCAGGAGTGCAACCGCGCAGGTGGTATCCTCGGTATCCTGAACGAGCTGAACAAGGGCGGTCTGATCAACGGCGCCGTAAAGCGTGTTGACGGCAAAACACTCGATGAGCAGATGAAGAAATACGACATTACCAGCACAGAGATTGATGCCGAGGCTGACAGAATCTACCATTCAGCACCGGGCAGAAAGTTCTCTACCCAGATGGGTAGCCAGGACGCTCAGTGGGAGAGTCTTGACACCGACCGCGCCGAGGGTTGTATCCGCGACCTCGAGCATGCCTACACCAAGGATGGCGGACTGGCAGTGCTCTTCGGCAACATCGCCCAGAATGGTTGCGTAGTGAAGACAGCCGGAGTAGACCCAGTGCTCTGGCATTTTGAGGGTCCAGCCGTATGCTTTGATTCTCAGGAAGATGCATGCGAAGGCATCCTCGGCGGAAAGGTTAACTCAGGCGACTGCGTAGTCATCACCCACGAGGGTCCGAAGGGTGGCCCTGGCATGCAGGAGATGCTCTACCCAACCTCTTACATCAAGAGCCGTCACCTGGGCAAGGAATGTGCCCTCATCACCGACGGCCGCTTCTCAGGCGGTACATCAGGCTTGAGCATCGGTCACATCAGTCCTGAGGCTGCAGCAGGTGGTAACATCGGCAAGATTAAGGATGGCGACATCATCGTCATTGATATCCCTAGCCGCTCCATCAATGTGAAGCTCTCTGACGAGGAACTCGCAGCGCGCCCACAGCAGCCGCTGAAGCGCAACCGCGTGGTTAGCAAGGCATTGCGCGCTTATGCACAGAGCGTAAGTTCGGCAGATAAGGGCGGTGTGAGAATCATCGACTAGTCTTCGGGAGTCTTTGAAAGACAGTTTTTTAGAGTCTTTGAGAAAAGAAAAGTTTTTGAATTATTCAGAATTATAACAGATAAATGGCAAAAGAAGTAATAACAGGAGCCGAAGCACTGATGCGCTCCCTGAAAAACGAGGATGTTAAAACCATCTTCGGTTATCCGGGCGGCAGCATCATGCCAGTGTTTGATGCACTGTACGGTTACACGAGAGGTGAAAAGAAGATGTTTGACCACATCTTGGTACGTCACGAGCAGGCTGCTGCTCACGCTGCACAGGGTTATGCCCGAGTCAGCGGCGAAGTGGGCGTCGCTCTTGTCACTAGTGGTCCTGGAGCTACTAATACATTGACCGGCATCGCTGATGCCATGATGGATTCTACACCAATCGTAGTCATCGCCGGACAGGTGGGCGTAGGTGCCCTGGGTACCGATGCCTTCCAGGAGGTTGACCTCGTGGGTGTTACCCAGCCAATCTCCAAGTGGTCTTACCAGATACGTCGTGCCGAGGATGTGGCATGGGCTGTGAGCCGTGCTTTCTACATCGCCCGCAGCGGACGTCCGGGACCTGTGGTGCTCGACTTTACAAAGAATGCGCAGGTGGCTACATGCGAGTGGGAACCAGTGAAATGTGAGAAGGTTACATCTTACACCCCTTATCCTACGATAGATGAAAAGGCGGTGGCTGAAGCTGCCGAACTCATCAACAATGCCAAGAAACCATTCGCCCTCGTGGGTCATGGAGTAGAGCTTGGCGGTGCACATAATGAACTCATCGAATTCCTCGAGAAGGCAGATATCCCTGCCGGCAGAACCCTGCTCGGCCTTTCTGCCCTGCCTAGCAACCACCCGCTCAACATGGGTATGCTCGGCATGCACGGTTCTTATGCTACCAACATGAAGACCCAGGAGTGTGATGTGCTCATCGCCATCGGTATGCGTTTCAGCGACCGTATCACAGGCGTACCTTCTAAGTATGCTCCTCAGGCAAAGATTATCCACCTGGATATTGACAAGGCTGAGATTGACAAGGTTATCAAGACCGATGTGGCTGTGGTGGGCGACTGCAAGCAGAGTCTGCCAGCCATTACCCGTCTGCTGAACAAGAATGTTCACCGCGAGTGGAGAGATTCCTTCGAGGAATACCGCCAGCAGGAACAGGAGAAGGTAATAGAGAAAGATATCCATCCTACAGAGGGACCGCTGCTCATGGGCGAGGTGACCAACGTGGTAACGGAAGCTACTCATAATGAAGCAGTTCTCGTAAACGACGTAGGCCAGAACCAGATGATCAGCAGCCGCTACTTCAAGTTTACCAAGAAGCTGAGCATCGTAACCAGTGGTGGTTTCGGAACCATGGGCTTCGGCCTTCCGGCAGCCATCGGTGCCACCTTCGGAGCTCCCGACCGCACCATCTGCTGTTTCTTCGGCGACGGCGGTTTCCAGATGAACATCCAGGAACTGGGCACCATCATGGAGCAGCAGGCACCGGTAAAGATGATTCTGCTGAACAACAACTATCTGGGCAACGTTCGCCAGTGGCAAGACTTGATGTTCGGCGGCCGTCACTCCTTCACCCACATGATGAATCCTCATTATGCAGAGATTGCCAAGGCCTACGGCATACCATACGATGTGGTAATAGACCGCAAGGACCTTCAGGCTAAGGTGGAGAAGATGATCAGCACCAAGGGTCCTTACCTGTTGGAGTGCGCCATCAAGGAGAATGAAGACATCGTTCCGATGACGCTGCCGGGCAAGAGTGTAGATGAGATGCAACTCGAGTTGAATTATTAAAAGTTCTCGGCTATATATATAATAAGGTGTAAATTCCTTCAAGAGGAAGCATCCTCCGAAAAGGAAAGACTCCGAAAAGTAACCGATTATTTTAAAATTTGGAAAAATGGAGAATAACAACGAAAAGAAATTATATACATTGCTTGTTTACTCAGAAAACATTGCCGGTATCCTGAATCAGATTACCGCCGTGTTTACTCGCAGACAGGTAAACATCGAGAGTTTGAATGTTTCGGCCAGCAGTATCAAGAATATACACAAGTATACCATCACGGTTTGGAGTGATGAAGAGCAGATTGAGAAAATCAACAAGGCAATAGAGAAGAAGATTGACGTGGTGAAGAGCGATTACTACACCGACGACCAAATCTTCATCCATGAAGTGGCTCTCTTCAAGATTTCCACTCCGGTATTGCTAGAAAATCCAGAGGTTTCGCGCACCATCCGCAAGCATGATGCCCGCATGATGGAGGTGAATCCTACCTACAGCACCGTGCTTCTGGCAGGACTTACCGAAGACATCGCCGACCTCTTCCAGCAGCTCAACAGCTTCGACTGCCTCCTTCAGTATACCCGAAGCGGCAGAATCGCTGTTACGAGAAGTTTTGACGAACCCATCTCTGATTATCTCAAGCAGAATTCAGAAGATTAGATTTCTTTCATATTTTGATGCCCTTTGTTCCCCTGGCTTCAAACTAGTGGAGCAGGGGGCTTTTTCGGTTTAAAACAACAAGACAAACAACAAGATAAAAGGACGAGACAGATATTATGGAACAGAAAATATTAGATAAGGTAGGGCGTTACGAATTCCTATCTGAGCCTTTCCACTGCGATTTCAGCAGCCACCTCTTTATGGGGCATCTCGGAAATCATCTGCTCAATGCTGCCGATTTTCACAGCAACGACCGCGGGTTCGGTATGAACTACCTCATGCCCCGACACAAGACATGGGTTCTCAGCCGACTGGCCATTGAGATGACAGAGATGCCTAAGTCTTACGACCGCTTTATGGTAGAAACCTGGTGCGAGAGTGCCATGAAATATTTCACATCCCGAGATTTCAAAATCTGCGGCAAGACATCCTCATCCGAAGAAGCCAAGGTTTACGGCTACGGCAAGAGCGTGTGGGCAATGATTGATACGGAAACCCGACAGCCTGTTGATATTTTTGAAATTCACGACGGACTCATCAAAGAATATATTGATTCGGAAAAACCTTGTCCTATCCAGGCAAGTTCGAGAGTGAAAATGGGCAAGGATGCCAAGCTGGTGAGAACCATTGACACCTATTATCATGATGTAGATGTTAACGGGCATATCAACTCGGTGAAATACATCGAACATATCCTCGACCTCTTTGATTTGGATTATTACAAAACTCACTTTTTGCAAAGATTTGAGATAGCTTACGTAGCAGAAAGTCACCAGGGAGACCAACTTCATTTCTATTTGGAAGAAACAAGTGAGGCAGAAAAAATGCAAGAATACTGCATAAAGATAACAAAAAACGGCAAAAATGACGCAAATGAGGTGGAAGTTGTAAGAAGTAAGGCTAAATTTATTAAAAATTGAAAGAAAAATTTGGTAGTTTCATTTTATTTGCTTACCTTTGCACTCAGAAAATAAGAATAAACCCAATGCCGCCTTCTTGGACAGGGGGTGGACGGATCAAACAGGCTCTCTTTGGATAAGAATACAGCTCGCATCCGTATGGACAAGTATAACCCGCGGCTCCATAAATGGCAAGCCGCACAAAAATTAAATTACAATTATGGCAGAAATGAATTTCGGTGGCGTAATGGAAACTGTTGTCACCAGTCATGAATTTTCATTGGAGAAAGCACGTGAAGTATTGAAGAACGAAACTATCGCAGTTATCGGTTACGGTATCCAGGGTCCTGGTCAGGCTTGTAACCTTCGCGATAATGGTTTCAACGTCATCGTCGGACAGCGTCAGGGTAAGACCTACGAGAAGTGTCTGAAGGATGGCTGGGTACCAGGCAAGACTTTGTTCTCTATCGAGGAAGCTGCTGAAAAGGGTACTATCATCTGTATGTTGCTTTCTGATGCCGGTCAGATTGCTTGCTGGCCAAAAATTAAGCCACACCTCACAGCAGGTAAGACTTTGTATTATTCACATGGTTTCGCTATCAACTGGAGCGATCGCACAGGCGTTGTTCCACCTAAGGATATTGATGTTATTATGGTTGCACCTAAGGGTTCTGGTACTTCTCTCCGCACTATGTTCTGCGAGGGTCGTGGTTTGAACTGCTCTTACGCTGTATACCAGGATGCATCTGGCAAGGCAGAGGAGAAGACTATTGCCTTCGGTATCGGTATCGGTGCCGGTTATTTGTTCAAGACAACATTCCAGCGTGAGGCTACTTCTGACCTCACAGGTGAGCGTGGCTCATTGATGGGTGCAATTGAGGGATTGTTGGAGGCACAGTATGACGTGCTCCGCGAGAATGGTCACTCACCATCTGAGGCTTTCAACGAGACTGTTGAGGAGCTCACACAGAGCCTTGGCCCTCTCTTCGGTGCTAAGGGTATGGATTGGATGTATGCTAACTGTTCTACAACAGCTCAGCGTGGTGCTCTTGACTGGGCTCCTCGTTTCCGCGAGGCTATCAAGCCAGTAATGGAGTGGTTGTACTACTCTGTTAAGACTGGTAACGAGGCTCAGATTTCTATTGACAAGAACTCTCAGGCTGATTACCGCGAGAAGTTGAACGCTGAACTCGAGGCTATGCGCAACAAGGAAATGTGGCAGGCTGGTGTTACAGTTCGTAAACTTCGCCCTGAGAATAACTAATTTTTTTCTCGTACATAATGTTGAAAAGGGAATGGCCCGAGAGGTGTCGTTCCCTTTTTTC
>ERZ1034753.602-NODE-602-length-12812-cov-4.932978_pt1 | contig 12812 bp, 15 predicted proteins | sample MGYA00520702_ERZ1034753 | MGnify/ENA primary metagenome ERZ1034753 (study PRJEB33766, sample SAMN09781700) | gut metagenome | biome: gut microbiome | host: Homo sapiens | place: Madagascar | study: EMG produced TPA metagenomics assembly of the PRJNA485056 data set...
CGCAGCATTTTCGACTTAAGTATCATTCGGCTTCCACTGAGTTTTTCTTTAGCAAAATGGTCTTCCATGGCGTTAATGCCGTAGGGTCGCATGGGGGTATAGTCGGTCAAAGGCTGGTCGCCACCATTTTCACCACTATCTTCATGCCAGTTGTCTTTATACAGAGTGTGTATGAAGAGGCTGTCAGAGGTTTGCGTGAAGCGGGTGTAGAAGCCGTGGTTACTGTCAACATCGGTGTCGTACATGCTTATCAGTTTGGCTTGAACGCCCCAGAACACATGCTTCTGCGAGTAGTCGGTTACGCCGCCAGTGGCCAGCGTATCAACCTTTTCCAGATGCCAGAATCCATCAAGTTTTCCGTTATCAGAGCCTTCAAAGTCGATGCCACAAGCCGTAAACAGCATGCTAAGGGCGATGGCCGAGAGGGCCATTATTGAGCGAGCGCATATTTTCATCTTTTGTTTCCTTTCTTATTAGCTTTTGTTTTCAATAAGCCCGTATGGCTAACGGTGATTTGCAGGCCCGCATTGTGGCCCAACATCTGATTGCTGCCAAAGTCCATGCCATAGGCAGCCGTAACGTTCCATTGCGGGTTGAAGCGATAAGCGCCTTCAACCATGAAGCTGGCGTTTTGGTGTGCTTTGGTGAAGGGCTCGGCATAAGTACCCCACCCTTTCTGCCATGTGGCCAACACACGATAAGACAGGCGCGAGCTAAGGTTACCGTCGAAGCCCAGATGAAAGGCCACGAAGCGGTTGTTCAACACGCGTATCACGCCATTATCGTTGTATATAGGCGAGCGATATAGCGGGTTACCTATCACCTGTCCCCAGTGTTGCCATCCGGTATAGTTGCCGTGGTTATAATAATCGTCCAGTCCGGCCATGTGGTCGGGTATGTTTGATGTGCGGTCGTGGTTATACGGCCCGCTCTGATATTTTGTGAACAGATACTCAAACACCACATTCTTCAGCCAAGTGCCATACTTCAGATTAAGTTCAGCACCCAACATGATATCTTTTAGCTGATATACATAGAAGCGACGATCTTTGCGCACATTCCATTCCTCGCCCGTGCCATAGCCGTTATAGTCGAGCAAGAACATCTGGCTATGGTCTTCAAAAAAGTGGTCGGCATATACGCCCAGGCGCCATGTGTCGGCATTATAGTTTAGGCGCATCACCCAGCTGCCCAGCTGGTTGCCCTCCATGTTACCATACACACCGTCAGATGTATCTTGTCCGCCCGGAATAAAAGCGTGCCAAAAAGCGCTCAGCCCCTTGCCAGCAGGCATCTCTATCATGTTGCCATCGGCCAGTTTTACGTGCGGTGTGCCGCCAAACTCGCAAGCCATCTCAAGGCCCATCTCTACGCTAAAGGGGTACATATCCTCGTCGCGACCAATGCGCAGATAGCCCGCTTTGCTATGATAGAGCACACGGTCGGCATAGCTGTTTTGATAATTGGTGAAGTCGTGCTGCCAGTTGTCGTCGGTCATCATGCCATAAGCTATGTGGCCTTTCAGTTGCAGCCAGCCTCCAGCAAACGGCAACGTCCAATAGTTGGGCAAGGCCAAGCGCACCTGTGGCACGGGTCGAGCGTTGATGCCTAACGTTTGCGAGCCCGAACTCAAGCGGTTGTTCTTCAACTCCATGGGCCACTGCTTGCTGCCCACCGTCAAAGCACCATGCAGCCATCGGCCTTCAACATAGGCTTGCTGCACCACCACGTTTGAGGTGTAATGCAAGGGGGCCACCACATCGAGGGCATAGCCTAAGCCCCAGCGTCGGGCCGAGTCGGTTTGCAAGGGGCGTTCCAGCGCCACGCGCATGTATCCGTTCGTTTTGTCGAGCGAGCTAAGTCCGTGTTTGTTAGCGTTTAGCCACAAGGGGGTGTGCCCTTTCGAGAACGAAGCTTGCATTTCGCCCTTATACATTATATTGTTTAAGGGTTCAGCTTTCTGCACCTCGTCGGTATAGAGCCAGTCTTGCGCCTGTGTGGGGATGGCCACGGCCCCTGCCATCACGAGTGCGGTAAACAAGTGTTTCATATATTAGCGTTCGTGTGTGTCGTTATTCTTCTATTTAGTTGCCACTGTGCGCGGCACATTATTATATATAACGTTGTTTTCGTTGTTTTATTGTCTTGAGCATAAAGGTTACTTAACAAGTGGGACTTTTTGGGGCATCAATAACGCTTACACACGTTCTCAACATCTACTTTTTTCTGCCCTTTTATGTAGATGTAGGGATTTTCCCCCTACGATATAGGGAAAAACCCTTTGCAAGGTTTTATTCTTTGCCTATCTTTGCATAAGAAAAGCTACACTCGGCAATTTGAAAGCAAGCTTTCATTGCGCTCGTTGGCATTTTCTTTGCAACAGATAAAAGAAACAAAGTATAAACCGTTTAAAGAAATATCGCTATGAAAAAGTTTATATTAGCCCTTACAGCACTGTTTTGCATAACAGTATCGGTACAAGCCATGAGCTATGAGCAGGCTCGCCAGCAGGCCTTGTTCCTCACCGACAAGATGGCTTATGAACTGAACCTCACCAACGAGCAATATGAGGCAGCCTACGAGATAAACCTCGACTACCTGATGGGTGTAAACACCGTTGACGACCTTTACGGCGTTTATTGGGAGCGTCGAAACCTCGACCTTAGCTACATCTTGCTGTCATGGCAATATCGCGCTTTCTGTGATGCTGCCTACTTCTATCGTCCGCTCTACTGGAACGCTGGCTACTGGCACTTCGGCATCTATGCTCGCTATCCGCACCGCGACTACTTCTACTTTGGTCGACCCACCTTCTACGTTGAATATCGTGGCGGACACGCTTGGCACATGAATGGCGGACGCTCTTGGTATCATGGTCGCAACTATTGCCCAGCTCACCATCACAACAACCGCTACCATGGTATGCGCGATGGTTTCCAGCGTGGCGACTTCGGCAACGGCTACAGAGGCAACCCCAACAGCGCCACACAGTTTGGCACAGCACGTCGCCCGCCCATCATGGGCACTCCTGGCAACAATGGTTCATCAGTGGGTGCTCGTCCTAACACCTCGTTTGGATCACGTGGCAACGGTAACAGCACCTCGTTTGGATCACGTAGAAATGGTAACGTACAGAACAACGGCAACGGCTTCGGACGCCGCGAAAGCAGCACTCGCAACACCGTTACTCGCCCCAACACCTCATCGCCCTCAACCAGCTTTGGTGGCGGACGTAATGGTAGCGTGAGCAATGGAGGAAGCTTTAACAGCACCCCGCGCAACACTTTCACCCCCAACCGTAGCAACTCGTCATCATCGTTTGGTGGAGGCCGTGTAGGCTCATCGTCTTCATTCGGTGGTGGTCGTAGCAACTCATCATCAAGCCGCCCTGCCTATTCGGCTCCCAACCGTAGCTCATCATCAAGCAGCTCATCGTTCGGAAGAGGTTCATCATCGTTCGGTGGTGGTCGCGGAGGCGCTTCGTTTGGTGGAGGCCGCGGAGGCTCATCATCAAGCAGCAATCATGGTGGAGGCTCATTCGGCGGAGGTCGCAGATAACATCACACAAATATGCCACATAAAAAGAATTGATAAAGAATAATATTGGTCTTAGCAATCTCACAACCAGCCCAGGAAAAGAAGTCTGCGGCAGGTTGTGAGATTTTTTTGTATGCAAGCTTTCGCCACATTTTCAAGATAATGTTCTCCCGTTTAGAAAAAAAATGTGTAATATTGCAAATAGATAACCTATACATCATATTAACTAATCTGCCAGAATATTCATCTGTGTGTTCCAGCAGAGATATTTGTCAAAAAAGTTTTTTTATGAACCATAACATTTCACAATTGTCTTTATATATGAATAGAAAAATATCGCGTAAACATCCCTACTATTGAGATATCAAATATATAATTAATTCTGAATAGTTACTTATAAAAGTAAACAATTATTTAAGAAATGGAAAAACTAATGTTTTATAGAGAGTGGTGCCGTATGTACACATTAACTAATTTGGAATGGGAGATGGAAATGGCAATAGAAAAACATTATACGAGTAGTCAGATAACAGAATGGATAGATATTTACATGAATATTTTAAAAAACATAGAGGATACCTATGCCAGAGGTGATGTGAAATGCTTAAAACATTTTTTCTGTGATATTTTGTCTGAGGCGAAAGAATTGGATGAGCCATGTAAAAGAATAGTAAACGCCCGCCTACGTGCCGTCTGTGGCGAAGACTTGACAAAGTATGACAAACGCTTGGCCAACAGCGTGCAGCGCATAGTAAAGCGTGGAAAGATACGTAATGGTGATGAATATGAAAAAGTACGTACATATATTGACAGTATAGAGGGTTGTTCCGAGCATGATGTGCTGCTGCAAGACCTGTACCAGCTGGTGGACGATATTGAAACGGCTGTGGGGGATGACCCATCGCTCATTGGGGAGGAATGGAAATAAAGGGCTATGTGTCTTTCAAATATGATATATGGATAAATTTTTATTTTACAGGGAGTGGAGTCGTATTCTTCTTGAATTTGAAATAGAAGTTATGAAGTCACGGAATTCTGATTTAGAAAAAGGGGTTATTAAGGAAAAGTATCGCTTGTTGGAAGTCCTCGACAAAGCGTATGAACAGAAGAACATGACTTTGCTAAAACGATTCTTCAAGTACATGAGTGCAGACATGATAGAGCTGTATTCAGCACCTGAACGAGAACCTGTAAACGCCCGTCTGCGTGCCGTCTGCGGCGAAGACTTGACAAAATATGACAAACGCTTGGCCAACAGCGTGCAGCGCATTGTGAAACGTGGGAAGATACGCAATGGTAACGAATATGAGAAGGTGCGCACCTATATAGGCTGCATAGAGTGCGAACCTGAGCCCAGCCCCGAGCATGATGTGCTGCTGCAAGAATTGTATCAATTGGCAGACGAATTTGAAATGGCGGTGGGGGATGACCCATCGCTCATTGGGGAGGAATGGAAATAAAGGGCTATGTGTCTTTCAAATATGATATATGGATAAATTTTTATTTTACAGAGAGTGGTGTAGGATTCTGATAGAATGTAACATTGAATATCTGAAGTCAGAAGATCCATACCTTGTAGAGGATGTCATTAAGGAAGAGTACCGCTTATTAGACGTCCTTAACAAAGCGTATGAACAGAAAAATCTAACCACGTTGAAACGTTTTTTCAAAGATCTAACGGCAGACAGCTTGGAAATATGTTCAGCGTCTAAACGGCAACTGGTAAACGCCCGTCTACGTGCCGCCTGTGGCGAAGACCTAACAAAGTATGACAAACGCTTGGCCAACAGCGTACAGCGCATTGTGAAGCGTGGGAAGATACGCAATGGTGACGAATATGAGAAAGTGCGCACTTATATTGACAGTATAGAGGGAGAGCCCGAACACGAAGCCCTACTGCAAGACCTATACCGTATGACGGGCGACTTTGAAACGGCTGTGGGGGATGACCCATCGCTCATTGGGGAGGAATGGAAATAAAGCAAACGCACAGCAGATAAAAACTAATCTTTATCAATATTATTGTTTTAGGTTAGCTCCAAGCATCTCACCTCAGCATTTTTCATCGGCACTATTTGGTTAGCGGGTTTATCATAGAACACGCTCTGTATAGCTTTATTGATGATGCCGTGTCCCACGGCCAGCACCGTTTGACCCGCATAATGCGTGCGTATGAAGTCAAGAAAGAGAGAGGCGCGCTGCTTCATGGCCTCCATCGTTTCAATATCGTCGGTCCAAGGCACATCTTTTAGGTCGGGGATAAAGCGGCCCGTAAAGCTGCCCCAGTCGCGCTCACGCAGCAAAGGCGTGGTTACCACCTTGGCGCCATGTGGCTGCGCAATGATGCTACAGGTGTCGATGGCACGTTTTAGGTCGCTCGATACAAAGGCGTCGATAGGTCGTTGCGCCATTTGCAGGGCCAGCGCTTCGGCCTGTTTAACGCCCTCGGCGGTCAGCTGTCCTTGCGTTTGCCCTTGCATTATTTGGTTCACATTATCAATGGTTTGCCCATGTCGGGTCAACAGCAATGTTGTGTGTATCATAAACAGTTGAAACTATTAAATTCTTCACGCTTCACTTAAACAGCATTTCATATTGCGATTGTATAAAGCCATCGGCCCACGCATAATAGTCGGCAAAGGTTTTATACAGGTTTTTCTTATTGCCATCTTTCTCGTTACGCATATCGTTTACCAGCGCTATGCCACGGCGCATCAGTTCATCTTCAATGGGCTTTATCAGTTGCAAGATGCCATTGCCCTTGCGGTTCACCAGCTGCGCCACGTCAATATAGCTCGAGCGTGTTTTGGTGCGAAGCGGAAAGAGGCGTTCCTTCAGCGTCAAGCCATACCTACACAGCACACTACCGCCCGTGGTGCCACGGCCTAAGGTTTCGGGCAACTTATCGTTTGGCAGCAGCACTAGCGGCATGGCCACCGTGACAAGTGGCGAACCAATAATGGTCCAAGCCACGGTATGTGCTGGAGCCTCATCCTGTGCCACCCCCTCAATAAGCTGTGCGCACGAGGTACTGAAGCGAGGAATGAAGTCGACAAAATTGGCAAAGCGCGGCACCGTGTTATCTTCGGGTGCGAGGTCAAGAATATTAACGTTTGTCAGCCCATGCGTGAGGATGCGTGGCACCATGCGAATAAGGCTGGGCGCGTCGAAACCACCCGCAAAGCTCTGTTGCGTCATATACTTATTGATAGCCAGATAGCGCTCGGTGCCCAAATCCATTGTGCGGTCGCCGCTATAAGCATGATTGGTGCGAATAAGAAAGCCGTAAGGTGCCACGTTAGGATCGTTAGCATCATATTTGGTCCACCTATGCAGCCCCACCTCATAGTAGGCACAGCCACCTTGCGCATCAATCACGCCAAAGTTGGCATTATTGTTACGCAGCGAAGTGGTGTCGAGCAGCGCCTCAAAATCGTTCAGCGTAGCACACAGCGCCAACGCTTGGCGCATAAGCATACCCTCAGTTTCAACCTCAAACTCGGTGTCGCCATTCAGGTTATAGGCGGCCGTGTTCATGATAGCAAAGCCCGCCTCGTTATGTCCCGACCATATCTCGGCGTTCACCGTATCTTTAGCAGCCGCCACGCCCATAAAGCGGTAGCGCTCGCCTTGCATCGCAACCATACAGTTGTCAAGGTTGCCCGTGTCGCGGTTCTTAAAAATCATGGGGCGTCCGCTCTTCGTCACACGTCCCGATACAATAAACGAGGTGCATGCCAGCGTTTGTCCCACAGCTAATAGCCATACCATTGCCACAGCAATGATGTGGCGCATTGATTGGGTTGTCATGATGTTTATCATTCGTTTTTATGATGCCACTTGCTGTCCGTTTCTATACAAGAAATCGGGGGCAAAGTCGATGCCGTTATACCATTCTAAGGTCCAGTGGTTCAAGCCAAACTGTATAAACTTATCGGGGTCTTTAAGGTCTTCTTTACCTCTGCCTACCAGCAATGGCAAGAAGTCGACACGACGTGTTTCGCCATTACTAAATTTAAGGTCCATGGTGAAATCTTTCAGATAATCAACATCAACCACTCTTATTAAATCAATGTTACTCATTATTCAATTTATTATTAATAACACATTACTTTAAAGGGGCTATCTTTACGATATCTTTTCCCTCTTGAAGTCTTTTCCAATTCTCTTCCAGCTCGTCATTGTGAAGTTCCATCCATCTAAAGACATCTTTCAACACCTTCTTAGGCAACTCTCCTTTTACGATACCGTCTTGAATAGTGATGATAGCTTCATAATCGCCATATCTAACATGAAAGTGTGGCGGATTATGATCATCGCCAAACATTGCGATAATTATTCCATAGAAACGACATAATTCTGGCATAATGTATTCTCTTTTGTGGCAAATATAATCATTTTATTTCATATTTAAAGTTCTGTTATACTACTTTTTGTTAAATCATCTAAACAAAAAGGGAGCGATAAAAATAAGATGATTAACTTTGACTTTTGTTTTTAAAAGCACGAATACAATTATGAAAAAAACATTTATCATGGTATGTACCGCCATCGCTCTTGTGAGCTGTGGTGGTAGAACAGCGCCCACCGCTGCCGATGTGGTGAGCGACACCGTAGAACAAGCAACAGCACAAACCGAAGAGGCTGAAGAAGTGCCTGCCGCCGAAGCCGTTACCGCCCAGCTTGACGAGCAGCTGAAGAGTGGCGATGCCAAGACACTGGCCAAGACCTTGGCCGATGCCAAGGCCACAATTGAGAAGCTGCAAAGCGAGGGCAAGGCCGACGAGGCTGCTGCCTATAGCGCAAAGCTAAAAGAATATGTCGACACCAACAAAGAGGCGCTGAACAAGGTAGCCAAAGGCGATGTTACTGTGGCCGAACTGGTGAACGGCATTGCCAACCTGCCCGCCAACCTTGAGCAAGGTGCTGCCCAGACCCAAAACGCTGCCGAGGCCAATGCCGCCAAGGCTCATAACGACCTGAACGCCGCCAAAGCCAAGACCGAGGCTGCCGTTAAAGCTACAGGCGAAGCGATAAAAGAAAAGACCCAAGCCGAGTATGACGCTGCCAAGAAAAAGTCGGAAGAGATGATGAAGACCAATAAGAACAAGCTGCGCGAGGCCGCCAACAAAAAGATGAACGAGGCGCTGAACAAGGCGTTAGGAGAGTAATCGCGCATCAGTACTTCACTTTACTTTACTTTGCTTCCTCCACCAATTGTGGCAAGATAAACACGGCGTGCACCTTTTGTTTTTCTTTGGGCGGTATGTCCATATAGTTGCGATAAAGGTCAGATAGGTAGGCATCGGGGTTGCAAGGCGCCATAAAGGTTTTGCCCTCAAAGGTGATGGTGCCCAGCGGAAAGATGCTGTCCTGTCTGTGCCTTACACCATAGCCATTGTTTATCAGCACGTTGGCCATATAGGTATCGGTGCGCTTTGTGGCGAAGGCCCACTTCCAGCGCAACTTATACCACTGATACAAGGCGCCAAACCACAACAGTTCGGCAGCAGCACGCCACGAGTAGGTGTGCGAGTGGTGAAGGATAGAGTAGCACTTCGACATGCCCTTGGCATATTTTTTACAAAACGCCCTCGACACATTAGGATAAGCTATGAAGGGGAAGATGTCGACATACAACCCCTTGCCATAGGGCAACGAGAAGTCGTCGTTAGCCTCAACATAAAACGAGTTGGTATCGCGCACCTTCATGATAGGTTCGCGTGTGAGTTCTGTTTCAGGGTCTTGTAGCACAAGGCCCTGACGCAGCTCGCTGGGTGCCACCTGTGCAAAGCGTTTTGCATCGTCAAGCGGCATGGCAATGTCGATATCGTCGTCCCACGGAATAAATCCGCCATGGCGCACGGCGCCCAGCAACGATCCCCCATCAAGCCAATAGCTAATGTTGTGCTTTCGGCATATGCGGTCAATTTCTTCTAATATTGTGAGCTGTTTCAGTTGGCAGCGTCGCAGCTGCTGCTGTTTAAATTGTTCAATCTTGCTGGTCATTTATCTCTTTACCTAATAATATTTTTCACTTTTATCGCCCCCACTCGTTCGCTTGGCTTTGCCACTTGCCTTAGCACGAACATGTCAGACAATCGTCGTCAATACTCTTTCTAAAGGTGATAATATTTTCCTTATATTTGTTTACATCGCCTTTAAAGATAGCACTGGTACCACACACAAACATGCTGGCACCTATCTTGCGCAGCGTGCGTCCGTTTTCGGGTGTAATGTTTCCATCCACCTCAATAATAATATCTTCGCGATGCTCACGCCTCAACAGGTCGGCCACTTTTTGTGCCTTTCTGATGGTCGACGGCACCATCTTTTGCCCCGCAAAGCCAGGGTTCACCATCAATAGGTTTATGCCATCAATATATTCGAGCACCTCTTCCAGTGCGCTGACGGGCGTGGCGGGGTTGATGGCCAAGAAGCGTTTGCAGCCGTAGGGTTCAAGATAGTCGAGCACACGTTGCACCTGAAACGTACTTTCATAATGCACCGACACCGTATCAGTGGGGCGTATGCCTATCCACTGCAACTTATACTCGGGGTCTTTCACCATGAGATGTATGTCGAGCGGAATACTTGTCAGCTCGCGCAAGCCACGAATATAGTCAACCCCCAACCCCAAGTTGGGCACGAAGGTGCCATCCATCACGTCGATGTGCAGATGCTCTACACCCTCTTCTTCAAAAATACGTATCGTTTCTTTCAGGTCGATAAGGTCGGTACACATCATCGACGCAGATATTTCACCTTTGCGCATACGCTGACAGTTTTTATTGGGTTTTGTTAGTCGTTCCACGTTGTCATTACCTTGCAATAAGGCTCTTTGTGTTCGTGCATCATCTTCAGGCCCTCCATCAGTTGGTCTTGCGTGAAGGTGTGCGAGATGAGGGGGGCCACATTAATCTCGCCATCGGCTATGGCCCTGACAGCATTGGTCCAGTCAGAAGGGTTGGTGCCATCGTAGGCCGAGTTCCACGTGCCCTTCAGCACCAGCTGTTTGCGCAAGATGCGCCAATAAACGTCTTGCGACAGCGCTATCTCGCCCGATGGGTTGCCCATCAACAGCACCGTGCCTCCAGGTTTGGTTCCGCTTATGGCCAGCGTTATGGCCGCGGGGGTGCCCACCGCCTCGAGCACAAAGTCGTATTCGGGCATCTCGCTCTTATCGGTACACACGCTATAGTTAAGCCCACACTTTTCTATCAAGCTACGTTTTTCTTCGTTACGCCCAATAACCGTTACGCTGCTGGCCCCAAACTTATACGCCCACTGTGCAGCGCTGATGCCTATCATGCCTGTGCCAATAACGGCCACACGATAGCCAGGCTTTACGCCGCCCAGCGTGATGGCGTGCAGCGCCACCGACAGCGGTTCGAGCATGGCTGCCACGGTGAAGGGCATATCGGCGGGCAGCGCAATAAGGTTCCACACGGGCACAGCCACATACTGGGCATAGCCACCATCGCGTCGCGAGCCCACATAGTCGTAATGGGCACACATTTCATAGTGTTTTTGCTGGCACTGGTCGCACTGTCGACATGGTATGAGGGGGAACACGCCCACCTTTTGTCCTATGAGTGCAGCATCGGCAGAGTCGCCCACGGCATGTACCTCGCCCGAAAACTCGTGACCCGGAATGGTAGGAAAATGATAGGTGCCTTTGGTAAACACGCGGGCAATGTCGGAACTGCAAATGCCAGCGGCCCTCACCTTTACAATGGCCCACCCTTTGGGGCACTGTGGCATGGGCACGTCGTCGTAACGCAAATCGTTTATAGCATGAAGAACGTATGCTTTCATTGTTTATTGTTGGTTTATTATGGCCTGAAAGTTTGACAAGTCTTCGGGCGTAGTAATTTTAAAGTTCATGGGGTCGCCCGTCACCATTTGGCAGTTTAGGCCCGCTTTAAAGGCTATCTCGGTGCTGCCGTTTATCTTCAGCAGGTCGGCACGAGGCATGGTTTCGTGCACATGCAGATACTTGCCAAAGCGAAACGCCTCAGGAGCCTGGCCGCCCCACAGGTGGCTACGGTTTAACAATTGCTGTATATGCTTGCCATCTTCGCTCAGGTAGGTGGTGTCTTTAACAGGTATCACGGGCATCACGCCATCGGCCTCTTGGCAGCCTTCATAGCAAGCGTTTATCAGGGCTTGGCTTACCAGGGGGCGTGCCGCATCATGAATAATAACGAGGTCGTCGTCGGCACAGCCGCATGCCTTTGCCGTTTTCAGTGCATTGAAAATTGAGTATTGGCGCGTTTCGCCAGGCTGAGCATAATAAATGGGCTTGTGCGGATGCAGCTTTTCAACATGCTCTTGCACAAAGGCTTTCCACTCGTCGGCCACGCCAATGATGATGGCATCGGTAAGGCTATTGTCTAAAAAGGTTCTTAAACAATAGTTTATGATGGGCTGATGGTTTACCTGAACATATTGTTTGGGTATGTCGAGGTTCATGCGCGACCCCACCCCACCCGATAGTATGATTGCAATATTCATAGATAGCTGTTTTAGAGGGAGGGGTGCATCAAACCGTTTTTGTGGAATTTAAGAGATATACAGGCGAGTTTTTGGCACCCTCTTTTCTCAGCACGCCAGCCTCGGTAAAGTGTTTCAGCCACTTCAGGGCAGCGCTCTGGCGCAAGCCAAACTGGTCCTGCATATCGCGACGGGTGATGCAGGGGTTCTCGGCAAGATATTGTTTTAGCATTTCAAGCAACGACGCCTCGGTAAGGTCGGCCGACTGGCTACTGAAGTCGGCACGCTCAAAACGCACATTGCTCTTCACCTCTTTCAGCAAGGCGGCATCGGGGCGAAACTTTATGTTGCGCACACTGAGATAGTCGGCACGTGCCTTGTCAATGGGCTTGTCGGCGGGCATATCTAAATCGACCGACAGCGAGAAATAGCCTATCGAGGGGATGTAGAAACGATGACCTTGCGACAGCTCGTGAAGCATATAGTCGCGCAGGGCCGACAGCGTAGCCTCAACATCGGCCTTGGTCAGCGTACACGAGTTTTGTATGTGGGCGGCCAACTGCTGTGCCGTCATGGGTGCCTGTTCGAAGATGCGTGCAAAGTGGCGCTCTTCGCCCGACCCTTGCGAGTTTTTAATCGACTGTATTTCGTATTTGATGCTCATAAAATAAGTAGGTGTTTGTTTGAGTACTTTGAATACAAAGTTACATATTTTCAACTGAACAAACGAAAAAAGGCTGCCTTAATGCTAAATAACAAAGAAAAATAATGTCAAAGGC
>ERZ1034753.610-NODE-610-length-12782-cov-9.975092_pt1 | contig 12782 bp, 6 predicted proteins | sample MGYA00520702_ERZ1034753 | MGnify/ENA primary metagenome ERZ1034753 (study PRJEB33766, sample SAMN09781700) | gut metagenome | biome: gut microbiome | host: Homo sapiens | place: Madagascar | study: EMG produced TPA metagenomics assembly of the PRJNA485056 data set...
CATACGAATGGGACGACATTACAGAAACCAGTGATTATGAGGCTCCTTCTACTTACTGGTCAACCTACTATGATGCCATCACCACTGCCAATATCGCTTTGGAACACATCAACAGTCAGGCAGATCAGAGCTCTTATTCTGCTCAGAAGGGTGAGGCTCTCCTGTGTCGTGCCTATGCCATGTTCCAGCTGGCTAACGTATTCTGCATGGCTTACGACGAGACCACAGCAGCTACAGACCTGGGTCTTCCTTACCCAGAGGTGGTTGAAACCAATGTACACGTGAAGTACGACCGTGGTACCCTTGCCGAACTCTATGCCAAGATTGACAAGGATTTGCAGGAAGGCTTGAAGCTGGTAGGTTCTACCTACGACAAGCCAAAGTTCCACTTCACATCAACTTCTGCTGCCGCTTTCGCAGCCCGTTTCTACCTCTATTACCAGAAGTATGACAAGGCTGTGGAGTATGCCAACAAGGTATTGGGCAGCAACGCCAAGGGTATGCTGAGAGACTGGAATGCATGGGGATCGCTTTCTGCCAACAAGCAGATTCAGCCTAATGCCTACATCGGGTCATCTGTGAAGGCAAACCTGCTGCTGCAGGTGGTTGCTTCTGAATGGGGAGCCATCGGAGGTCCGTTCCAGTATGGTGACAAGTATGCACACAGTGCCATCGTAGCAACCAAGGAGACCGTTCAGTCTGAGGGTCCTTGGGGCATCAGCGACAAGGTGTTCAACTACACCGTGTTCTCTAATGCATCTCTTTCAAAGTATATCGTACGTAAGATACCTTATGATTTCGAGTATGCTGATATCCAGGCAGGTATCGGTACTCCTCACGCAGTATATGCAGAGTTTACAGCCGATGAGACCCTGCTCGTAAGAGCTGAGGCACAGGCATTGCTCGGTCATTATGCAGAGGCTCTGAACGATTTGAACACCGAGTTGGCTGCCTTCTCAAAGACAGGCGTGCAGCTTACCCTGGATGACGTGAAGAAGTTCTACAGCGATGCAGTTACCGCTTATTACACTCCTGAGAAGCCAACTCCACGCAAGGCATTCCACACCAGCTTCGCCATCGACAAGGATACAGAGGAGCCTATGCTGCAGTGCATCCTTCACTTGCGCCGAATCATGACCGTTCACGAGGGCTTGCGCATGCAGGATGTGAAGCGCTACGGCATCACCATCTATCGCCGTGACGTGAAGAGCAACTACAAGATTACAGGCATAACCGACACCATGGAGGCTCGTGACCCACGTCTTGCCATCCAGTTGCCACAGGATGTAATCACTGCAGGTGTTACACCAAACCCTCGCAATAAGTAAAAAATCATAAAGTAATAGTAAGAAATGAAACATAATATATATATGTTGATGTTGGCATTGGTGATGGGCCTGGGCTTCGTGTCTTGCTCAGACAATGATCCGGACGATCCAACCATCTTCCCTGTTACCTCTCCGCAGAGAGACGACCTGGACTTGTGGTTGCAGAAGAACTACACCAGTCCTTACAACATCGATTTCAAGTATAAGATGGAGGACATCGAGTCTGACTATACTTATACCCTGACTCCAGCCGACTCGGCAAAGTCTGCCAAGCTGGCTATCATCATCAAGTATCTCTGGCTCGATTCATACGCCGAGGTGCTGGGTCCTGATTTCGTGAAGCACAATGTGCCAAGAGTGATTCACCTGATTGGTAGTCCGGCTTACAACAGCAACGGAACCATAGTCTTGGGTACTGCCGAGGGCGGCTTGAAGGTAACACTCTACATGGTGAACAACCTGACCGATGCCATGCTTGAGAGCTATGCATCGATGACTCAGTATTACTTCCACACCATGCACCACGAGTTCACCCACATCCTGAACCAGAAGAAGCCTTACGACACATCTTATAACAAGATTACCGAGTCGGGCTACGTGAGTGGTAACTGGTATCAGATACCAGATTCTGTGGCTCACGGCAAGGGCTTTGTTACCCCATACGCCATGTCAGAGGGTCTGGAGGACTTTGCCGAGATGCTGTCTACCTATATCACTTATACTCCTGAGCAGTGGCAGGCTATCCTCGACGATGCCCAGAAGGTAGGTGGCGACGAGGCTGTAGCTGCATTGAACCAGAAGCTTAACATCGTGAGAAACTATATGCTGGATTCATGGGATGTGGATATCGATGTATTGCGAGCAGCCATCCTGCGAAGAGGTAAAGAGTTGAGTTCTTTGGATTTGGAACATTTAAAATAGAATAGATTTATGAAACATATATTTATAGCTATCGTTTGCTTGTTGGGCAGTATGAGCTTGCAGTCGTGTCTGCACGATGACAAGGAATTCTTCGACGAGTCGGCTGCCAACCGCATCGAGAGCACCGTTGAGAATACCCAGAAGATTCTGGAATCTTCTGAGAACGGATGGCAGCTTCATTATTTCACAGGCAAGGGAATGACCGGTGGCGGCTACACCTTCCTCATGAAGTTTGCCAATGGCAAGGTGACCGTGGCTGGCGATACAGCCGTTGCTGCACCTACCGAGCGCGCCACATCCAGTTATACCGTTGACCGCAGCATGGGACCTGTGCTCTCTTTCAACACCTATAACGACATCTTCCACTTCCTAGGTGAGCCTACCTACGGCGAGATAGAAGGTGAGCAGGGCGACTGGGAGTTCGTGATTACCAAGCTTACAGAAGACAGCATCTTCGTAAAAGGAAAGAAGTGGGAGAACGAGATGGTATTCACCCGCATGGCTGACGGCGTAGACTGGACTTCCTATCTTGACAGCATCGCCGACGTGCAGAAGCGCCTGGCCGTGAACTACAGCGTGGGTAATTCTTCGGATGCCAGCAAAATGGTGGAGATTAATTCCGCCACACGCCGCATCCTGTCGCGCACAGCCGACGGACAGGTGGTAGAGCAGCCTTTCTATGTTACTCCTACCGGTATCCATGCCGTTAACGAGCCTGTGGCTCTGGGTGAGGATAAGGCACAGGACTTTCTGGTAAGCAAGGCAGGTGTGATGACAGCAAAGGACAACAAGGATCTGACCTTGAATTCCTATGCTCCTGGCATCGATACCTGGGTAGGCAACTGGACACTTTCAGCCATGCAGGGCTCCTGCGATATGACCATCTCGAAGGTGGAAGACCAGGAGAACATGCTGAAGGGTACATTCACCGCTGGCGGATATACCTATAATATCGGATTGAGCTTCAACCCGGAGACGGGTGCCCTCAACCTGCCTTCTCAGCTGATTGATGACCCTAGCGGCAGATATCCTGCCTTGTGGCTGATGAACGCCGACCTGAATAAGGGAACATTGCTCGGACAGGGTGGTATGAACGTGGTATGGCACGGCGTATCTCAGGAAGGTGACTTCGAGGACGATGGCACACTGGCTTCTGAGGGCTATGCTTCTGATACATTCATCGCCCTGGCTTGTACCGCAAAAGGAGAGCCTATCAAGGAGAACAACCAGTACGTGTTTGTCATCGAATGGTATTATCTTTCTAATTTGACTCCAAACAAATAATCAAGTAAGATGAAGAAATCTATATATATAATAGGTATGGCTGCCATGGGGCTGATGGCCTCATGCAGCAGTGACAGCGATTATCAGGCTGTGGCCGAGAGCACTATCAACGTGCTTTCTGCCCAGACTTCGCTCGGACCTAATGCCAGCGAGGGTGAAGTAACCGTGGACTGTACTCCTGCCAAGGCTTACACCGACGAACCTTCATGGCTCAGCGCCAGCATCGAGGGCAGCACCGTGAAGCTGGCTGCTCTTGCCAACGACTCTCGCCAGTCGCGCAACGCCAAGCTGGTTATCAAGAAGACAGAGGCTGACTCTGTGGTAATCAATGTTTCTCAGTATGGTCTGGTGCTCGAGATGAACAAGGCTGATATGATTTTCAGCAACGACGAGGCTACGGAGTTCGTGAAGGCATACAGTTCCAACGCTGATGTGAAGGTTATCTATGCTCCTGAGTGGGCAAAGGCTTCGGTTGATACCGTGAGCCAGGAATTGAAGGTATCGCTCAGCGAGAATACTACAGGTCATCTGCGTGCCGACTACATCAAGTATCAGGTGGCAGCCGTTACCGACTCTTTCGTAGTGAAGCAGTTTGACTTCGACAAGGATATTGCCGGAGAGTATGTTTATTCTTACTACGATTTCAATGAGGATGACAAGCTGGAGCAGCAGGTCGTTTATGCTACATTGAGCCGCACCGAGCTTTCTATTCCTGAAATGGGACTGGTATTCCCAATCACTGTGAATGAGAAAACAGGTAGCGTGGAGACCCGCAGCAGCCAGTGCCTGGGTAAGGTGGGTAAGTACTTTATCTACGATACCTTCCTCGACGAGGATGCCGCTTACTACATGGGTTCAGAGTCTGGAGTTATTTCTGCCACATTCAAGTATAGTGAGCAGTATGGCACTTACGGATTCTTTGGCGGTACTGCCTATAATGTCAACAATCAGACTGGCAACTTCCTGGCTATGATTCTGCAGGTGTTCAAGGCGAAGAGTCCTTCCAAATCTAACTACGTGCTCGATCAGGGTTGGATGGTACAGCCATTCCTCAAGGAAATATCAAAGGGCGGTGATGCATCTTCTGCCAAGCGTCAGGCTCCAGCTTTGGCTCGCCAGATGGGTCCATCTGCCAGCAGCATGGCTGCCAAGCTTGCAGTATGGCAGTCGTATCGCAAATCATCTATCATAAAATAAACTTAATAAAATAAGTAATCATGAGATTATTATCTACACTTTGCCTTTCTTTGCTCCTGGGAGCAAGCGGCACAGCGGCGATGGCCTCCAGCAAGGCATCGTTTGCCAAGAAGTTTAAGAATGCTGATATCCATCACCTGGTTTCTGTGCCAGGCATGGTGGATCGAAGCAACAGTGCTTACCAGATGCGCCAGGCTGGCTTTGCCAGCATCGGCAATGCTCCTACACGCGTAGGCGATACTCCTACCAATTCGGCTTCGGGCGAGGCTTACGGATGGATTACCGGTTCTGACGGCGGCAACTGGTATTTCACCCAGAGCATCGTTTCTAGAGACTCAGTATACAGCGAGTATTATACTGCTCACTTCCATGAGTCTTCAGAAATCACGCTGTTCGATAACAACCACAAGCAAGTGGGCTCTTTCAGCGTCAAGGTTCCTGAAGGATGGAAGCATGTGGCAAATATCACTCCATACGGTCCTGTTACCAAGAAACTTTTCGATAAGGACGGGAAGTCTAACGAAATCCTGGTGGAGTTCCACGATGCCTTCAACGGCGAAAACAAGTATCTGACTCGTGCCTACGATGTCAATACCGGTGAAATCAAGTTCGAGATGGAGGGTACCGGTCTGGTATTCGATGCATCTAAGGGCTGGAATAGCTACCAGCGCCTGATCATGACTCACGAATCTGACAGCCTGTATAACATCGATGTCATCGCTCCTCCTGCCTCGGGACAGGACAAGTGGTACGTGGAGCATACCTTCAGCTTCAACATCGATAACCGAATCAGCTATCTGCAGGGTTCCTGCTTCAACTGTATGAACGTGGATGGCACTCCTTACTATGTTCTGGCACAGTATGAGAAGCCATATACCGATACCGATGCAGGTGATGGTAACCTGGATATTACACAGAATCCAGACAACTTCTTGGTGTTGAAAACTTTGGACAAGAACTACAAACAGGTGGATAGCCTCCGTGTTTCCATCAATGCTCCTGAGGGCGTTCCTTACCGTTCTGCTGCCTTCGGTCTCTTCGGCAACAACGACTTGTCAAAGGGCTACTTCAGCAACAACGGCAAATTGAACTACGTGGTAGAGCTTCTCGACTATACTCCTTCTCTGGATGCCGACCTGGCTTCTTTCGCCGTTTACGATTCAGAGCATGGCAAGTTGAAGGATATCTGCGACAATGTGACAAGCAACCAGTGGGCTTTGCTGAACACCATCCATGGCAAGTCTGACCAGATGTGGTTCCTGCAGACCCTGGGTACAGGTGAGAGTGCTGGCCAGCAGATTCAGCTGGTAGATGTTCCTTCCTGCGAGAAGGCAGGTGTGTTGCCACAGAACATCGACGGTAACAATATCTCATCTAACTTCGACCGTTACCCGACTTCTGCCAATGCGCAGGGCTATCAGTATGTCATTGCTTTGGCAAATGCTGAGGGTAACGAGGCTGGTGAGGTTCTGGCTCCTATCGCTTGGGTGAACCCAGACTGCACCATCGATCATGTGGACAGACTTAACCTGGGTACAAAGGCTGAGCTCTTCACCCCATTGCTCAACAGCACATCACTCAACCCATATCTCTTTAACACAGATGATGATATGGAATATGTATACCTTGCCAAGAAACGCCGCGAGGATGGTACCAAGCTCGACAACGTCTTGGAGGTTGCCAAGGTTGACGGAACCGTCCTGAAGTCATGGCGTGGTGATGATACTCATTCTATCTCACAGGCAGGTTTCCCTGTGATGAACGAATTGGGTAAGTACCAGATGTTCGTTGTGTTCAGCGATACTGAGAACAACAAGTATGACATGAGCTTCTACGACCTTCCTTTCACCAAGTTTGAGCAGGGTGGTAAGGGTACTGTAGAGGATCCATACCTGATTTCTACTACGGGTGACTTCCAGCAGATGGCTCTGGAGCCAACCAAGAGCTACAAGCTGGTGGCTGACATCGATATGGCGAAGGCTGCACAGTGGTGGGCTCCTATCAAGAGCTTCACTGGTTCTTTGGATGGTGATGGTCATACTGTATATAACCTCGGTATCAAGACTACAGATGGTCATGTAGGTTTGTTTGGCTCACTCGATATCAATGGTGTTGCCAAGAACCTGAATTTTGTGAACCCTACTGTTGATGTAACTAATACCAACCAGTATATAGGCGTGTTGGCTGGTGAGACCAGCTATTCTACTGATAGCAAGGCTGAGGGTGCCAATGTGGATAATATCTCTGTTTATGGTGCCAAGATTGCTGGCGAGGATGCGATGGTTTCAGCTGCGGGTGGTCTCGTAGGTTGCGCTAATCTCTATACCAATATTGCCAACAGTTCTTTCCAGGGCAAGATTTCTTTGCCTAATTCAGAGAATGTGGGTGGTATCGTTGGTCAGACTCGTACAAGTTCTGGCGTAAATGCATGCTATGCAAATGTAAATGCCACAGCCAAGAGCAATCTGGGTGGTATCGTTGGTATTGCCGGTTCTGTTCAGGATAAGTGTGCGTTCTCCAACTGCGAGGTTCGCGGTAAGTTGACAGCAGAGAATACAGTAGGTGGTTTTATCGGTGATAATTACTTCAACAATATCTCTAATGTGATCAGCCATGCTGATATCGTAGCAACCAACAAGTCTACCTGGAACGGATATGCAGCAGGTGGTATCCTTGGTGTGATGGAGAGTGACTGGTCTGGTAAGGCTGCCGGATCTGTAAAGAACTGCGTCTTCGACGGATCTATCAAGGCTTTCGAAAATGGTGAAGAGGTAAGCACTCCTGCTACTACTCATCAGATTGCCGGTAGAACTATCGCTGATGAGGACTATGCTGAGGGTGAGACTCCTAAGACAGAGACTCGCCTTTCTAACAACTATACTACCAACAATGTGGGTAGCACAGATGCTGCCAGCGTAGAGGGTGCCTACAAGGCAGCCAAGGAGATGAACAAGGACTTCTTCACAGGTTTGCAGTATGCTTACGGAAGCACTTCTGCTGAGCCTTGGAAGGAGGATGGAAGCAAGATTCCTACTCTTTACTTCAACAATATCGCAAAGGCTCTCGCTGTTAGCGCAGATGATATAACTGTAGGTACTAACGATGAGGGCACTGTTGTAGTTCAGGTTTCTGTATATGGTATGGAGAACCCAGACCTGGAGTCAGACCTGGAAGTTTCTGCTGTTGGTACTGCTACTGCTACTCTTGGTGAGGCTCATGGCAACAGCATCGACCTGGTTATCAAGGGTACGAAGATGGGTGTCGGTGTGGTTACCGTTAGCTATGGTGATTTCTCTGCTACAATCAATGTAACAGTTCTCAAGAACTATGTAAGCGGTATCGAGAACGTAGAGGATGCTGCGGCTTTGGTTATCAAGGCAGCTGACGCTCAGATTTCTGCCGAGGGTGCTGACGCTATCTATGTTTACAGCGTAAACGGCAAGCTCGTAGGCAAGACTTCTGGTGCTGCATTCAGCACAGCAGGTTTGACCTCTGGTCTCTACATCGTAAAGGCAACTGATAAGGCTGGTCATAAGGCTACAGCCAAGTTTGTTATCAAGTAAGTATGAAAAAATTAATCATATTCAGTTTATTGGTGGTCTGCTTTGTGCAGGCCACCTTTGCTATTCCTGCTTATCCGAAACCTTTGAAGGTGAAGCAGGCTGATGGCTCCTGGATCACCATCCAGATGCATGGTGATGAGCATGGCCATTATGTGATGACTTCCGACGGCATTCCGCTCGTGTTCAATGCCCAGCTGCGAAACTACGAGTATGCCGACTGGAAGAATGGTGGGGTGCAGGCTAGCGGCATCAAGGCTACTGAGGCTTCTGACAGAAGTGCTCAGGTCAAGAAGTTCATCGAAAGCCAGGACAAGTCTGCCATCTTGGAATCTTTCAAGCGTGCCCGTCTGCAGCAGTTGCAGCAAGTCTTCTCGTCTCGCAGAAATGCTTCTCTAAAAACCGGCATCAATTCTGCGTCCCCGCTCTCAGCGGTTTCATCGCTGGTCTCCCGTTCCAGCAGCAATCCGCAGGAAGAAAAATTAAATAATTTCCCTACCACAGGCGAAGTTCATTCATTGGTCATCTTGGTGCAGTTTGCTGATACGAAGTTCTCTACCGTGGGTAGCGATGCGCATCAGTTCTTCAACAGTATGCTCAATGAACCGGGTTTTACTTATAGCAATGGTGCCAACGGAAGTGCGAGAGATTTCTATGTGAACAGCTCCAATGGCAAATTCCAACCTCAGTTTGATGTCATCGGCCCTGTAACATTGCCAAAGAAGTATTCTTATTATGGAGCCAACAAGGGTTCTTCTACGGATAATCCGGTAGCCCTGGAGGAGTTCGTGAGAGAGGCTTGTACTCTTGCCGACCCATTGGTGGATTTTTCTCAGTATGATCACAACCAGGATGGCTTCGTCGACAATATCTACTTCTTCTATGCCGGAAAGGGTGAGGCTGATTCGGGTGATGGCAATGCCATCTGGCCACATTCTGCCTATTATGCTGATATCGCCAAGGAAGCTGGAGCTACCCAGAAGTCGCTGAAGCTGGATGGCATCGAGGTGGGTAACTATACCTGCAGCAACGAAATCAATGGTACCGTCATCAAACCTCAGCCTGCGGGCATCGGCACCTTCGTTCATGAATTCGGTCATGTGCTCGGTCTTGCCGACCATTATGATATATATTATGGCATGGCAACCTTTACCCCTGGTTCCTTCGATACCATGGATCGGGCTTCCTACAACAACAACGGCAATACGCCTGCGGCATTCTCTGCCTACGAGCGTGCCTGCCTGGGATGGCTCGACCTGACCGTGTTGAACAGCGGAGTGGATACCCTCAATGTTCTGCCTGATCTGAACGACAGCAACAAGGCATACGTGGTGCCTGTGGGTGGAACCAACGATGAGGAATACTTCATCATGGAGAATCGCCAGCAGAAGGGATGGGATGAGTTTATCCCTGGCCATGGCATGCTGCTCTGGCATATCGACTTCGATGCCAAGACTTGGGAAAAAAACGAGGTGAACATCACGGGCTCTCATCAGCGCATTGATATTGTTGAAGCTGATAACAAGCGTACCGACAATTCCCGTACGGGAGATCCGTTCCCTGGAACGTCGAAGGTAACCCAATGCGATTTGACTTCCTGGTCGGGCGGCAAGGTGATGTCGCTGGATGATATCGAGGAGAAAGATGGCATCATCAATCTTATGCTCGGCGGACTGGACCTGAAGCTGAATACGCCGGAAGTGAATATTGCCGAGGTGAAGGACAGCAGCGTTGTGGTAGGATGGGCTGATGTGCCTGTTGCCAAGAGATATGTATTGAATGTCTACTCTGTGGTGGATGGACAGAAAGAAGTTCTTCCGTTCTATAATAATAAGGTATATACCGAGGCGCAGTCTTCTCTCCCTATCGAGGGCTTGAAGCCTGAAACCACCTACGAGATGACCTTGAAGGCTGATCGCGGATCTTATTCTTCTGACGTCTACAGCCAGAAGTTCACAACCACCGCAATACCTTTCAGCAAGTATTATGTGACGGATGTGAAGACAACAGCTGTGGATGAAACGGGCTTTACGGCTTCATGGACAGGTATGGATACCGTAGACGATTACGTGGTGACCTTGCATAAGTTGGTTTATGCTTCAGAGGCAACCCAGAAGGGTTATGACTTCGGCAATGAACTGGAGGGCATGCCATCACTTTGGGAAACCAATGGAAACCTGAGCATGACTTCGTATGGCGAGGAAGTGCCTTGTCTCCGTCTGAACAAGATGGATTCCTATCTGAAGATGGCATCTGCCAAGGAACGTATCTCTTCTGTGAAGTTCTTCGCCAAGTCTTCTTCTTCAACCAAGGCAACCTTGGCAGTAGAGGCTTATCAGGATGGAGAATGGAAGCAGATTGCCGCCTTGCAGGGTGGTGCCGACATGGCTTCGGGCAATACTTACAGCTATGAATTGCCGGAGTTGGCTGATTCAGTGAGACTGAAAGTCATCCAGCGTACTTCCGGTGCCTTCTATATCGACGATGTTCTTTTGGGATGCAATGCTTTGATTCACGAGCCTGTGGCTGCTTATCAGAAGGTTTCTACCAATGGTAAGACTGAGTTTGCATTCTCCGGTCTGGAATCAGGATCCGCCTATGCTTTGGTAGTAAACGCCAAGAAGGAGGGTGAGCTTTCTTATGATTCAAAGGAACTCATCGTGGTACCTGCAAGTTCTACGGGCATTGGCTCCATCACTACTGACTACACTGATAAGAGTCAGATGAGATGCTACGATATCAATGGTCGCCTGGTATCTGCCAAGGAGATGCGCCATGGCATTTACATCGTGAAGCAGGGAAACAAGGTATATAAAATCGTGAAATAATAAATATTAGTATTAACTTTTTAAAAGAGAGTAAAATGAAGAAACAACTACTTTTTGCCGCTATGCTCATGTTGAGCGCAGCACCAGCAGTTTCAGTATCAGCTGCCCAGCCATTTGCCGCAGCTGCAGAAGAGGGTCAGACACTTGCAACACAAGAGCAGTATGATGCACTGCAGAACTCTATTTATAAGTTGCGTCAGAGTATCGAGGCCATGTTGAAGGAAATCAACGAGAAGTATGCGGATGCAGAAGATACCAAGAACTCGTTGGAATTTAATAAGAATTCCCTTGATGACATGGCTGCTGAAGTGAAGGGTAAGTTTGGAGCAGAGACACTTACTGTGGCAGAGGTTGAAAAATATCAGGCTACTGTAGCAGAGATGGCTGAAGGTCTCAAGGATGCAGTGAAGAATGCAGAGCAGGAGGTTTATTCTTTCCAGGTGAATACTCATTATCAGGATGCTTCTATGCATAAGTCTGAATGTTTGGGAAAGGTTCCTGAGAACGTGCAGAATTATTATGCGCCTTCTTTCGATGACCTGGATGCCGAGATGATGCAGGTTTACATGCCTGTCATGATGGGTGGTCCTATCGAGTCTGCAGAAAAGGCTAAGGAGATGTGTGCTCAGTTTGATGCCATCAGTGCAAAGGCTGATACCCTCTTGGCTGCATCAAAGAAAGCCAGCACTTTGCTGGATGAAATCACTGCAACGCTCGCTTCTTTGGATGCAGAAATAGCAAAGATAAAGAAGGATTTCCCTGAGTATGACCTTTCTGCGGTAAATGAATCAGCAGAGTATTGGAAGAACCTTGCTGCTGAGTTTGCTCAGGCACCAGCCGATCCTACGGCTCCTTATACAGAAAGCAAGATAGATGGTTTTGTAGAGAGCTTTGGTTATTTCAAGGTGAATATCTCCGACTTGTATGCTCAGGCACAGAAGGATGAGTGGATGGCTCAGTTTAACGCAAAGTATTATCCAGCTTCTCAGAAGATGGATGAATACATCTCTACCCTTGACTCAGAGTGTCCAACAGTAAAGGATGAGTACTTAACCAAGCTGGATGACCTCAATGTAGAGATGAGCCAGATGTTCATGAAGCTTTATCAGGAAGACTTGACTCAGGAGCAGTTCAACGCGATGTTGGCTAGAATTGACGCTATCCTGGCTGAGGCTCAGAAGATTGTAGATGAGGCTAAAGAGGCTGAGAAGGTGGCTACCGGCATCAGCGACATCACTGTCAACAAGGCAGCTAAGGCTGGCAATGTTTATTCTCTTGATGGCAAGCGTGTAAGCAAGTCAGCCAAGGGTCTTGTCATCATCAATGGCAAGAAGGTGGTTTTGAAGTAATTCAAATCTCTCGTTAACCCAGAAAAATGGGTTTAGGATAAGCTTTAGATAAGCTCCCTCAGCAAAAGTGCTGAGGGGGCTTTTTTATTGCTTATCATGAGTAATAAAGCGTAAATTGAGTTAAAGATTCATAAAAGATGGGGTGCAGGACTCGTAACATTCACATAATCAAATAAAAATGTGTAATTTTGCAGTCCGATTATTTCGGGGATACACTTAGAGTCCCCAAGATATGGTGTGTTAATAGCATGCCCTGTGGCCGGGGTATGTGGTTAGTGAATCACCTGTCTGAATAGTGAGTAAAAAAGATTAAAA
>ERZ1034753.612-NODE-612-length-12740-cov-4.235002_pt1 | contig 12740 bp, 8 predicted proteins | sample MGYA00520702_ERZ1034753 | MGnify/ENA primary metagenome ERZ1034753 (study PRJEB33766, sample SAMN09781700) | gut metagenome | biome: gut microbiome | host: Homo sapiens | place: Madagascar | study: EMG produced TPA metagenomics assembly of the PRJNA485056 data set...
TCAAAATAATTTTGAGCCTGTTTGTTTCGTATCTTATTTAGTTGTATTTTTGCGAAGCAAACGTAAATGATGCTTTATTTTTTAACGCATCAGTAATAACTCTACCAATAGTAATTTTAACTATCACCCACCCACAAAAAGTACCCCAAAATAAAGAAATAAAATTTTTATACTATGGATACAAAGAAATATCTGCAAGAATGGTCAAAGAAGTATAAGGACGACCTGGTGAATAACATCATGCCGTTCTGGATGAAGTATGGCTTCGACCGCCAGCACGGCGGCGTTTATACATGTGTTAACCGCGATGGCTCGTTAATAGACAGCACCAAGAGTGTGTGGTTTCAGGGCCGTTTTGCCTTTATCTGCGCCTTCGCCTACAACAATGTTGAGCGCAACCAAGAATGGCTCGACGCAGCAAAGAGCACACTCGACTTTATTGAGCGTCATTGCTTCGATACCGATGGCCACATGTTCTTCTCGGTAACAGCCGAGGGCACCCCGCTGCGCAAGCGTCGTTACGTGTTTAGCGAGACGTTTGCCATCATTGCCATGTCTGAATATTCAATCGCCACAGGCGACAAAACATATGCCGAGAAGGCGCTCAAACTGTTTAAAGACACGCAGCGCTTCCTCGCCACCCCTGGCTTCCTCACACCTAAGTATGAGGCCAACCTCGACGTGCAAGGCCATAGCATCGTGATGATTCTTATCAATGTGGCATCGCGCTTGCGCGAGGCTATCAGCGACCCTGTTATCGACCAGCAGATTGATGAGTCGATAGGCAAACTGCGCAAATATTTCATGCATCCCGAGTTTAAGGCGTTGCTCGAAACCGTGGGCCCCAATGGCGAGTTTATCGACACCTGTATGGGTCGCACCATCAACCCCGGCCACTGCATCGAGACCTCGTGGTTCCTTATGGATGTGGCTCAGGCACGCGGAGGCGATAAGGAAATTCTCGATACCGCCCTTACCATTTTCGACTGGTCGTGGGACTGGGGATGGGATAAGCAGTATGGTGGCATCATCAACTTCCGCGACTGTCGCAACCTGCCGGTACAAGACTATTCGCAAGACATGAAGTTTTGGTGGCCACACACCGAGACCATCATTGCGTCTCTCTATGCCTTCCTCGTTACGGGCGATGAGAAATATCTGTATCGTCATGAGCGCATCAGCGAGTGGACCTACGCCCACTTCCCCGATGATGAGTATGGCGAGTGGTATGGCTATCTGCATCGTGATGGCACTGTGGCTCAGCCCGCTAAGGGCAACCTCTTCAAAGGCCCGTTCCACATCCCACGCATGATGATAAAGAGCTTGATGCTGTGTGAAGAGATATTGAAAAAGTATTAATAAGAAGACGACATTCTAAACATATAAAAATGAAAAAACTATTTACGTTGGCGGTTGCCTTCTTGCTGGCCGCCACAGCCACCATCGCACAAAACCTGAAGTTTAATGCCGATGGTAAGTTTAAGATTGTACAGTTTACCGATGTTCACTATAATGGTAGCGAGGCATCAAAGGCTGCGTTAAAGGTTCTTGAAAACGTGCTCACGCAAGAGCGCCCCGACCTTATCGTGCTTACGGGCGACATTATCTATGGCGCCCCCGCCAAGGAGAACCTGCTTGATGTGCTCAACTGCATCAGCAAGTATAACATACCCTTTGTCTACGAGTTTGGCAACCACGACAACGAGCAGGGCCTCACAAACCGCGAGCTATACAACATTGCGCGTGGCGTAAAAAACAATATCTTGCCCGACCTGAGCAATGCCAAAGAGCTCGACTATGTGGTGAAAATTAAAGACCGCAAGGGCAAAAACGATGCCGCCGTGCTGTATTGTCTCGACTCGCACAGCTATCCCAAGGGCTTTCCTGAAGACAAGAGTCACGGCACCTACGCATGGCTCACCTTCGACCAGGTAAGCTGGTATCGTCAGCAGGCACAGGCACTGAAAGATGCCAATGGCGGCAAGACCCTTCCCGCGCTCGCCTTCTTCCACATCGCGCTGCCCGAGTTTACTTATGCCACCGAAAACCAGAATGTGGCCATGATAGGCACTCGTCGTGAGCAGTGCTGCGGCCCCGAGTTTAATTCGGGCATGTTCACCGCCATGATGGAGGGCGAAGATGTGATGGGCATCTTCGTAGGTCACGACCACGATAACGATTACACCACCCTCTTTCACAATATCTTGTTAGGTTATGGCCGATATTCGGGTGGCAACACCGAGTATAACCACCTGAAGGCTGGTGCCCGCCTCATCGTGTTGGAAGAGGGTCAGCGCCGCTTCAATACTTATATTCGTGAGTGGGATGGCACCGTGCTGAACCAATCAACTTACCCCGACAGCTATGTATGGGACGATTGGCGTGCGCGCCCACTGCAGAAGTATGAATGATTTCGTTATCGTTTCTTAGCTACATCGTTTAACGCGAGATTGTATATTTATGCACATTGTTGTGTTGTTTTGCATAAATATACAATCTCGCGTTTTTACATTCGTTTACACAATATTTGTTAATAATCTTACAGTCTGTAAGCAAATAGGATGTATATGCTTACAGTTTTCAAAGTTGATACTTCTCATTTGCAAAACCCTTGGTTTCACGTCCTGAAACCCATGCTTTCACGTCCTAAAACCCTTGGTTTTACACCCTAAAACCCATGCTTTCAGATTGTGATTTGATGCCTTTCTGAAAACGATACCCCTCCCCCTCTAAAACTGTATATTTATGCAATACGTAAACTTTGTATATGGATTAATAACTGTATCGCAAACTATAGTAGGACAGTGCCCTCGGGCCTCCGTGCCTCGTCCTCCAGCAATAAGAAAAGGTATCTTCAAGTAGGACGGTGGCCTCCAACACTCATCCAACAGCATCCATCCAACAGCAAGTGAAATATGTTATCTCAGGGAGGACGGGGCACGGAGACCCCTGTCCTACTTTTTAGATACCCTGACTTATCTTTACACTTGGCGTAGTTATTACAAAAAAAGAAACTATAGTAGGACGGTGGTCTCCGCGCCCCGTCCTCCAGCACTCATCCAACAGCACCCATCCAACAGCAAGTGAAATATGTTATCTCATGGAGGACGGGGCACGGAGGCCCTCGTCCTACTTTTTAGATACCCTGACTCCTCTTTACACTTGGCGTAGTTATTACGAAAAAGGAAACTATAGTAGGATGGTAGCCTCCGTTGAGGTGTAGGTGTTACTGCTTTTATAGAAATATCGTTGTCTTTAATCTAATACAAAAATCCGAAGCACCACAGAGGAATCTTGTTTCCATAAGGAAACTCTATGCCATCTGCAGCAATGTAAGAATTGCTCATATTTGCAATCTGCTTGCCGTCCTTCGACTTGCCTCCTACCTCAAAGGTGTATTTGCCGTCGACCATAAAATCGGCTTGTGAAGAGGCATATTCTATACGATGCTGATAAACCAGTTGGTTTACGAAGAACACCTCCCGCTGCGTTCCTTCATTGACACCGTTCAGCGACAAGGCGTGCAAAAGGTTGCTGTTCTCCATATATATTTTGTCTGGACGTTGCATCTTCTTTAATGAGGCATCGCCTGAATATAACAAATTGATGAGTTTGGCTCGCTGCAGATACTGTAGGTATGCAAGCAGGGTGGTGCGTGACATTCCTGCCATGGCTGACAGCTTCATCATGTCTATCTGCATAGGATATTCAGAGGCCAACACTGCCAAAAGGCTCTTCAGCTTTCGGATATTGGACACATCAACACCGCACAATTGTGGCAGCTCAATTTCCAATATAAGATTTGCAACATTCGATATGCGTTCATAATAGTCTTCTTCCCCTTCCAGAACAAACGGGTAATAACCTGTTTTGAGGTACCTGTCGAAATGAACCAACGGGCGACATTTCTCGTTGACAGCCATACATAGCTTGTCTGGTCCTTCTAAAAGAGACGGCAAATCTGTTTGGTCAAACTTCAAGCCTTCACAGAGAGCCAGATATTCACGAAACGAAAGGCCCTGCATGTTATAGTTGATGCAACGGCGCGAGAGGTCGGCGTCTGAATTTAATATGTTGAGAACAGAAGAGCCAGTGATGACAAAACGCATGTCGGGAAAGGCATCGTAGGCATTCTTCAGTTCTTGGCTCCATCCATGATATTTATGAACCTCATCGGCAAAGATACACTTGCCCCCCATCTTGTAAAAATCTTCTACAAAGTCGATAAATGTGTGACGGCTGAAATAGAGGTTGTCTAAGCTCACATAGATGGCTTCTGTCGGATTGTCTCCATACGTTTGCTTTATATATTGCAAGAGTAAGGTGGTTTTTCCTACGCCACGGGCTCCTCTGATCGAAATCAGTCTTTGATTCCAATGCACTTGTTTAATGATTGGTCTTACATAGTCTAAAGAGGTGACCCTTAAAAGACGTCTGCATTGATTAAACAGATTTTCCATATTTACTTCATTTTTTGCAAAGATACACTTATTTGTTCAGAGCGCAAAACAAATAACGGCAAAAAATGTTCAACGCGCTGAACAGATTTTGAAGAAAAGTGTTCAACGCGCTGAACAAATGGAGCACAAAGAAGGCGAACTTCACATGGGGTTTTACCTTGGTGATGTTCGCCTTTGGCGCTTTTTATTCCTTCATTTTAACCCAAATCGGTCATTAGACCGTTTTGGGTTAAAAGGGTTATAGGGTTAGGTCTCTTCTTTGTCAAGAGACATCATTTGTTCTGTTGGTTTTATTTCACTACAATCTTACACTTTGCTGCTCCGCTCACAGCGATGAAGATACCGTTGGCGGGAGCTTCAACCTGACCTGTGGCCGATGTAGCCACGAGCTGACCGTCGAGGGTGTAGAGGCTGATGGCAGCGCTCTTGCCTACTGCGCTCACGGTGCGACCGCTCACGGCGAAGGCGGGCTTGGTGGCGTCGGCGGTGGTAGAGGTGATGCCGTTTACTATGTTGAGCTCGGTGTAATAGTAGTTGATGACAATGCTGTGTTGTAGCACGCGTGTAGCTGCTGCGTGAGCCATCTTGCCATGAGCCGATGCTGCTGCGCGATTGGTGATATATTCCTCATACGTACCCGATGTGAGCAGTCCCTCGTCGTTGTAAGTGTAGGTCTTGAAGATTTCTAACAGTCTATCGATGTAAGTAAATTCATCGTTTTTGTCAACATAATCATCGATCTCGATATACTCTAACAGGTTGTTGCGGCTGTCGCGCTTCTTGGTCAAGGTGTTTACCCTCTTGGTGTATAGGGGTCCCGAATTGTCTATCGTCTGATCGTCGATAACAGTGCTGGTCTGCGTGAGTGTGTTGGGATCGGGCTGACTGTAAACGGTGGTATTCTGGCTGCACACTGTCCACTTGCCGTCTTTCCATCCCCAACGGGTAGAGTTGGTTGAAGAAGTGGGGAAGTTATCCACCTCATCATTGCCGTCATAGGGATAGAAATATTCATCGTTGCAAGCAACGGGGTCTTGCGGGTCAAGCACCTCAAACTGGGGCTCTGTTACAGGCTCTTCCTCGTTCTTTTCTTCGCCTACCCACTGGCCGTCGACCTTATTATAGATCTCGTGGCGGTATGCACCGTCTTTGTTATAATAGCTTTCTTTGCGCGTTTCTACGATGTTGCCATTGTCGTCGATCTCGCGGAAGATGCTGGTTCGTGTGCCATCGGCAGCCGTTGAGTTCAGCGTCTTTGCCGTTGTGTTTTGAAGTTTGAAATCTCCGAGGGAAGAACTCCAAGTATACTGAAGCTGCTTGCCTGTGGGGTAGGTAACATATTTCTCGCCCATTCTTACACTGCCGTTATTGTTATACTCGTAGCTGATGTAGGTAACAACGTTGTTGGCATCTTTGGTTACTTGGGTGTAGTCTTCAACCTTGTCGGTCTCGGGGTTAAACGACTGTTTAATGTATCCGTTGTTAAGATAGGTGTATACCACATGCTCGGTGTGACGGCCATCCTCATATTCGTCCCACTGGGTCATCTGGCCCTTGTCGTTAAACTTCACCTCCAGGTGGTTGTCGCCATCGCCTATCATCAGGTCGGTGGTTACGGGCACCCATCTGCCGTTCTTCAGCTCTTCGTATATTTGTTCTTCGGGCACGGTGCTTTCGTATGAGTAGTCACCCGAGTCTTTACCGTCTTTGTAGATGGCTCTGAGCTGGCGTGTAACGTTGTGGTTCTTGTCGTAGAAGGTGTAATAGCTGCCGTCTACGCCCTGCATGTCGGTCTCCATCACATAGCCGCCGTTCTTAAGCGGTGCCACTCTGCCCTCTTCTTTGCCCTGGGCCGAATATTTGTAGACACCCGTCTCACGTTCATGTTCGCCATTATCAAAATACTCTTCCCAGGTCTCTTTCAAGAAGCCCTCAGGCGTCCATTCTCCAGTTTCCTCCTTCTTCAGCACCCATTCGGCCTTATCGGTGTTATACCTGTAGCTTTTATATGAGCGGTCGCCATTGGCCTGTATCTTGGGCAGATCCTGGTTGTTGGTATACACACGTTTTTCGCTATACGTCCACTCGTTTGCAGTCTCAAGATAAGAGCTTGCCTGATATGTAATCTCTGTGGTGAAGCCTACCTCGGGCGTGTTGGGCAGTGTCTCTGTCTTTCGGCCTTCTCTATAACTTATTCGGCCCTCAGAGTAAGAGCATTTGAGATAGCCCAATTCGCGGCCATCGGCAGTGAAGTAGTGCTCTTCAGTGTCGGTTAACACCCTCTCGTTATTGTGCGCTTTATTATATACTTTGATGGTGTAATTGGTGCCATTCACCTCAAACTCTACCTCCCTGTATCGGGCATAAGATGTGATGCTGATATAGCTCTGAGTGGGGGCAAACCATTTAAGCATCTCTACTTGTTCTGGCTGGTGAACGCCGTCATAAATAGTATAGTTGATATTTTTCACCTCAACGCCCTCAGCGTTATGGCTGTAGTCGTATTCGCGCTCTTTTTCCAGCATGAAGCTCGGTCCTAATCTGTCCGTATAAACCTTTATGGTTGACACACGATTATACTGGTCGAAGGTGCGCTCTTCTTTGTAGTGGTCAACAGTATTTTCGCCCCTTTGACGGCGCACCAGCTTTGTGCTCCATTTTGAGCCTGTTTCGTTGGTGTCGTAGGTGTAGAGGTCTTTGTACGTGCCGTAGTCGACCACGCTGAAGCGGCCATACTTGTCGTAGGTTATCTTGCCCGTCTCTGGTGTGCCGTTGTTTTCGGTTTTAGTCCAGCTTGTGGGCAATGTCTTCTTCACCATCTCGTCGGCCTTTTTGGCGCGTTGTGCCTTGACAATCTGTGCCAGTGGCACCATGCGCACACCCTTGATGTGCGGGGCATTGGTGGTTTTGGTGTCAGGGCGCTGTGCCGCGGGTCGGCTGCTGTTGGCCTTCTTGAAAAGCTGCTGTGCCTTAACGACCGGAATGGGCTGTGGCAGAGCTTGGTATGTTTGCGCTGTGGCACAAACACTTGTTATGAGGGCTAAGCCCATCATGTAGAGGTTAAAATGTTTCATAAGCTTATGGCTTTTTAAATAAATTGTTTCCTTTATGTTTTTAGCCGACGGCTCACAAGATGCCCATGCGGAAGGCGTTTCCTATGAGCTGTGCGATGTTTCGAGAGTTTGTCTTCTTAAGCAGTTGTCGGCGATGATATTCTACGGTGTGGGCAGATATAAACAACTCCGCCGCAATTTCTTTGCTCTTCATTCCTTTAGAAAGAAGATTTAAGATCTCTTTTTCGCGTGTGGTGATGTTTTCTTTTATATCGATACCCATGTAGATGAAAAAATTGAAAATTAATAAACTGTCTTCTACAAAGATAGCGAAAATAAATAAAAGATAAATTCTATTCTTCTGGGTAAACCCCGCTCAAAATGCAAAAACTATGGTTTTTCGTAGGGGGTAAACTATGGTTTTCCGTAGTGGGAACTGATTTTTTATTGGTCAGATGTTTGTTCTCCACCCAAGCTCTGTGGCACGTCTTATCATCTCGGCAGCATTGGCAACGTTGAGTTTCTGCATGATGCGTCGGCGGTGAAACTCGACGGTGTTGGCGCTGATGCCAAGCTGCGCTGCCATGTCGGAGGTAGAGAGGCCCTTTGCCGTGAGGTCGATGACCTGTTGCTCGCGTTCCGACAAGCGGCTGGGCTGAAGCTTCAGCGCGTTGAGCAGACGTACGAACGTGGGGCTGTAGTGGCCTTTGCCCTCGTTGAGGTGCTTCACCGCCTTGACCAGCTCGCTGGCGTTGTCGCTCTTCATCACCACCCCCTCGGTGTCGGTGTCGGCCATCTGGCATACCGACCACGGCTCCTCGTGCATGGTGTAGATAATGATCTGAAGGCTTGGCAGGATGTCGCGCACGCGCTTTATCAGCGTCAGACCGCTCTCGCCGTTAAGGTCGAGGTCGGTTATCATGATGTTTACGTTGCGGGTGGAGCATGCCGCTTCGGCCTCCTTCAGGCAGGACGCGTCTACGATCTCGGCGTCGGCAAACGCAGACGTCAGCAAGGCGTGTATGCCTTTCCGCACGATGGGGTGGTCGTCGACGATAAGAATTGTCATTGTTATGCTTGCTTTACGGTTTATTTTTCAGTGTGGAGCTTAAGCGTGAGGGTGAGCATGTGCTGTGTGCCCTCTGCCTTTACGGTGAGATGGGCGCCAATGTGGTCGGCACGCTTCTGCAGTGTCTGCTGGCCTATGCCGCTGTCGTGAGGCTGCTTCTGGCTGTCGGCGGGCGTGTTTGTGGCGTTCACGATGCTCACACACAGGTTGTCGTCTTTGACGGTGAGCGAGATGTCAATGTTGCCGCTGCCGTGCTTGATGGCGTTGCCCGTTGCCTCTTGTATGATGCGGTAGGTCTCGTAAGCCACCCGTTGGGGCAACAGTTGCCAGGTAAAGGTGTTGTCGATATGTAGCTTCACGTTGTTCTTGCCGTTGCTGCCTACGGTCGTCACGTAGGAGCGCACAGCGTTGTCGAGGGTTACGTTCTCAAAGCTGGGCGGCATGAGCTCATGTGATAGTTGACGCACGTTGCGCCACACATCGTTAAGATAAGTTTCTGCCTGACGGCTGTCGGTGGCAAGCAGCAGTTTTGAGGCCAAGATGTCGTTGCACACACCGTCGTGAAGCTCTTTGGCTATGCGTTCGCGCTCGTTCTCCAGACCGTCAATGTAGCTCTGCTTCTCGTGCAGCAAGGCACGCTGGGCGGCAATGCGCCGCTTATAGAGCATGAGCACCAGCACGCCGGCGAGCACCGCCACGGCCACCACGAGCCACAGCACCTGGTTGGCTTTCTCTGCCGTCTGCTGCTTCTGCTCGGCCAATGCTTTCTCCGTCTCCAGCGTCTTGTATCTTACCGAAAACTCGGTCATGCTCTTCTCTATGTCGCTCTGCTTCACCGAGTCGAGCAGGTTGAAAGCCCTGTTCATAAGCGTCAGCGCCTCTGCCTTGCGGTTCATCTTTTCCAGGCAGAGGGCTTTCATGCGCAGCATCTTCTCCAGAGGCATGGCTTGGTTCAGGGCACTCGATGCCATGATGCTGTCTATCAGGGCGAGCTGCTCGTTGTAGCGATGTTGTGCGCCAAGCAGATTGGCTTTGACCTCTAAAATGCCCAACACGCCGTTGCTGTTGGTTGCCATGCTTGCCATCACACGGTCGGCATATCTCATGTATTTGTCGACGGCTTGATAATCGGCCAGGGCGCTGTACGACTTCAGAATGACAGACAAAAACTTCAGTGTGAGCACGTTATAGCCCACCTTCTTCACCTCTGGCCAGCAAGGCAGCAGGGCATGGAGCGCCGCCTTGTAGTTGTTCTGCCGCATGTAGATGCCGCCGATGTTGGCTTGTGCCGAGAGACGTTGAATGGTGTCGTTGGCTGCTGCGGCTGCCTCCTCGGTTTTATGGGCATAGTGGAGGGCCTCGTCAAAGCGGTTGCTTTCAGAGTAGAGCACCGTGACGCAGTTGTTAAGATAGATCTCGTATTCTGTGTTTTGCTCTGCAAGCGCCATGTCGATACCTTCTTTATATTGCACAAGGGCCGAGTCGGTCATGCCCTGTCGCCTGTAGGCTATGCCCATTGTGCCACGCAGGTTGAGCATGGCCTCAACATCGTGAAGCTTACGGGCAAGGGTGTAAGCGCCTTGGGCTACGCCCACGGCATCGGCCATGCGTCCCATGTCGACAAGCGTTACGGCCTTCTCGCTCATGAGCCAGCAGCGTGTGGTGTCGGCGGGGTTCAGGGCCAGGGCGCTGTCGGCAAGGGCCAGCGCTGCTGGTTTGTTGCCAAGAGCGTTCTGTTCTGCCACGCGTTCAAGCATGGCATAGGCTTTCTCGGCTGTGGGCTCGTCGCCTTTCTTGTTGCATGCAAGTGTGAGCAAAACAAGGAGCAGGAGTAGATATTTCCTCATTTTTTAGGTCAGTCATTATTTTAAATGTGGCAAAAATACAAATATAATTTGAGAAAGAAAGCTTCTTAGTTAGCATTTTTCTTCTTTTGCCCTCTTTCTTCTTTCGCTTTCTTTCATCTTTCGCCCTTTTCTTTTTTATTCCTTGATGCCTGTGAGAAGAAAGATATTCTCACGAAATAATACATCTTATTTTGAGAAAATGCGGAAATTTTCCGATTATTTCCGCATTTTTGTGAATTATATATTATCTTTGCATTAATAAAAAATAGAGTTATGGTAGAAAAAGATCCTATAATCAACGTTAATAACAATTTTGATGCTATTATGAATCTTGTTACTGATCCACGATTACGAGATTTGTATAAAAAAGTAGAAGATGAATATCTTTATTGGGATAAGGTTAAATATCTTGTGCCTAAGGATGTTGATGCTGCAAATTTTTGGGGAGCCATCAAAATGAGACGACTGATGCAAATGCAGACGATAAAATTCGGAAGCTATACATTTTCTTTTGCTTTAACTCCTTTTATGCAAAGTCTTCTTCATGAATTTGACTTGAAAATGGGAGGAAGCCTCAGTGCAAACGGAGTAATTGCAGACAAAGATCGTCAGGTATATCTTGTCAACAGCATTATGGAAGAGGCCATTGCGTCAAGTCAGATGGAGGGAGCATCTACAACACGCAGGGTCGCTAAAGATATGTTGAGGAAGGAGTTGCGTCCTCAGAACAAGAGCCAACAGATGATAGTAAACAATTATCATACCATACGCCAACTGGTAGAAGAGAAAGAACAAGTGCTTGACCTTTCAATGCTGCTTGGCTTGCACCAGTCAATCACAGCGAATACGTTAGACAATGCTGAAGATGAGGGCAGATTAAGACAAACAGACGATATTTATGTTGTGGATGCTATTACGGGAAGCATCGCTCACACGCCACCCTCGCATACCGAGATAGAGAACTTGTTGAACGATTTGTTTGAGTTTGCCAATGATAAAGACGATACAGAATTTATTCACCCTATTATTAAAGGGATAATTCTTCATTTTATGTTGGCTTGGATACATCCCTTTACCGATGGTAATGGAAGAACTGCGCGTTCTTTGGTATATTGGTATATGTTGAAGAAAGACTACTGGATGACAGAATTTCTTAGTATTTCAAGGGTGATTTATAAAAATAAAAAGCGATATGAGCGGACGTTCCTTTATACAGAGGCAGATGGAATGGATATGACTTATTTTATTCTTCATAACCTTATGGTGATGAAAAAGGCATATGAAGAGCTGAAAACATATCTTGCAAGGAAAATGGATGAGCGTAATTCAATGCTTCAGTTTGGATATATAGAAGGTATTAACGAACGTCAGATGCAAATTCTTAAACTTGTTAATGACAGTCCGTCTGTTGTGCTCACCAGTAGGGAGGTTTCTGTCAGATTTGGAATTTCTGACCGCACTGCTCGAACCGACTTAAACTTATTATTTACAAAAGGGTTCTTGAAGTGCATCTCTATCAATAAGAAACAGAAGGGCTTTATAAAGGTGTAAACTTTAACCCAAATCGGTTGTTATGGCTTGCTCGTATTTTGGTTTTCCAACAACTCTTTCCGACAAACTGCAAATTATTTTATAAAAATGCGGAAATTTTCCGATTATTTCCGCATTTTTCTAATTAAAGTTTCGCAAGCGAAAATGGTTATCGGAAGATAACTCCTTCGCTCGGCTTTGCAACGTGCCTTAGTAGCGTCTTGCGTTGCGTATTATCTCTCCTGCCTTCGACTTCTCGCTGTCGAATGTGAGCACGTCGTAGATAACGATGGCGTTTTGTGGGTCTACAATGCGTGAAGCCATCATGCTGAGCACCTTCAACTGCTTGTCGCCAAAGGAGAACAGTCGCATCACGCGTGCCGTCTGCTCACACGAGTAGCAGCAGCCGAGGCTTGCCATCTCAAGAAGGTCGAACTTGTTGTCGTCGAAGGTGGCGCTCTTCACCTTGTTATATAGCTTTGCGAAGGAAGCGTCGTCGAGACAATAGCCATAAAAGAACGGCGCATCAGGCCCTGCTCCGTATGGAGGGATGGGGGGCTGACAGTTGCCAGTGGCAATGTCGTTTCTGTTGTTGAAGGCACCATTGCTTGTGTTGTCGTCAACAAGGCGCGTGTTGTAGGCAACAACCCTTCCGTTCAGGTCGAAGCCAACCGTGATCTGCTTGTTCTCGCCCGTGAGGACATTGGTCTTTGAATAATCCCATCTGTCGCCATAAGCGTCGAAACTTGTCAGCTTGGGCTGGCCCAGTATGGCGATGACC
>ERZ1034753.617-NODE-617-length-12643-cov-3.067684_pt1 | contig 12643 bp, 7 predicted proteins | sample MGYA00520702_ERZ1034753 | MGnify/ENA primary metagenome ERZ1034753 (study PRJEB33766, sample SAMN09781700) | gut metagenome | biome: gut microbiome | host: Homo sapiens | place: Madagascar | study: EMG produced TPA metagenomics assembly of the PRJNA485056 data set...
CGGAAAGGACATATACCGCCGGGAACTCGTCTCAGGCCAGTCGGCAAGACTTGTGTGTGCATATGTGTATTGCAATGCCGGTGACGGTGAATCGACCCAGGATCTTGTGTTTGGCGGACAGAGCATCATTGCAGAGAACGGAAACGTACTTGCCGAATCGAGACGTTTTATTAACGAATCCGTGTATGCCGATGCGGACCTCGGAAGAATCACAAGTGAACGCAGAAGAATGACTACTTTTTATCATGATACGGAACTTGAAAATGAATATGTGAATGTCGATTTCAAATTAAATGTTACGGAATGTAAGATTATAAGAAAATATGACATAACGCCTTTCGTGCCATCGGACAAATCGGACAGGGACAGAAGATGCGAAGAAATCCTTACGATTCAGGCAATGGGACTTAAGAAAAGACTGGCACATACAGGTGCACACAATGCCGTAATAGGAATATCCGGCGGGCTTGATTCGACACTTGCATTGCTTGTAACGGTTAAAGCTTTTGATATGCTTTCAATACCGAGGGAAAATATAACCGCGGTTACAATGCCATGTTTCGGAACAACCGACCGGACTTACAATAATGCCTGCCGGCTTGTACACGGACTCGGAGCATCATTAAAAGAAGTTAATATCAAGGAGGCCGTCAATATACATTTCAGGGATATCAGGCATGATTCGGATGTTCATGATGTAACATATGAGAATTGCCAGGCAAGGGAAAGAACGCAGGTGCTTATGGATATTGCCAATCAGAACGGCGGCCTGGTAATAGGAACCGGCGATATGTCGGAGCTGGCGCTTGGATGGGCCACATATAACGGAGACCATATGTCGATGTACGGTGTCAACTGTTCAATTCCGAAGACGCTTGTCCGCCACCTTGTAAGGTATTACGCCGATACATGCGGTGATGAACTGCTCTCGGCTGTTTTACTTGATGTGCTTGATACGCCGGTGAGTCCTGAGCTTCTGCCGCCCGTGGACGGTGTTATTGCACAGAAGACAGAAGATATTGTAGGACCATACGAACTTCATGACTTTTTTATGTATTATATATTAAGATTTGGATACACGCCTTCCAAAATATACAGGATTGCATGTAATGCTTTTGTTAATTTTTACGATAAAAGTACCATTCTTAAATGGCTTAAGATTTTTTACAGAAGATTCTTTGGACAGCAGTTCAAGCGTTCGTGCCTGCCGGACGGACCTAAGGTCGGTTCTGTTGCCGTATCGCCGAGAGGTGATTTAAGGATGCCAAGCGATGCATCTGCTGCAATCTGGCTTAAAGAGCTTGACAATCTGGGATAAAAAGAATAACTCCGGAAACACAATTTGTAACATACCGTTCTGCATAAACAGAGGATTGGCAGCCGGTATAAGATGTTTCCGGAGTTTTATTATATTATTTAATAATATCGTCAACCATTGTGGCCGCATCATCCACTAAAGTTTCTGCTTTATCAATAGCGTCCTCAATGATTCCGTTTCCGGATGACTGTGTCTGACCGTTTGTGTGTCCGTTTGTTTCTTTTGCTGCGGTAGTTGACTGCTGCTTGGTTGATTCTGCACCAGTTGTCTGTTGACTGCTCCCATTGGAATCGTCATTGCCGCACCCCACAACGCCCACAGCGCACATCGCCATGATTACACAAAGTAATATAGTTTTTATCTTTTTCATGCTAATGCTCCTTTTTTTGATTTTGTGATTAGTATTAGCATAACAGGGCAAAAAAATACCCTGATTTTATTTTTCAAAAATCAGGGTATTACATTTTATAATATTAAATCAGCCGATTACTTCTTTCATGGTATATAATCCTGCAGGTTTACCGGCAAGGAACTTGGCAGCTTCAATAGCACCTTTGGCAAATACCGACTTTGAATATGCGGTATGTTTAAATTCTATTACCTCGTCTTCTCCGGCAAAAATAACCTCATGTTCGCCAACTATTGTTCCGCCTCTGACAGCACTTATTCCGATCTCATTCTTCGGACGCATTGCTCGGTCACCGCTTCTGTCATACTTGTAAGAATACGGCTCTGCAAGGCTCTCATTGATGGCATCGGCAAGTGCGATAGCAGTTCCGCTCGGTGCATCAAGTTTAAAATGATGATGTTTCTCAACTATCTCAATATCAAAACCTGCATCCGCAAGGAGCGGTGCAACTGATTTAAGGACTTTGAACAATGTGTTTATTCCGAGTGACATATTGGCTGAACGGAGTACAGGAGTCACCTTGGAAACCTCCGAGACTCTCGCAATCTGCTCTTCACTCAGTCCGGTTGTGCAGAGTACAAGTGGCATATGCGTGGTTTCACAATAATCAAGCAGGCCGTCGATTGCTTTGGCTGAAGCAAAATCAATAATAACATCTGCTTTGACATTACAGTCATTAAGACCAGAAAATACCGGATATGAATTATGTCCGTCGTCAAATACATCTATACCGGCAACAATTTCAATATTATCGTCAGCAGCGGCAAGACCTGTTATTACCTGTCCCATTTTACCGTTGCATCCGTGCATTATAGCTCTGACCATTTTCAACACCTCTGTAATCTTATAATATTCCGTAGTTCTTCATTGCATTCTTAAGAGTCTCAAGATTCTTAGGCTCCATAGGTGAAAGAGGCATTCTTAACGGTCCTACTTCCATTCCCATAAGATTCATGGCGTGCTTAACCGGAATCGGGTTAACCTCACAGAAAAGTGCCTTTATAAGCTCTATTGCCTCAAGCTGCTTGCGGCATGCACCCTTAACATCACCGGCAAGATAATCTGCAGCAATCTCATGTGCCTGTCTCGGAGCCACATTGGAAAGGACCGAAATCACGCCCTTGCCGCCAAGTGACATAATCGGAACAATCTGATCATCATTACCTGAATACAGGTCAAGTCTGCCGTCCATTATGCTCATAAGCATTGCAACCTGTGAAAGATCTCCTGAAGCTTCTTTGATACCGACTACATTGGATGCTTCCTTACATATAGCCGCAACAGTTTCCGGCTTGATGTTACATCCGGTTCTGCTCGGAACATTATAAAGGATAATAGGAATCTTTACTGAATCCGCAACAGCTTTAAAATGGCCTACAAGTCCTGCCTGTGTTGCCTTATTGTAATACGGTGTAACGCAAAGAAGTGCATCTGCTCCGACATTCTGCGCTTCCTGTGAAAGCTCTATTGCAGAACTTGTACAGTTGGAACCTGTTCCTGCGATTACCGGTATTCTGTGTTTAACCTGCTCTATACAGAACTTAATAACTTCTATATGCTCCTCTGTCGAGAGTGTCGCAGCTTCTCCTGTAGTGCCGCAGATAATAATACTGTCTGTATGATTAGCTATCTGGTACTCTATTACCTCGGCAAGCTTATCATAATTAACACTTCCATCTTCATGCATAGGTGTAATAAGTGCAACACCCGCTCCTGTAAATACTGACATAATTATCCTCCTGAAATATCATATACATTATGTATTTTACGCAAAAACAGAGCCAGCAGGACGCCGGCTCATAAAGTCATACTCTTATTAAAAAGATACTTTAGTAGCTCTCCATCCTGTGATGACAGTAATATGACTCTTCATCATATTCCCAGCGGCCACAGCCTCAGGATCTGTGACGCTTCGGCACTGCTGCCTTTCATTCATGATCATCTATGCCTGACATATCACATAAATTACTAATATACAGTGCGACCTCTACTTAATGTTTCTGTTCTTGTTATTACTGACAGTTTAACATTCCTGACGATAATAGTCAATATGTTTTATTCAATCGTCAATAAATTCAATTTTGCTTACCGAAACCTCATAAGCAACTCTTTTTTCACTCTCCTCATCATTGATGCGCTTGGTATACTCACGGCTCTGGATACGTCCGTTTATCTGTATGTGTGCACCTACTTCGAAGCCCGCCGCAAAACGTGCGTTTCTCCCCCAGGCTATACATGGAATATAATCTGATTTACCATATGGTCTGTTGACTGCTATAAGAATATCGGCAATCTCCCTTCCAAGCGGTGTCTTGCGGTAAATCGGCGGCTTGCATATGTACCCGTCAAGGAAAATCTGATTTGAACTCGTCTCCTCGTCATAATCCTCAATAAACTGAAGCTCCCTGACAAAAATAGACAGCACAAGCCTGTTCTTGGTCTCTTCGTGTCTGTTGTAAGAACGGAACTGTCCCTGGGCCTCTATCATCGTGCCCCTTAAATCCACCGTTACATCAACCAGTCTTTCCGAAACCATAAGTGGAATCACATCCACACTGTTACTTAAGCGGTTTACGGAAATATCGACGGTATAAAAACCCTCTCCGTATACCTCGTGGCTGAATTTAAATTCAGAAACCACCTCACCTATAATCGTAACTTTGTTGTTTTCAATAACCTTATCAACCATTCTTCTGTTTCTCCCTTCTGTTTATTCCGCGGCATTTTATATGCCTGCGTTCGTTGCTTGATAACTTTATCAATATATAATATGCGCCATATTTCGATTTTAGCACAAAAATATTGTAAAATCAAAAATTTGTGATAAAATATTATGGTTGCATATGTCTATTTATATTATCGGAGGTTTTATATGATTACTAAACGTGAAGATGTGAGAAATATTGCTATTATTGCACATGTTGATCACGGTAAAACGACACTCGTAGATGAATTGCTGAAACAAAGCGGTACTTTCAGAGAGAACCAGGAAGTTGCCGAGCGTGTCATGGACTCAAATGATATTGAGCGTGAACGAGGCATCACCATTCTTTCAAAGAACACTGCCGTTCATTATAAAAATACCAAAATAAATATTATCGACACACCGGGCCATGCTGATTTTGGCGGAGAGGTTGAGCGTGTACTCAAGATGGTCAACGGCGTTATCCTCGTGGTAGATGCTTACGAAGGTGTTATGCCGCAGACTAAGTTCGTTCTCCAGAAAGCTCTCGACTTAGACCTTGACCTTATTGTATGTGTGAACAAAATAGACCGTCCGGAGGCAAGACCGGATGAAGTTGTGGATGAAATTCTTGAGCTTTTACTTGAACTTGATGCCAACGACAAGCAGCTTGACTGCCCGTTTATATTTGCTTCTGCAAGAGGCGGATATGCCAAATATAAAATAGAAGATGAATCGGATAACATGGTTCCTCTTTTTGAAACTATAATAAAAAATATCCCGGCTCCGGAAGGAGACCCAGAGGCACCTCTGCAGGTTCTTATCAGCACAATCGATTACAATGATTATGTTGGCCGTATCGGTGTCGGCAAGGTTGACAACGGTGTTATCAAGGTCAACCAGGAAGTTATGATTGTTAACCACCATGACCCTGACAAGCATCAGCGTGTCAAGGTAACCAAATTATATGAGTTTGACGGCCTTAACAAGGTGGAAGTAAACGAAGCGACAATAGGTTAGATAGATGCGATTTCCGGTAATACGGATATTAAGATCGGTGATACAATCTGTTCCGTTGATAACCCACAGGCAATTCCTTTCCAGAAGATCTCCGAGCCGACTATTACCATGAATTTTATGGTAAATGACTCTCCTCTTGCCGGTCAGGAAGGTAAATTCGTAACATCAAGACATCTCCGTGACAGACTTATGCGTGAACTTAATACAGATGTCAGCCTTCGTGTAGAAGAGACAGACGATATGGACAGTTTCAAAGTATCCGGACGTGGTGAGCTTCACCTTTCGGTACTTATCGAAAATATGCGCCGTGAAGGATATGAATTCGCTGTCAGCAAAGCCGAGGTTATTTATAAGACGGATGAGCGCGGCAAGAAGCTTGAGCCTATGGAAGTTGCTTACATCGATGTTCCTGATGACTGCTCCGGTACGGTTATACAGAAGTTAAGCATGCGTAAGGGTGAGCTTAACGGTATGGCACCTCTTAACGGCGGAACCACCCGTCTTGAATTCTCAATTCCTTCAAGAGGCCTTATCGGATATACCAATGAATTTCTTACCGATACCAAGGGTAGCGGTGTAATAAATACTATTTTTGACGGATACGGACCTTACAAGGGAGATATCCAGTACCGTAAGCAGGGTTCACTTATAGCATTTGAGAACGGCGAGGCCATAACCTACGGTCTGTTCAATGCCCAGGAGCGTGGTACACTTTTTATCGGACCGGGTGCCAAGGTTTATGCCGGCATGATTGTCGGACAGACAGGACGTTCCGAGGACATTGAAGTAAACGTATGCAAGACCAAGCACCTTACCAACACACGTTCTTCAAGTGCCGATGATGCACTCAGACTTGTTCCGCCTAAAATAATGAGTCTTGAGCAGTCACTTGAATTTATCGATTCGGATGAACTTCTTGAAGTTACACCTAAGAATTTAAGAATCCGTAAGAAAATTCTTGATTCGACAGCCCGTTACAGAGCTAAGAAAAACGGTCAGTAGAAAGTATAGTAAAATACAATAAAGCAGCTATGAATTTCCGGTTCATAGCTGCTTTTATTTTACACTGCTTTTTTCTTTCTGCCACAAACGATTGTGAGGATTCCTGCACCACCACAGACAAACAGCAGGAAAACACACAATGCAAAGATGGAGTTATCACTGGTTTGAGGTGGAGTAGTTTCCGACGAAGCTGTTGCGGGAATAACCGTGCCACGCTTTACAAGTTCATTGCATACCATGCAGTATTCATCGCCTGTGTAACCGTTGGCTTTTTCGGTCGGCTCAACTCTGTTTCTGATTTCGGTTGCTCCGTGTCCTGCCGCAGGAATAACAATGTCAGCTTCTGTCAGCGCCGTTGCCGCATTGCTGTCGGCAAACAGTTTGCCGCAGGAGCATACATAGTAGTCAATATTGCCGTCCTTTGTGCAGGTGGGCTTGACAGCATAAACCGACATAAGGTGGTTGGCATGAATGTGTCCCAGCATCGGAGCGATTTCGTATCCGCAGATTGTGCAGGTTTCAGCGGCGGTTTCAGTCGCTTCACCGCTTGAAACGTGCGGCACTATCGTATCCGCAGAGCCGCAGACTGCGCATTTATGCCAATGCGAGTCGCTGTCGAATGTCCATGACGTAAGATAGCGGTGGCCCGTTGCAGGTATGATAAATACGTTTAACTCGGTGTCGAGAGAATCGGTTTCTCTTCCAAAATATTTGTCGCATCTATCGCAGTAATAGTACGGCAGATGTCCGTCGGTTGTGCAGGTTTCAGGGACATAATCGAAATACTGCATATTGTGACCGAGAGGTTCTCCGTATTCGTAGCCGCAGGCTTCGCAAATACCCTTATCCGTGCAGGTCGCATTACCGCCAAGGTGGTTTTGATAGTTAAACTTTACGGTGCAGAGGTCGCTGTTTTTGCAGACATACCAGTGCGCGGTTTCGTTGTAGCGATAGCCGTCGTCAATATCCGCCTCGCAAAGCTTGAACACTTTAGATAAATCGTTGAAGTGGTAATCGATCTGGGTTGTCGCGCCGTTTGCGTCTGTGAATACTAACGAATGGTCGCGGTCTGCAAGCCATAAGTGAAGTCCTGTGTCGCTTTGGTCGGCGGCAATATTGTTGGCAGCAATTGCCTTAACGCCGTCAACGATGACTTCATCGCCGTTAGGATTGTCAACTGTCAGCAGGTAAACCGGTTCACCTGCGCTGTTCTTTATCCGGCTGTTCTGAGAAATATCGGGGTTTAGTGTGCTTGTCGAGTACATAGCTACCGAGCTGTTGTCGATATAAATTTCGCTTGCAACGCCGTCAACGCCGTTTCCTATCATATCAGGTCCGCAGGAGCCTTTCTGAACCAGCGAAACAACGCTGTTTTCGATATAGATTTTGTCGCCTGTTCCGTTGACGCCGCCGCCGATAATTGCTGCGTAGGATTGGCTTGCTGCGTAAAGGGTCGAGTTTTCTATTCTGATGTTTTTGCCGTTTGCGTTCTGACCGCCGCCGATTGCTGCGCTGTAATCGTATGTTACGGCTTTTACATTGGCGTTCGCAATTGTAATGTTCGAGGCGCTGCTTTCCTTACCGCCGCCGATTGCAGCCGCGCCGAAGCCGCCGACTGCGTTGATATTGCCGCCTAAAATCTTTATATTTTCAGCGGTTACAGCTTCGGAGGAGTTTGGGTTTTTTTCGCCGCTTCCGATTGCCGCTGAAAAGCCGCCGCCGGTGGCGTTGATATTGCCGCCTGAAACAGTGATATTCTCTGCGCCTGTGTAAATACCGCCGCCGATTGCTGCGCCGTGCTTGGAAGCCGCGGTGATATTGCCGCCCAATATCGTAATCATTTGAGCAGTTTTTCCGTTGCATTGACCGCTGGTTGAGCCGATTGCTGCGCCGTACATATTCGCCTTTGCGATGAGCGTGCCGCAGCTTTCGTCACACTTGTGAGAAAAACTGTTTTTAGCCTTTTCGCAGGTTATTGTCAATGTGCCTGTTCCGTCTTTTGCAATGCCGCAGCCGTACATACTGTCGGATATAAGAGAGTTTATTGTTCCGTCTGCAAGCGTGATTGACGCGGTGTTGTCATTGGCTATGCAGAGCGCTGAGCTGTCGGTCCACATCGACGGGTAGCTGATATTTACTCCCGCAAGGGTAACGTCCGCATAGGACGCTTTGATTACGATTATGTCCTGTGTTGAGGAAACGCCGTCTGCGTTCTTGATTACAACAGGAGTGTTTGTGTAAACGTTCAGCGTTCCTATATCGGCTGATACCTGCGTAACCGGGTTCGTTACAGACGAGATATAGTAGTCGTAATCAACGCCCGGGGTAAGAGCCGAGCCGTCAGCCGCAGCGATTACAAGGTCGCTTCCTATGGCTGCAAAAGCGCGCATGGCAGCAACGTATCCGTATGTTTTTTCGCTGCCGCCGACCTTAACGGTATGCTTTGCCGAGCGGTCGGCGTAAATGTAGAGGTTGGTGTCGGAATCGCTGTGGGTTTTGAATGGCAGAAGCTTTCCGTCAAAGTAAACGTCCTCATTCTGTGGGTTGGATATTGTAATAAGAGCAACCTCAGGATAGCTGCCATCCGCATTTTTTACGCAGTAAACGGGAGCTTTGCTGATTGCGTTTATGCCGTAGGTCTGTTCGCCGTACGCCCCGTTTTTGCCGCGGATATATACGGAAGCGGAGCTGTCTATATGAACCTCGCCGTCAGTGTTGTTTGTCGTAGCTAAAGCGTAATATCTCTGATTGCTTTCAAGGGTGTAAACGCCCTTTGAAAGGGAGAAATATTTTGCGTTTCCGAGCGCGGAGGCACCCTCGCTCTTTGCGCAGATAAATCCGCCTGAGAGGATTATTTTTCCCTCCTGATAGCCGTCTATTGTGTTTTCATCGCCGGAAATGACGGTTATCCTGCCGCTTTTGAATTCGATGAACTTATCCGGCTCGGAATCAACTATTCCGATAGCGGGAGCTATGTTTTCCTGCTCGACATAAAGAGTGCCGCAGGTTTCATCGCAGATGTGACCGTATTCGGCAGAGCCTGCATAGCAGCTTACAGTCAGGCTGCGTCCTACTGAGATTGTTGTTTCGCTGTCTATTGCTACCAGCTTGTTTGTGCTGCCGCCGTCGATTATAAGATTGCAGTCTACATATTCATTGCACTCGATTGCAGGGTGGTACGTACCGCTGTCGCTGTCGCAAGGGGCGTAAATGTTTACGCCGTTAAGGGTAACGTTGACGGTTGACGGAGCTTCATCGCTGCCGATATAGATACGGTCGTTTGTTGGAACATTTTCATCGGCGTTCTTTATGGTTACGCTGCCTGCGCAGTTGTTTACTGTAAGTATGCCCGTTTTGGCAGGGTAAGTGTATTCTAATCCGTATTCAAGGATTTCGTTGTCGCCTTTAATAACAAGGTCGGATCCCATTTCCTCGAATATTCCTTCGTTAAGACCGTAGGAATACTGCTTGTCGCCTACCTTTACGCTTGCAGTGCCTGCTATATCCTTGGGAACGTAAGCATAAAAGGTCATATCGGAGCTGCTGAGGAATCTGTACTGCTGAGGGTCGCCGTTTATAGTGATTTCCTCGCCGTTCGGGTTGCTGATTGCGGCAAGATAGACGTACTCGCCGTTATTGTTTTTGAGTTTAGCGTCGCTGCTGAACGGCTTCAGGTTCTTAGTCTTGTCATTTACCAGATAAACCATACCGCCGTTTATTTGGTAGTTACGGGTGTTTTCGGAATTTGACCAGCCGCCGAGCGCGTAGCTGTTGTAGCCGCCCTGGGCGGTTACGATACCGTCGTTTATAATAATGTTGTCTGCCTGACCGGTTGCGCCTGAACCGATCGCGCAGCCGTAAGCGTTATTATTGTTAAAGTAGGTTATAACAGCGTTGACAATACCGCCGTTAATGTAAATGCCGTCAGCACTGCCTCCCTGACCGCTGCCGATGGCTGCGCCCTTGCTGCCTTTTGCATTGATTCTGCCGCCGTTTATGACAATGTTGCTTGCGGATTTGTTATCATCGCCGCCGATAGCCGCAGGGAAGGTAGAACTTGCCGCATTAAGTCCGCCGCAGCTGCTGCCGCAGATATGACCGGCTTCTCCGCTGTGTTGGCAGGATATGGTGAGCGTTCCGCATTGGTCACTGTCTGAGTTCTTGGACAGTGCAGCGTAATTATAGGTTGTGGAAATAATATTGTCCGTGTTGTCGGCAAGGATTATGTTTACATTTCCGCTGCTGTTTTCGGCAATTTCAACAGCGCTGAGTTCATTCAGACCTCTTTGGATATTTATTCCCGCAAAAGTAATGTTTGCGGAAACGCCGCTCTCAATGTAAATGTCGTTGCTGCACGGCTGAGTTGGGTCAACGTTTTTTATAGTAATGCCCTTGTCCGATAATATTTTCAGCGTGGAGCCGTCAATTTTATAGTCTGTTCCGTAGACAAGTGGTTTATTGCTGTCTGCTGCGTAGAAGTCAAGCTTCATATTTTCAGCGTTTGACAAACCGCTTTCGGTGTAAATATATTCAGTGGTTGTATTGCCTACCGTTACGCTGTTTCTGCCGCTTTTAGGCATGAAAACGTAGGACTTGCCAACCTTGGTCGAACTATAGAGGTCGGTGTTGTATGTGCTGTTTGACGGATATGCTTTTCCGTTTACGGTAATGCTTTCATTGCCCGGATTATCTATTTCCAGTAAAATCAGCTCTCTGCCGCTTGAGTCCTTCGGCAGGGAGGACATACCTATTTTGTCGGAATGGACGGTACAGTTATCGCCGCACTTCGGATATACCGAGCCGCCGTCTATTACGATGTTGACAGGATTTGCCACGCTGTCGGTAACGCCGATTGCGTCAGCGCTGCCGCTGCCAACTGCGTAAACAACGCCGTCGGAAATTCTGATTATGCCTGTTCTGTCCGAGTTGCAGCTGTTTCCTGCGCCGACAGCGACTGCGCCTGTGCCATTGCTGTCATAAGCGGTATTTGCGTAGATAGTGCCGCCGCTTATGTTTATGCTGTCAAAACTGCTGCAGTAAGCGGCGCCTATTGCCGCACCGTAATAGCAGACGCCGCTGCTGTTACTAAATGCGTTGCTGTATGCCGAAATTATGCCGCCGCTTATGTTGATAGAGCCAATGCTGCCGTTAGTGGCGCTGCCGATGCCTGCGGCGCCGTTTCTTCCCTGTGCCTTAATTATGCCGCCTGAAATGTTGATGTCGGATACATCGGCTAAATTGCTGCCGCCGATGCCTGCGCCGTCAGCGCCTACAGCTGTGATCATGCCGCCTTTTATGTATATGCCGCCGGTTTCGGTTCCATAATTACATCCTGAAGCGCCTATGCCCGCGCCGTGTCCTTTACTGCACCTTGCGTCAAGTATGCCGCAGTTTTTGCTGCACTGATGGTTTTCCTCATCTGCGTGTTCGCAGGTGATTGTAAGCCTTCCGTTTTTGGACAGCTTTTCAATGCCTGCCGCGTTCACGCCGTTCAGACAGTTGGAAGTCCCACCTTTAATGGTTATGGTTACGCTCGCAGAGCTGTCGCCCATGGATATAGCGGCGCCGTCGGTCGGTCTGATGCGTAGAGTGTCAAGCGTAATATTCGCGTCAACGCCGCTTTTAATAAAGATTTTTGCGTTGACAAACTGATTGTTTACGCTCCGTATTGTTATAGGAGTGCTTTTCAGAACGGTCAGCGTTAGAGTTTCCTCGTTATAGCTGTAATCTCCGTTCGCAGCGGTTCCTCCGCTTATAAGAAATTTGCCACCTACATCTTCTTTAGCTTCTCCAGCGTCTGCGCTGACGGACAGGATTCCGCCTGCTATCATTGCCGAAACTGTAAGGGCGCAAGCTGCGAGCAATGCCGCAAGCTTGAATTTCCTGCCATGTTTTTTTCCCATTTTGTCACCTCTTATTTCTCTTTAGCCGCAGTTTTAGTGCGGGATTTATATATTATTTACTAATCTAGTTTTACCACATAATAGCCTGTTTTGTCAATCCTCACATCGCTTATAAACTTCATCGCCTGTGCTCCGGTTTACGTTTATGGATATTGACATATCTCTATCTCCGTCCTATACTGAAAAATCGAATTTCTGACCTATTTGTTTCTCCGATTCGGTCTGCACGTTATCGCTCATGCAGAGCTGGCTCTGGTCTTTTATCTTCTGCAGCAGCTCCTCCAACGAGGATGCGGTTACGGTAACCG
>ERZ1034753.618-NODE-618-length-12642-cov-7.997299_pt1 | contig 12642 bp, 8 predicted proteins | sample MGYA00520702_ERZ1034753 | MGnify/ENA primary metagenome ERZ1034753 (study PRJEB33766, sample SAMN09781700) | gut metagenome | biome: gut microbiome | host: Homo sapiens | place: Madagascar | study: EMG produced TPA metagenomics assembly of the PRJNA485056 data set...
TATAAGAACAGAGCATTCACATATTCAAGTCAGCCAAGAGTTGGATAATCTTAAGAATATATGAATGCCACACAATATCTCTTTGCACAACTATAGTTCTATGCTATAATACCTCTTAGTGAAAAATCAAAGGATGAGAGGATAATCATGAACGAAGAAGAGGTACAGATTGATTTAATGACATTACTGCATTATATATTACGCAAATGGCGTAGCATTATCGTAATGATGCTGATTCTTGCAGTGGCAGCCAACCTATATTCTGTGAAGAAGAGCATGGCAGAAGTGGCAGCAGCAGGCGAAGTGCAGGAGAAGAGTACAGAGAAAGCAGTTGAGGAGATCAAGACAGCTTTAACAGATGATGAGATTGAGCAGGTAGAGCTTGCTTATAGAATGTATTCCTATAATGCAGAGATATATCGTGATAATGAACAATATCTTGAGAATTCTGCAGTGATGCAGCTGAGTCCGAATGAGATCCCGACAGAGATGCTGAGTTATCAGGTGAAGAAAGATGCTGCGGAAGAAGAACTGATCAATATTTTTGCAATGTATGAGAATGCATTACTGGATGAGGACACATGTAAAGCAGTTGCAGCTGTCTTCGGAAAAAAATATGCGAATACATCTGTAAGAGAACTGATCAAAATTGAGGACACCCTGAACGTATTACATACAGATGTGGTGATGACGCAAAGTATGAATTCCGGAATACTGAATATTCGGATTTATGCAACAGACCAGGAGCAGTGTGAGCAGATCGCTGAGATTATTAAAGATCGTATGCAGGTTTACACGCAACAGTTACAGCAGACTTTTGGACAGTTTATTGTGAATTCAGTTGCAGAGCAATACTATATGTCAAGCGATAGTGAGATTAATGATCAGAAGTCAGATGCAATTGATGCGGTAAGCAGTGCATACTCTGCTATGCAGAACGCATCTGCAGGACTTACAGAAGATCAGATGACCTATTATAATTTGCTTGTAAAACCGATCGAAGAAGAGAAGGTTCAGGAAAATGATAAGGGAGTTGAAACAGCAATAACTCCAACCGTACAGTATGTTAATATTAAATATATTCTGATAGGACTTCTTGCAGGTATGTTTCTTGCAGTTTGTTGGTATGCGGTCATTTATATTATGACACAGACTGTTAAAGATGCGGATGAAGTGAAGGCAGTTACAAATCTTCCGGTATTTGGAATGGTACTTAAGAATAAGCAGACTGAAAAAGGAAATAGGATAGACAGATGGATTGATTCATGGTTTGCACATGGAAGAAAGAGTGAGGATATGGAACTCTTATTAATGCGTATCAGCCATGAAGTTGCTATGCTGGCAGAACAGAAGAATATGAAACATCTATTACTTACAGTTTATGAAAGTAACGGAGAGGAAACCAGAGAATATGCAGAGAATCTTGCAGATAAACTCAGTGAACTTGGAATGACAGTTACCTGCACAGATGGTCTGATCTCCAATAATACAGAAGTATTAAAACAGCTTGAGTATGCAGATGGAGCAGTCTTTGTAGAGCAGTTAATGAAATCAGATAGAAATGAGATCAAGGACGCAGTTGAGCTTTGTGAGCGTTGTAAGGTAGAAGTGCTTGGTAATGTTGTTATCGGAAGTGACTTATATTAGAAGACAATACACAAAGAGGAAAATACTTTTTGCAGTTGGGGCAGTAAAAAGAGCCTGTGTACACCTATGAAAAATATTGACAAGAATGAACGCACAAATTATACTGTATTCATTGAATAATTAAAAGTATGCGGATATCGGTTTTGGAATGAACAAAAAATCGATACCGCATTTTTGTGTATCAATTTCGGATATAATTGTTCAATACAACGTAAAAAGAAATATAAAATGAATAAAACAGGAATAAAAAATATGATAGATCAGAAACAGATACAATCAGACAACATGAATATAATGCAGAGTTATTGATGAAAAAAGTTATTGAAACTAATAATGAAGAGGAGAGAACAAAACTCAGATCAGCTGCGGAAACATTTAAGAATTTAGCAATGGAAGAATGGTGTAACAGATGAAATGATGCAGATTAATAGATAAATTTATTAGCATTAGCGTCATTCTTTATAACAACATTAGTTGTGAATACAATTTCAACAGAAAAAATAGAAAATATTTTCACAAAAGATATTACGATATTAAGTTATGTGTTTATGGCTGTTTCTTTTGGATATTTATTATTATGTAATTGGGAGATGAAGAAGTATAATATATTCTGGGCAGTATCGATGGTAGTGATTGGTATTGGAATTATGATATAATAAATGAATATCAGACTGGTTTGCGAAAAATGCCGATGTTGAGGGCTTCTGGAAGAAGCCCTTGAATATAATACAATTGAATTACAAATGACGAATACTGAAAAGATGAAATTGCATCATATCGAATGATCTTATTTTACATAAAAGTGTATAATTACTATTTAAAATTAGTGATAGATTGCTCGCTTGACTTGAAAGTAGGTTATATTGAAGGAAGAATCAATAAGATAAAATTTATAAATTAGGAAGGGGTAAAATACACAACAAAAGGTTAAGACATTGCCAATTTATAATATCAGAAAGCTATTGTTTTTCCTTTTATATGCAAAGAAAATGGTTTACGGTTCATAATGTAATAACCAAGCAAAAGTGAAAAATAGGAATATACAGGGTAAATCGGTGATACTTCTGCCCAGCCATATACAAGAAAGGAGAAGAGTAAAACCAAGAAGACTGTATTTTGCTCACTGGAAGCCTTATAAATGGCATATGTAATAGCTGCTACAATAATGATAAAGGCAGCAATTCCCCAATGTAGTCCAATATAAGCAAACATCATATCGAGACAGTCTTCATCCTCTATAGGAAATCCATAGAAACCAACGCCACCATTTCTTAGATAGAAAGTAGTGGTCAATTGAATTCTTGAGAGCATGGTTCCGTCATGTTGTAAAAATAATTCCGGTTTGCGGATATATAAATAACTTCCGATAAATGGAATACAAACACATAGAAGAAATGCTCCGGATGTAAATAGTACCATCATTTTATGAAACCAGTTTTTTGGTATGACAATTGACAATAAGTGGATCACAATCAGCATAGCTATAATAGCTTCTGCAGTTCTGCTGTTGGCTGTCAGATCCAGAAAGATGATAAAACCTGCATAAAGGATGCAGTCATACCATTTTTTACATTCTTTTCGGAGGTACATGATATCCATTGCCAAAAGTAAAAAATCTAATCCCATCATATTAGCATGAGTCCAACCGAAAAATGTACGTGTTCTTCCGCCAATCCATACATTTATCTTATTGATCATTAATCCCATAAAAGGTAAGGTGAGAAACAAGGCGCTGCGTACAATACGGACATATAAATCTAATTTTACAATTTTTTTAATTTCAATATTTTTGGCGCAGCAGAGGAACATCATTGTGCCAAAAATATTGTAGAAGTCATAATTGTATTGATAACTCTTATAACATAAATAGAGCAATACAAAAAGAAAAAACCAATCCAGAACAAAATTTTTTTGAATAATGACTTTGGCTAGCAGTAAAATCAACAGAATATGATAAAAAAGTGTAACCTGATCCCAATATTGAGGAATAGTCTGGCGCATGAAGCTGAAAAGTGGGTAATACATTCCCAACAAAAAATAAAGAATGTATAAAAAGATTGTAGAAATCTCGTTGCGCTGTTTGAATTTTTCTATTAATATATTCATAAGTGTAATCTCCTTAATATAGTCATATATATTGATTATATCATAAGAGCTTTTTTATGAAAAGAAAATGAGAAAGGCAGATTGTTGAAAATGGGGAAAAAACTGCTTAGTATTATCATTCCATGTTATAACGAAGAAAAAACAGTAGAAAACATATATGTTGCTATTACGGATACAATGGATATGCTGCCACAATATGATTATGAAATATTATATGTAAATGATGGCTCCAAAGACAATACATTGAACAAATTGATTGGATTATCAGAAATGGATGTGCATGTGAAGTATTATTCATTCTCAAGAAACTTTGGCAAAGAGGCGGCAATTTATGCAGGTCTTACGAATGCAAGAGGAGATTATGTAGTGACAATGGATGCGGATATGCAGGATCCTCCGGCACTTCTGCCGGAGATGATCCGTATGCTTGAGTCAGGAGAATATGACAGTGTTGCGACAAGACGTGTAAGCCGTAAGGGTGAACCGGTGGTACGATCTTTTTGTGCCAGATGTTTTTATAAATTGATACGGAGGATATCCGATGCGGATATTGTGGATGGAGCCAGGGATTTTCGAATGATGACGAGAGATATGGTAAACAGCGTGCTTGCTTTATCAGAGTATAATCGGTTTTCAAAAGGTATTTTTGGGTGGGTTGGTTATCGGACAAAATGGTTAGAGTATGAGAATATAGAACGTTCAGCCGGGGAGACAAAGTGGAGTTTCTGGAAACTTTTTGTCTATTCTCTGGACGGAATTGTTAATTTTTCCAATGTACCGCTGATGATCTCGTCCTACCTTGGAATATTGATGACGTTTATTTCTTTTGTGGCGATTATCTTTATTATTGTACGAAAACTTATTTTTGGAGATCCGGTCAGTGGATGGCCATCCCTAGTATGTATCATTACGTTTGTTGGTGGAATTCAATTGTTTTGTATGGGAATTATGGGGCAGTATATTTCAAAAACCTATATGGAAGTGAAGAAAAGACCACATTATATTATTCAGAAAAGTAATGACGAAGAAGTGGAAAAAAATAAGTGAGTCTGAACATGAATCTGTGTTTATCAAAACAGGAGAAAAAAGAATGGAAAAAGTGCTGCCGATCTGAAATCTTTTTCAAATCGGCAGCACTTTTTTATTATTCTGGAAGTTTTACCACAATAATGTCATGAATTACTCCAATACAGTTTTTTGCTGGATAGACATCGAGATTCTGATAAGCTTCAGTCTGTTTGATAGCAGCAATCTCTTCAGAACAGGCCTGGTCAAGCTGAATACCGAAACAGTAATTCCACATAGCGAAATAATGGAAATCAAGGTTCAGGAAGTTATCCTGATCTACACCAATAATGTATGGTACAGTACCACCAATATTGGAAGAATAGGTGTGGTAGCTTCCAATTACGGCGACCTTGGTTATTTCAGGAAATTCGTCCAGATTTTCTATGCGGTCTAATACGTTGCTGGCAATGCTATAACTTTTTTCGTAGCTAAGATTCATCTCATTATAACAAATATTAGCATTTCGGATGTTATAGAAAGAAAGATAACAAAGTATAACGATTCCGGCAGATTTTATAATTTTTTCAAAACGCGTTTTTACACAGCCATGTTCAAGATAGCAGAGCAATAACAGATAAATAAAGCAGGCACCCATCTCCATCAGTGTGTGATACCAGACATCGGATGATACAAAAAATAAAAAACATACAGTAAGAGGCAGGCAGATGATACAGAGTATTCCGGTAAGGCAAGCAAGTGGCTGCCTATACAATTTATTTTTCAAAATCAGATGGACAGTACAGAGTAGAAGCAGAACAAATACAATGCGGTTGGCATATCCATACCAGTATACGTTGAGAGCTTCATTGAAAGAAAACAGGTGAGATAACTCATTATAAACTTTAGTAAAAGCCTGACGGTATTCCCATAAGGAAAGAAGATGAATCTGTCCGATTCCCTGATATTCGGTTAATGTGATATGATAGTATGCATTAATAATAGCAGAAGCTATTTTGTAAAAGAGGAATCCTCCAAGCAAAAGCGGGATATACTTCCAGTTGTTTTGCAGGAAGGACTTGAAATCTTTCTGTTTTATAAGCAGATCACATATAAATATAACAAGCAGAACGCAGAGCATGACACTGATGTATGCTTGATAAGTTCCAATACTCAATCCAATGCAGATAATACCCGAGAAGATACCATATTGATATTTCCAGGTCAGATAAATACCTAGAACAGCCATTAAAAATGCCATCATATAACCGTCAGCAGTGAACATAAATGCAAAGGATGCTGTGACGGTAGGGAAGGAAACAATGAGCAGGGCAAGCAATACGCAGGATGTGCTTTCCTGTAACTCAAAAAGTTCAACAAGCAGTATGCTTGCAAGGCTGATATAGAGTAGGGACAATGCACCATTGACCCAGGGCATATCATATTTGGAAGAGATTTTGCTAAAGAATTCAAGAAAACATCTTCCGGAAGAGTAAGTAGCACCGGTTCCGGCAAAGTTATACATAGAATCCCAGGAAGGCAGAAAATTAAAAAAACGATAGGCATGAGCCAGCATTCCACCAATCCATGTGGCGAGAAATGTAATTTTCCATTGTTTTTTTATCTGGATGGTTCGATTGAAAATTTTTAAAGTTGTTTCGTTCATAAAAGATATCCTTTTCTGTGTTTAAAAATAAGAGTCAACCATTGGTATTGTTGTGTATTGATAATTTTGCAAGGCATTAATCTGATCATCAATATTACCTGTATAGTTGTATAAGCGGTATACGTTTGATCCACCGGAAGAGATTCCATCGTAGCGTGGAACATCTGGATAAGAAGCGTCATAATCCCGGATATAAAGCAGACGTTCCCGTTGCTGATCGGGATAAAAATCATGTATACTATAACCAAATTCACCATAATCTTTGCCAAGTGATTGAACGATGGTTGGAACAAGTTCGTCTAAAGTAATAGGGGCACCAGTACCATTAAGTGATTCGTGGGATTCCTGTTTTTCCTTGATGAAAAAGATTATTTGAGGATATTCAATATCCCCATGATCAGAGGTGATAATAATAGTTGAATTATCGTAAACGCCCAGTGTTTTTAATTCGTTCAAATAAGCTTCAAGCATAGTGAAAATTCCCTTAACGGTTGACTGGCAGGTTGCATTCTGATCATCAAACTGGCAATTTTCATCGGTTGTGAATTCATGTGTCCCATTTAAATGCTGAATTATGAAATAATTGTCAGATGAATCAGTTGTCAGACCATTTTCAATGAGATGATTATAAAAATCATAGTTTGCATGTAAAATAGTATTTTCAGGATAAGATACAATAGAGGTATATGTCTCATTTGATACGTCAAAAAAGGATTTGAAGTATTCTGGCATAAAGCGATAGCAGGACATATAGAACATGGTCTTATACAGTTTATGGTAATCAATGCAAATAGAGCTTTGTTTTGTAGTTATATTACTAATTTTTCCATCAAGAAGCGACAGAGAATGATTACCGGTCAGAATAGATGTTGTCGGAGTATATAAATTTACTTTGTAATTGGCATCAGACAAAATAGAAAAATAATCATTTGTAGTAGTATTTGTCCAACATTCTTCTAACCAGTCATCAACAGATAACGAAGGATCTAAATCGTTTCCTGTTAGTAAATGCGGTAGCGATGGATAGGTTCCATGGTAATTGCAGTCGGCATTATTGTAATAAGTGAAATCATGCAGAAAATCCTTTAAATCCGGATATTTTTCAACGGCAGATGCAAGGTAAGTGCTGGAAAAATTATCCAGAATAAATAAGATAATGTTATCATTTGAGGATACGGTAAATTGCTTACTTCCATCCAGGATAAGTTCGTCCTTGTCACTGTAGTATGTAAAGGCGGATTTATCTGCGGAGGGGAAAAGTGAAATGTATCCAACACATTGCATCCCCAGAATAATGAGAGAGGATGTTAACATTACTTTTTTGAAGATATTCTGTTGAAATTTTGCAAACAGCAAAGCTCCCAAAATGATAGTTGTCCAAATAATGGAATTTACAATTATTTTTGAAGGTGATGCGGTGTATGCTTCTGCACGGGCACCCATTTGTTCCAGATGGCGGTTTAAAAACATTGTCTGGATATATCCTGCAATTCCGATTCCCCAGAAAACAGAAAGAATATATTTTCCGAGCTTGTCTGGAAAGAATGAAATAACAAGCGTAAAAATAAATGATATTAAGAATGCAAAAATCAAAAATTTCCATCCAAATTCCTGATAGACAAATCCAAATTCTTTATAATTGCCAAAAAATATTTCAGATGGCCCCATAACGAAGAGCGTGAAAAATAGAAGCAATACAACAATATAGTTTGAAAGAAAATGTAGGAAAACGTTTTTCTTTGCCATTAGAAAGCTCCTTTCGTGCAGCATATCACTTTTAGTTTGTTTCAGAGAGCAGATTATGAGAAACAATATATTCTCCAAGATAGTCGGCAACTTTGGTGGCACCGCTTATATTCAGGTGCTCAATATCCATAAAATCTGTATCACCGTTGAGTCCGACATCATCCATGTGTTCAAACAGGTCAAGGTAAGTACAGTTGTTGGCAGCAGCGTATTCTGACATGGCATCCGAATAATGATACTCCCCCTCATATGGAACGGTATAAAAGATAAGACGAATATTGTTTTCATTGCAGATGCTGACAATTTTATCTAACAGATCAAGTGAATTGCGTGGCAATTCTTTTTGTTCAAAAGTATCTGGATCTGAAATATGGGTTGGAACAATACCATTTGAGCCAAGAAATCCATTTGAATCCTGGAACTGTTCAATGCTTGTTGTACTTTTGAAATTATACATGTTAATATTCGCCCAGTTTTCGTGAAATGCAAAAAGAGGAATATAGTAGGAAAGGTAGCGATCTTTGTTGTTCCCAAAACATTGTGCAAGATATTCTCTTTTTCCGTCAAAGTCAGAAATGGCTTTCGTGTAATAAATTTCACCGTTTAGATCGCTGTCTTCGTGCACTTTATCTACGTTGAAGGTTTCGATGAGTACGACTTTAGGAGACTGGGTTCTTAAAGCATCCTCAAAGAACAGAGTAGTCGTATTGAGAAACTGCCAGTTACAACCGTAATTATACGCACTAAAACCATAGGAACTTGTTATTTCCTGAACATTTAATCCTTTCCATACGTGACTGGAACCGCAGGCAAGAATGTCGACCGAGTTTTCTGGTAGTGAATGAAATGCCTTAATGGCATGAAAAGCATCATCTGTAAAATTAGGTTGCAAAAGCTGTCCAGTATAGAAAACAGAGACACCAATAATAGCAGCGCAGCTGACACAATATAATAATTTTTTCATAGTTGTCACCTCTAAAACTGAAAATAAATAAATTTGGATGCATCATAGGAAGTTCCGTAAATTCCGAATATCAGAAGGAAAACAACGGAAAATGCTATGATCAGAACCTGACACCAGGCATCCTGTCTGGCGATAATTTCACGGATACATATTTTCTTCTGCTTTAAATAATCCGTTACAAAAAGTAACAAAATACATAAAAGCATAAAGCAGAAGTTTTTGGAATTCAGTCCACAGTTATAAAGTGATCCATCAAAGAGAATCCATGGATTATGTACATGGATAATCTGTGAGAGAATCGTGAGTGCTTCTGAAAAACTGTTGGCGCGGAAAAATATCCAGGTGAAATCAATCAGGACAAAAGTCACTATAATATGAACGGCTTTATGTCCGATGGAATTTCGGTTTAAGTGAAAAAGTTTCACAAGTTTATCACGCAAAGGCTGCAGAATCTCACCGATGATCTGGTAAAGTCCGTTCAGACCACCCCACATGACAAAAGAGATTTTTGCACCATGCCAGAGACCGCTTACGAGGAAAACAATCATTTTGTTCCTATATTTACGCCATTTACTGCATCTGCTTCCACCGAGCGGAATGTAGAGGTAGTCCTTGAACCAGGAAGTCAGGGAAATATGCCATCTTCTCCAGAAGTCAGCAACAGAAACTGCCAGATAAGGAGACTGGAAGTTTTCCATTAACCGGATACCGAGAATCTGGGCAGCCCCCATAGCGATAATAGAGTATCCGGCAAAATCACAGTAGATCTGAATGGCAAAAAGTGCAGTGGCTACGATCAGATACCATCCACCAAAGGTGTGATAATCACCGTAAACCCAGTCAACGAAGATTGCAATACGGTCAGCCAGGACAATTTTTAAGAAAAATCCCCAGAGCATCAGTAAAAGACCGCTTTTGGCTTCCTCGGAATTAAACTTATGTGGTGTGGCAAGCTGTTGCAGCAGGTGACTGGAACGCTCAATCGGACCGGCGACCAGCTGCGGAAAGAATGATACAAAAAGTGCATACTGAAAAAAATTCTTTTCAGCACAGGTATCTCCACGGTATACATCGATCGTATATCCCAGTGCCTGAAAGGTATAGAAAGAGATGCCGACAGGAAGAAGAATATCGACAGATGGAAGATTGAGCTGTATATGGAAGACGGACAGTGCATCCCCTAAAATTCCGATTGCAAAATTAATATATTTAAAATAAAAAAGCAGGGACAGGTTTAATAAAACACTAATAGCTACAACTATTTTTTTCTTCCGCATGATAAGCGGATCAGCAGATCTTTGCTGGAGCGTATCCAGTGCAAGACCGCTAAGGTATGTCACTATGGTAGAAAAAAGAATGATCAGAGCATATTTGGCATTCCAACACATATAGAAATAGTAGCTGGCAATCAGAAGCCAGTAGTTTTTTAGCTTTTGTGGAATCAGAAAGTATATCAATACCACAATCGGGAAAAAAATTAAAAAGTCAGATGAGTTAAATGACATAAAAATCTCCTTAAGTAATCATTAGAAATAGGAATCAATTACCTGTACAGGTGTATAATATCCATTGTCATAAAGAAAGACAAGGTCTTTCAGTGTGCCATAATAAGTATATACATGATAAGCATTCATGCCGCCTTCGGTCACTCCATCAAAGCGTTTGACGGCAGGATATGCATCGTCTCTTACGCGGATGTAAACGCTGCGTTCCCTGGACTCGTCAGCAGAAAAATCGTGGACACTCTGACCGTATGGAGTATAATCTTCACCTATAGCTTCCACAATGGTAGGAACAAGATCATTCAGGCTGATTGGAGCATTCGTTGTCTGCATAGAGTCGTGCGTTTCATTTTTTCCTTTCATAAAGAAAATCATCTGTGAACGTGCTTCGGAACCATGATCGGCGGTAATAATAATCGTTGAGTTATCATAAATACCAAGGTCTTTAAGCTGTTGTAAGTAGGCATCAAGCATTGTAAAAATACCTTTTACAGTTGTCGCACAAGTTGCATTATCGGGATCATAAGCGCAGTTTTCGTCGTTGACGAATTCATGGGTGCCGTTTAGATGCTGGATCGTAAAATAGTTGGACGTTGAATCAAGGCTTAGTCTGGTATCTTGTAATTTTTCGTAAAAACTATAGTTGGAATACATCATTTCGTTATCCGGGTAGGATACAATTGTGGTGTATTGTGAGTTTTTTACATCAAAACCAGGTTTGAAATATTCAGGCAGGAAACGATAGCAGGACATTTGCAGCATGGTTTTATTAAGCTTTTCATAGTCAATCTCTCTTGAGGAAGATTCAGTTCCTACATTATCTATTTTCCCCTGAAGTAATTCCAGAGTATCGGTTCCGGTAAGAAGACTGGTCACAGGAGTATATAGATTCACCTTGTAATTGTGTTTTTCAAGAAGTTTATAGTATGCGTTTGTGGAGTCGTTATCCCAGCATTGCTTTAACCAGTCATTCACAGAAAGATCTGTATCCAGAGGATTCCCGGTAAGCATATGTGCAAGAGATGGATAAGTACCCCAGTAGGCACAGTCGGCGTTATTATAATAGGTAAAATCAGAAAGAGAATCTGTCATATCCGGGTAGGCAGCGAGCGCCTCATCCCAGAAAGTGTTGGAAAAATTATCCAGAACAAACAGGATAATATTTTCATTAGAGGAGAGTGTATATTGTTCGGCACCGCTTAGGGAGAGTTCTCCATCGGTGTCATTGTAAGCCATTGCAGAAGCATCTGCTGTAAGAAATAAAGACACAAATCCTACAGCCTGAATTCCAAGAAGAATACCGCTTGTCACACCGAGCAGCCGGATGCAGAATTCTCTTTTGAAAATACAGATAAGCACAGATGCAGCAAGGATAAAAAGCCAGAATAAAGCATTCAGGATGACACGTGTGGCATTGGCGGTGTATCCTTCAGCAGATACCCCGATCTGGTCGAGATTTTTATTCAGGAACATGGTCTGAATATACCCGGCAATGGTAAAACCCCATAAAACGGAGAGAATCAGTGTACGCGGAAATTTTGGAACAATCTGTAAGATCAGGGCGATAAAAAGTGCAAGAACTACAGAAATTCCCAGAAATTTCCATCCAAATTCCCCATAGATAAAACCAAATTCAGCATAATTTCCAAAGAAAATTTCGGATGGTCCGAAAACGCCGAACATAAACAGTGGTAAAAATACGATCAATAATGTAAAAAAATAGTTCTTAAGAAAAGAACCAGGTAAAACAGCTTTTTTTGACATGATTTTCCTCTTTCCTAATTAAATGTATTTCAATTGCAAAATTACGAATGCAATTATATCATAGAAAGCAGGGAAGGAATAGTATTCAGTTGAAAATTCTTGAAATACACAGGGTTATCATGTAAAATAATATGAGTTATTAACTTTATATGAGGTGAAAAAATGCAAAAAAATCACGCAAAACGCACGGCGCTCGCTCTGTTCCTGCTGTTTGCGGTGACAGTTTCCGCGCAGGCGGCAAA
>ERZ1034753.623-NODE-623-length-12606-cov-4.977054_pt1 | contig 12606 bp, 10 predicted proteins | sample MGYA00520702_ERZ1034753 | MGnify/ENA primary metagenome ERZ1034753 (study PRJEB33766, sample SAMN09781700) | gut metagenome | biome: gut microbiome | host: Homo sapiens | place: Madagascar | study: EMG produced TPA metagenomics assembly of the PRJNA485056 data set...
CTCGTGAGAAGCATGCCTTTTTTGTGTTTGTTCCTTTCCAAACACCTTTTTTATATTATTATTTGTTTTGCTCAAGGCTTTTGCTTACTTTTGTATTGCATAATCATTCAGATGTAGCGCATTGTAACTTACTTGTATTGCATCGTAACTCTGAATTCAAACTTATAGCATGTTCAATGGCATGCAGTAATTAACTATTATACCCTTTTCTATGACAAAGAAACACTTACGTCTTGCAATGTTATGTGCCCTTTTGGCCTTTAATGCCCTTATGATGAAGGGCGAAGGATGGGTGCGCATCAACCAGTTGGGCTATCTGCCTCAAGCCACAAAGGTGGCGGTGCTGATGAGCGACCAACCCACTACTGTTGATAGTTTTCAGCTCATCAATGCCTTTACAGGCAAGGTGGCTTATACCTCAAACCAAGTGCAGGCCATGGGCGCTATGGGAAATATGAAAGCTACTTTCCGCTTGCGTTTTTCTGCCTTTACTCAGCCTGGTACCTATTATATAAAGGTGGGGCAGAGCCGCTCTGAAATATTTCCCATCAATGGGCAGGTGTATAAGGGCACGTCTGACTTTGTGCTAAACTATATGCGCCAGCAACGTTGCGGATGGAACCCCTACATACAGGATAGCTGCCACCAAAAAGATGCTCGCATAAAATATCATCCTACAAAAGAAGGACAGCATATTGACGTGCGTGGCGGATGGCATGATGCTGCCGACTTGCTGCAATATACCCCAACATCGGCCAATGCTATCTATCAAATGCTGTTTGCCTATCAGCAAAACCCATCGGCATTTACCGATCACTATCAGGCCAACGGCATGCCTGGTGCTAATGGTATTCCGGATATTATCGATGAGATTTACTGGGGGCTCGATTGGCTCGATCGCATGAACCCCGCTAAAGGCGAACTGTATAACCAAATTGCCGACGACCGCGATCATGTGGCAATGAAGTTGCCCAACTATGATCCTGCCGACTATGGATGGGGAAAGAACCAAGACCGACCTGTATATTTTGTTGATGGCAAACCGCAACAACGGGGTAAGTTTATGAACGCTACTATGGGCGCCGCCAGCACTGCTGGCAAATTTGCCAGCGATTTTGCTTTGGGATCGTGTGTGCTGAAGCCCTTTTATCCCGAATTTGCTGCTAAGATAGGGGCAAAGGCTACCGATGCTTATCAGGTGGGTGTTGATAAACCAGGCAACACGCAAACAGTGTCGGTGGTGTCGCCTTACATCTATGAGGAGGATAACTGGGTTGATGATATGGAACTGGGCGCCATGGAACTGTATCGTAAGACGGGCGACCGACAATATTTGTTACAGGCCGTTGAATATGGACGCCGCGAACCAGTAACGCCGTGGATGGGAGCCGACAGCGCGCGCCACTATCAATGGTATCCGTTTATGAATATGGGCCACTATCAGTTGGCTAAGCATGGTACGGATAGCCGCTTGCGTAACGAGTTTGTGCGTAACCTGCGCGCGGGCATCGACCGCGTTTGGCAGCGTGCGCAGGGGCACCCATTCTTGTGGGGCGTGCCTGGCATCTGGTGCTCAAACAACCTCACCGTGGCCATGCTCACACAGTGCATACTGTATCGTCAGCTCACCAACGACCGCACCTACGAAGAGATGGAGGGTGCTTTGCGCGACTGGCTGCTGGGTTGCAACCCATGGGGCACCAGCATGATTGTTGAACTGCCTATGGGTGGCGTGTATCCTACGCAGCCCCATTCGGGCTATGTGTATCTGAACAAGGGTAACACAACGGGCGGACTGGTTGACGGCCCCGTATATTCCACAATATTTAAAGGCTTGCGGGGCGTAAACCTTACCAACGGTATGCGCGCTAACGAGGCTCGCAACTACGAACTGTTTCAGCCTGGCGACGTGGTGTATCACGATAATATGTCTGATTATAGTTCGAACGAACCAACAATGGATGGCACGGCATCGCTCACCTTCCCACTCTCTGTGTATGAAATGGAGGGACGCGAACAGACGGGCGTCACCGATAACGCTAACGTGTATGAACAGGCCGGTGCCATTATTAAGGGCGACCCCACAAAGAAACATATCTGCCTGGTGTTTACTGCCGACGATAAGGCTGACGGTGCAAACACTATCATCAGCACGCTGAAGAAAGAAAAGGTGAAGGGAGGCTTCTTCTTTACAGGTAAGTTTTATGAGATGTATCCCGACATTGTGCGTCAGCTGGTGGCCGACGGACATTATGTAGGTAGCCATAGCTACGGCCACTTGCTGTATGCTCCCTGGGAAAAACGCGACTCGATGTTGGTTAGCAAGCAGCAGTTTGTTGATGATATGCTAAAGAGTTATAACACAATGGCAACCTTTGGCATTAGCAAAGAAAAGGCTCCCTATTTTATCCCGCCTTACGAATATTATAACAGTACGGTGAATGGATGGGCGCACGAGATGGGACTGCAAATCATTAACTTCACTCCAGGTACGGGTACCAATGCCGATTATACTACGCCCGACATGGGCGAACGCTATAAGTCGAGTGCACAACTGTATAAGCGTTTGCTTGATTTTGAACGTCAGCATACGCTTAACGGCCATTTCCTCATGATACATTTCGGTACACATCCTTCGCGCACCGATAAATTCTACACCATGCTGCCCAAGATTATCAAAACCTTGCAGCGCCGTGGCTACACCTTTGTATCGGTAGAGGAGATGCTGGGATTAAACCTAAAGTGATGTTGAGATTGAGTTTGAAGTGACGCTGGAACCTACGACGTATAGGTAGTAGGTAGACAAAATATGATATCGTTAACCGTCGTCGTTACTGGCGACGGTTAGCGATAGCTAACAATAATGAGTGTAGCGAAAGCTGTTACCAAAACTTATGATATTGCTCGCTATATTCAAAGCCCGCTGCTTTCAGTTTTTCCTCCAGTGCCGTGCGATCGACATTCATGTCATCGCAGAGGGCATCAAGCGAATTATATTCGTCACGCAGCAGCATGTTCACTGCTGAAAATAACATCATCGGATCGTTGGGTAAATGTTCCATAACTATTTTCCTATTCTATATTTTAACTGTTTCTTCTTTTATGTGCAAAAGTTTTGCTAATTTTGTTTCTCTATAACGTTGTTTTATAAACGTTATTGTACAGATATCTTCTTTTAAAGAAATATCATGACTATTATTGACATATAACAAATAATATGCCTACAAACAACATAAGTAAAAAATAATCCGACAGACAATATACTGACAGACAATATGCCTACAAATAATATACCGACAAATGCTGACGATGAGCGTTTTATGAAGGCTGCTCTTACCGAGGCACAGGCTGCTTACGATGAAGGCGAGATACCTGTGGGAGCCGTTATCGTGGCGGGTGGACGCATTATAGCTCGTGCCCACAACCTAACCGAAACCTTGTGCGATGTGACGGCTCATGCCGAGATGCAGGCACTAACGATGGCCGCGTCGGCCTTAGGTGGTAAATATCTATCGGGATGCACGCTATATGTTACTGTTGAGCCTTGCATTATGTGTGCTGGCGCCATTGGTTGGGCTCAGGTGAGCCGCATTGTGTATGGCGCGCCTGACGAGAAGCGAGGTTACGCCCTTTATGCGCCCAAAGCGTTTCATCCTAAGGCCACCGTCACGCGTGGCGTATTAGAAGATGAATGTAAAACGCTGATGCAGCGCTTCTTTCAAGAGAGAAGATGAAGTGGGAATTCATAATTCATAATTCGTAATTCATAATTCGTAAGAGGTAATTCATGATTTATGATTTATAATTCGTAATATATAATTCAATAACCCAATAAAAAAGAGGAGGCAATGCCGATGGCGTTGTCTCCTCTTTTTCAATCTTTATATATCAAGGGTCAGCGACACTGGACAGTGGTCGCTACCAAAGATGTCGTTATGTATCTCGGCTGCTGTAACCTTGTCGCGCAAGCGGTCAGACACTAAGAAATAGTCGATACGCCAGCCTGCGTTTTTCTCGCGTGCCTTAAAACGATACGACCACCACGAATATTTTATCTCGTCGGGATGCAGCAAACGGAAGCTATCAGTGAAGCCATTCTGTAGTAAGAACGTCATCTTCTCGCGCTCTTGGTCAGTGAAGCCCGCGTTCTGTCGGTTGGTCTTCGGGTTCTTAAGGTCAATCTCTTGGTGCGCCACGTTAAGGTCGCCACACACTATCACGGGCTTCTTCTCATCTAATTTATGCAGATGCTGGTAGAAGGCCTCTTCCCATGTCATGCGATAGTCGAGACGTCGCAGCCCATCTTGCGAGTTGGGCGTATAAACGGTGACGAGGAAGAAGTCGGCAAACTCGAGTGTGATGACGCGTCCTTCGTGGTCGTGTTCCTCAATGCCGAGCCCATAGGTGACGTTCAGCGGCTGGTGTCGGCTGTAGATAGCCGTTCCCGAGTAGCCTTTCTTCTCGGCATAGTTCCAATACGACTGATAGCCAGGAAATTGTAAGTCGAGCTGTCCTGCCTGCATTTTTGTTTCTTGCAGACAGAAGAAGTCGGCATCAAGGGCTTTAAAGCTATCTTCAAAACCCTTTGTTGTGCATGCCCTTAGGCCGTTAACGTTCCAAGATACAAATTTCATTATACTTTACTTTTTAGCACCTTTAAGCCCCAGTGCACTTTGCACGTCGTAGGTTTTGCCGTCAATCTCCATGTTTCTGATGATGACATTAGCGGCTACCTTTTTGTTTTGGAAGGCGAGTAATGAATAGTAACCTACATTTCCATAAATGTATGTGGTTCCGAATGTAATCATTACTCTGTGGTTCTGTCCTTCATTTTCGAATGATGTGCTATACTTAAAATCGGTATATTTGGGCAGGAACCAGAACTGGTAGTAGTTGCCAGATGTTGATGCCGATGGTTTATAAACATCATACAGGCTCATGTTGAAGACGATGGGCTTTACGGGTGCTTTTTCAATCAGTGTACGTGTGTCGGCATCGGTAACAAATGCCTTCAGCGCGCTGATAGGGAAGTTCTGAATGGTAGCTGTTGAGTCGATTACATTCCAGTTGATATCTGCTGAGTCGGGTTTCTCGGCAGTTTTGTTGGGAATATATATCTTGCCTTCGTATGTACCAGCAGTTACAAGCATGGCTTCCTGCTTTTGTTCTTTTGTGGGCGGTGTATAACCAGTGCCATTGTCATCTGTGCTAAGACATGATGTGAGCGATGTTGCTGCCAATGCGATGCAGAGCAGCGAGAGGAAAGCTGTTTTTAATTTGTTCATATCAAATAATTCTTTTTTTGTTCATTACTAAATATAAAATGTGCTTTCTTGCCATTTCTTGCATAAAGAGAAAGAAAATTTTATTTTGTTGCATTGGGTTTATATTTTCCTTGCTTCGCCTCTTAGCAGGTTCATAAACTCTTCTCGTGTTATAGCCTGGTTGAAGGCTCCGCTGAAGGCGCTTGTGGTTGTGACGCTGTTTTGTTTCTCTACGCCACGCATCTGCATGCACATATGTTTGGCTTCAACCACCACCATTACGCCCAGAGGTTTGAGGGTGTCTTGTATGCAGTCCATGATTTGTTGTGTGAGGCGCTCTTGCACCTGCAACCGATGGCTGAAGATGTCAACTACGCGTGCAATTTTGCTCAGCCCCGTGATGTATCCGTTGGGGATGTATGCCACATGTGCTTTTCCGTAGAAGGGCAACATATGGTGTTCGCACATTGAGAAGAAGTCGATGTCTTTCACCATGACCATTTGGTTATACTTCTCGGCAAACAGTGCGTCAGTCAACACTTTGTGTGCGTCCATGGCGTAGCCTCTTGTCAGCACTTGCATGGCCTTTGCCACGCGCATGGGTGTTTTTACCAGGCCCTCGCGGTCTGGGTCTTCGCCAAGCAGTGTTAATACTTGGCGGTAGTGTGCGGCGAGCTCGTCGAGCCCTTCGCGGTATTCTGTTTCTGGATTCATCTGTTTGTTGTTTGTTTTCTTTTCGGTGCCCCTAATTGTTATTAGTAGGCTACAGTTATTTTTCCGCTTACGATGCAGGCTTCTTTGAAGCCCAACTTTTTCAGTTGTTTTAAGATATGGCTTGCCTCTTCATAGGAGCGGAAGTTGCCTACGCGGCAAATCCATCGTGGCGAGTAGAAGTGTACATATACGGGCAGTTCTGGGAACACTGCTTTTACGTCGTTTCCAGCCTGTTGCACTCTTTTTTTGTCTTGTCGGCTATTTCCACCGCTCAGCACTTGCACACGATATCCGTTTACCTTGTAGCTTCGTTTTGGTAGCTTTCGTCGTGTGTCGATGGTTGCGCCTTCGTTTTCTGTTTCGTTGTTGTTTTCAGCGTTTGCATTATGCTCGCTGTGTTGTATATTGTTCCTGTTGGCAGGATGTTCCTCTTTCTTGTTATTGTCGGCTTTCTTGTTATTGTCGGTTTTGCCCAGTTTGTGTGGTGTTGTGTTTGTGGTGGTGTTAGTGTTTTCAGGTTTCTTTGTTTCTACCTTTTTATGTCCCGACACGTCGGCGTTGTCTACCAGTTCGTCAATGTCGTGGCTTTGAACAACCGTTACCGTAGCCTTTCCTGCCTCTTTTTTCTGAATGTGTTGCAGGAACGACTGTGCCTGAAGCTTTGTTACGGCTCCGATGACCAAGATGATGGTGAGGACGAATGGTTTCATATAAGAATGAAATATATATATATGTATATGTTGAATGAAAAACCAGCAAGCCGTCTTTACCCGCTTGTTATGTTGTAGCAAGCAGATAAAGGCGGCGGTGCTGATTTAATGTTTAATGTTATGATGCTTATTTCTTCCAAGCGTCGATAATGCCCTTGAAGTCGGCTGCCTTCAGAGAAGCGCCACCGATGAGGCCACCGTCAATGTTGGGTTTAGCAAACAGCTCAGGAGCGTTGCTGGCTTTGCAGCTACCACCGTAGAGGATAGATGTTTCCTCAGCAGCCTCATTGCCATACTTTTCAGCAACGATAGAGCGGATGTAAGCCAACATTTCTTCAGCCTGGTCAGAAGTAGCGGTCTTGCCAGTGCCGATAGCCCAGATGGGCTCGTAAGCGAGGATGATGTTCTTCCAAGCCTCTGCATCGAGGTGGAATACTGAACCCTCGAGCTCAGCCTTAACCACGTCGTTCTGCTTGTTAGCCTCACGCTCTTCCAGAGTCTCGCCGCAGCAGAAGATAATCTTCAGGTTGTGCTTCAGAGCCAAGTCTACCTTCTCCTTCAGGATCTCAGCAGTCTCGCCGTAGTACTGACGACGCTCTGAGTGACCGAGGATAACATACTGTGCGCCGGTGCTCTTAACCATTTCGGCTGAAACCTCGCCAGTGTATGCGCCCTTCTCTTTGTCAGCGCAGTTTTCAGCGCCGAGGCCTACGATAGAGGCGTCGAGCACCTGAGCTACAGAAGCCAAGTGGATGAACGGAGTGCAGATTACTACGTCGCAGTTGGGTTTTTCAGCAACGAGAGCCTCGTTGATTTCTTTGGCGAGAGCTACGCCATCCTGCAGGTTCATGTTCATTTTCCAGTTGCCTGCTACAATTTTCTTTCTCATTTTCTTTTTAGTTTTTAAAATGCTAAATATTTTATTTGAATTGCTTTTTTCTTTTTCTCTAATCCATTTCGACCATGCCCACAGTCGGTCGGCAAAGGTAAGCAGTGAGAGGGGCAGCACAAACCACAATAGCAGTTTTAGTAGTTTTCTTGCTACGCCAGGGGCGGTGATATGTCCGAATGTGCTTTTTTCAGGTGCCAGCGTTAGTTGTGATGTTTGTGGCAGCCTGTTGTGGCTCCATTTATTTATTACCACGCCATCTTTTATGAGCAGCAGTCCGGGGTTGCTTCGCACGATGGTTTTCAGGGTGGTGGCGTCGGTATTGCAGAAAATATAGTCGGCCCCCGTCATGTCAATCCATTTATCAATGCCCTTCTTTATGCTTGCCGTGAGGCAATAAAAGGGTATGTGCCAGTCTTGTGCATACTCGTATATCTGGTTGATGTCGCCAAAGTTAGAGTCGTCGGCCTGTTCCAGATAGGGCGATATCAGCAAGAAGGTGTATCCTTTTCGGTTCAGCACCTCGCTGGTAATGTCTTGGTCGGTGCCAATGGGCGTCATGCTGAGGTCGTGTATGGGTGGCACGTATCCTTCTTTTGTTTGCACGGTATGGCTGTCGACAAACGTCCAGGTAGAGTCGGGATAATTGTCAAGCGTAAACTCTTTCTGCACGCCATCTTTTTGCATGATGAACGTTGTGCTGAATTCAGGCTCTTCGGCTCCGTTGGGTATCTCCATGCCCTTGCGCAGGTTGGCGCCTATGTGGTAGGGGCGGAAGTCGAACATGGGCAGGTCGTACAGGCTGATGGTTGACACAATCAAGATGAACAGCCCAGCATAGTTGCGCACAATCCATTGGTTGCTTTTCGATATAAGCCTTGGCATGCGCAGTGGCCATATCAGCACTACGGTGGCAGCAGCCATGAGCACGATGTTTTTCAGCAGTGTTTGCTCGTTGGTTAGCACGATGGCATCGCCAAAGCAGCCACAGTCGCTTACAGGGTTGGCAATGGCTATCCACACGGTGAGCAATGTCATTATGGCCATGAAGATGGCGGTGAGCAATGCTGTGCGCTTGCGGCGTATGGCGAAGAGCAGATAGATGCCGATGGAAAACTCGAAGAGGCCCAACAGCACGGCGGCTGCCAGTGTGGCCCAGTCGGGCACCCAGCGGTCGAGGCTCATGGCCACAGCATAGTCGTGCAATTTATATTGCATGCCCAGCGGGTCGACGGCCTTCACAAATCCTGAGAAGATGAAGGTGACGGCCAGCACCAGTCGGCAGATGTTCACCCCGAGGGTGACAGGCCACTGTCGGTTTTGGGCTTTGCTTTCGGTTTCGTTTACCTCTGTTGTCATGCTTTAGCAGCCTCTTGTTCCGATAGTTTTATCAGTCCAAACACAGCATAGTTGATGATGTCCATATAGTTGGCATCAATGCCTTCAGATACGCGTGTGTCGCCATGATGGTCTTCAATTTCTTTTACACGCTCAATCTTGGTGAGGATGAGGTCGGTGTAACTGCTCACGCGCATATTGCGCCATGCCTCGTTGTAGTCGTGATTTTTTCTGAGCATCAGCTCCAGCGACGTAGTGGCAAAGGCGTCGTATTGTGCCAAGGCCTCTTCGGGCGATATGTCGACGGTGTCGGCAAAGCCGCGTTCGAGCTGTATCAGCCCCACGATGCCATAGTTGACCAGTGCCACAAATTCGGGTCGTATGCCCTCGTTCACCAAGGCCTTGCCTGTTACTTCGAGCGAGCGTATGCGCTTGGCTTTGATGAACAGCTGGTCGGTGAGCGACGACGGACGTAGTATTCGCCATGAAGCACCATAGTCGTGCAACTTGTCGGCAAACAGCGCACGACACTCGGCCATTGCGCTTCTAAACTGTTGTTCTGTCTTTGAATTGCTCATAATGTGGGTACAAATTTAGTGGTTTTTTATGATATGTGCAAACTATCACCTTAAAAACTCGTGCGCGAGGTGTGTATGTGCCCCTTTATGGTCTGTGGTATAGTGGTGCTCGGTCTGTTAATATTGCTTAAAGGGTAGGAGGAAAGGGTGCATATAACCGTTATTTTACTGTTATATGAATATAAACCTTTACTATATGCTAACAAATAAAACTTTTTCATTGCTGCTGAGCGCAGCCACAGCCCTGGTGCTGAATGTGCTACCCGCACAGGCCGACAACCATTTGCCTGCCTGGGCTTTTGGTGGTTTCGAGCGTCCTGAGGGCGTAAATCCGCTTATCACTCCTAATGTGTCAACCTCTTTTTCTTGCCCCATGCGTGGGCATAGCGTGGCTTGGGAGTGTGCCGACACGTTTAATCCTGCCGCTGTAGAGAAAGACGGTAAAATATGCATACTGTATCGTGCCGAAGACGACCCGAAGGCGGGCATCGGTGGACGCACCTCGCGTATAGGCTATGCCGAGAGTGCCGATGGCATACACCTTGATTATCGACAGGCTACCCCTGTGTTTTACCCCGATGGTAGCGACATCTCGCGCACCTACGAGTGGAAGGGCGGCTGCGAAGATCCGCGTGTGGTGGCGGCCGACGTGGACGGCAAGACGCTGTACGTGATGACCTACACCTCGTGGAACAACAAGGTGCCACGCCTGGCCATAGCCACCTCTTCCGACCTGAAGACATGGACCAAGCACGGACCGGCCCTGCTGCGGGCTTACAACGGAAAGTTCAAGGACCTGGCCTGCAAGTCGGGCTCTATCGTCACCGAGGTAGTGAACGGCCGGCAGGTGGCCGCCAAGGTGAACGTGGGCGGAAAAGAAAAATACCTGATGTACTGGGGCGAACAGTGGGTGTGCGCCGCCACCAGCGACGACCTGGTGAACTGGACTCCCTACGTGGATGGGAACAAGGAACTGGTGTATCTCATCAAGCCCCGCGACGGATACTTTGACAGCATGCTCACCGAGTGCGGGCCTCCTGCCGTGAAGACCGGGGACGGCATCATCCTGTTCTACAACGGAAAGAACAACTCGGGCACGAAGGCCGACGCCGCCTATCCTGCCAACACGTATGCCGCCGGACAGATTCTCTTCTCGAACGATGACCCGCTGAAACCCATCGCACGCCTGGACAAGCCTTTCTTCCGCCCCATGACCGACTTTGAGAAGACGGGCCAGTATGCTGCTGGAACCGTATTCATAGAGGGTCTGGTGTACCACAACGGCAAGTGGTATCTCTACTATGGATGTGCCGACTCGATGGTGGGCGTGGCCGTGTACGACCCTGCACACCGCTCGGGCATTGGCGACCCCACCACGCTCCAGATTCCAGAGGGCATCATCAACGCCTGGCCCGCCAACGGGCAAGGCAAGGTGCGCTGCACCATACACTCGTACAGCGGGGCCGCTGCCGACAGCGAGCGTCCCTTCTACCTCAACACGTCATATTCCATGCCCAACCACAAGTGGTGCGACACCAGCGAGGGCGACTCGTGGGTGGTGTTCGAGTTTACTGACGTGTACAGCATCCGCCGCTTGGTGTTCCGCGACGTGCAAGGACACGAGTCGAACTGCGGCAACGTGCCCGAATATACGGTGCTGACCAGCATGGACGGCAAGCAGTGGACGGAAGTGGCCCACAAGACGGGCGTGGAGAACGAGGCCACGAAGGACGTGTCGTTCACGGACACCGAGGCCCGGTATGTGAAGCTGGTGCTGAAAAAGGGTACACGGGGCGACGGAAGGAAGGACAATGCCGTGCGCATCTATGGCGTGGACATCTATGGCGAGATGGCCGCGCAGGCCGACCACGCAGGCGTGGTGAGCATCGGCAAGACCCTGCTCAAGGGCAGCGACGCCATGAACGAGAGGGAGACGGCCGCCAACCTGCTGGACGGCAACCATACGGACAAGAACACGAAATGGTGCTTTGCCAAAGGCAATGCCGACACGCACCCATACAACTTTGCCATCATCGACCTGGAAGACGAGTATATGGTGAGCGGCTTCCACCTGTACGACTGCCGCACACTGGAGCCGGACGTCAACGTAAGCGACTACCAGATATACGTAAGCGACACGGCACCCGACCTTGGCCTCATCTCCGTGATGGGCGACTCGAACACGTGCTGGGAACTGGCTGTAGACAAGAAGGGACAGGCCAATGTCAACATCAAGAAGGTGACTCTGGACAATGCCGTAAAAGCGCGGTATGTGAAGCTGGTTGTCCCGCGCACCACCCCGACGCAGAACGCGCAGACCACCAAGCTGTATGCCTTTGACGTGCTGGGCACCTCCTGCACGTCTGGCATCGGCCACGCCACCGCGCCCACACTGGCTCTGCCCGCCCTGGCCCGTGCCGGCCAGACACTGCACGCCGACCTTGGCTGCCATGGCGTGTTCATGCTGTACAGCCCCGACGGCACACTCGCTGCCAGACAGCCGTTCAACGGCACGCTGTCGTTCAGCCTGCCCATGCAGAAAGGGCTGTACGTGGCCTGCATACGCACGGCGCAGGGGCTGCACAGTGCAAAGATGACCATAAGATAGGGGCACGACGATACCTCAAGGGCTCGCCCACAAGCGTTAAAGGACCATGCGGGCGAACCGCCGCATGTGCATAATATTATTTATCACCCGATTTTTCATTAAAACAAAAACGATATGACAACAAACAAATCTCGGCTCCGCATGCTAGGACTGGCCGCAGCAGCCCTGCTGACCGCCCTGCCTGCCCTGGCCGACAACTACCTGCCTGCCTGGGCTTTTGGTGGTTTCGAGCGTCCTGAGGGCGTAAATCCGCTTATCACTCCTAATGTGTCAACCTCTTTTTCTTGCCCCATGCGTGGGCATAGCGTGGCTTGGGAGTGTGCCGACACGTTTAATCCTGCCGCTGTAGAGAAAGACGGTAAAATATGCATACTGTATCGTGCCGAAGACGACCCGAAGGCGGGCATCGGTGGACGCACCTCGCGTATAGGCTATGCCGAGAGTGCCGATGGCATACACCTTGATTATCGACAGGCTACCCCTGTGTTTTACCCCGATGGTAGCG
>ERZ1034753.627-NODE-627-length-12564-cov-5.170277_pt1 | contig 12564 bp, 7 predicted proteins | sample MGYA00520702_ERZ1034753 | MGnify/ENA primary metagenome ERZ1034753 (study PRJEB33766, sample SAMN09781700) | gut metagenome | biome: gut microbiome | host: Homo sapiens | place: Madagascar | study: EMG produced TPA metagenomics assembly of the PRJNA485056 data set...
TATATTTTTCAAGAAGAGCCAATTGGTGTCCAGCTTTCTCTATTTCTTCTCTTATTCCCTGCACAGCGGCTGGGGCAAAAGGTTTTTCGGTTGCTATTAATACTTTCATAATAATTTTTGTCTTGTTTACGTATTAGGAAAAGATAGGCATACCCAGAGAGCAACTGTTCTGCAGGTATGTCTATCCTATTTATCTTAAAAAAATATATGTTCTATCTATAGTAATTGATACTCGCAATTAATGCATAGCCTCAAATTCTTTCATGCAAGCCACCAAAGCTTCTACACCTTCAATGCTCTGAGCGTTGTAGCAACTAGCACGGAAGCCACCCACAGAACGGTGTCCCTTGATGCCTACCATGCCTTTAGCAGTAGCAAACTCGAAGAAAGGCTTCTCTAGTTCGGCATACTCGTCGTTCATAACGAAACAAATGTTCATCAATGAACGGTCTTCAGGCTTAACAGTGCCACGGAACAACTTATTGCGATCAATTTCAGCATACAATATATCGGCACGCTCATGAGCCAAACGATCCATAGCCTCTACCCCACCTTGGGCTTTAATCCAACGCAAGGTTTCAAGAGCCGAATAGATAGGCACTACGGGAGGAGTATTGAACATTGAACCCTTTTCAGCATGTGTGCGATAGTCGAGCATGGTAGGAATAGTGCGCGGGGCTTTGCCCAGAGCGTCATTCTTCACAATAACAAGTGTTACGCCAGCCATAGCTAAGTTTTTCTGTGCACCAGCATAAATGCAATCATATTTTGAAACGTCAATTGGACGACTGAATATGTCTGACGACATATCAGCTATCAAACGCACAGGAACATCTAGGTCTTCACGAATCTCTGTACCATAGATGGTGTTATTGGTTGTAATATGCAGATAATCGACATCTGTAGGGCAAGTCCATCCCTTAGGTATAAAAGTATAGTTTTCGTCGGCCGAAGAAGCCACTTCCACTACTTCACCAAACAGTTTTGCCTCTTTCATGGCTTTCTTTGCCCACGTTCCTGTGTTCAAATATGCAGCTTTCTTTAAGAGGAAGTTATAGGGAACCATACAGAATTCAAGGGAGGCACCTCCACCAAGGAATAACACTGAATAGCCCTCAGGAATATTAAGAATTTCCTTGATGAGCGCTTCGGCTTCGTCAACAACTGGCTGAAAGTCTTTCGAGCGATGGCTGATTTCAGCAAGCGAGAGTCCTGTACCGTTGAAATCTAAAATCTGTTTAGCCGTATTCTCTATCACCTCGCGAGGAAGGATAGAAGGACCTGCGTTAAAGTTGTACTTTTTCATCCGTATGATATTTTAATTAAATAAATGTTTCATCAAGATATTATCTTGGATACGCGAAATTACACTTTTTTCATGATAACACCAAATAAAACGACACTAATTTATATTACGTGGCATATTTCTTACATTATGAAAGACCTAAACAGCTATCTTCTATAAACTAGGTATTATTATTACTATTAAAGAGAAGAAGCGTCAGCACACACGCAATCAATTTAGTGAAAATGCTGGCTTTGGCAGCAGCAATTTTCTCAGGTTATTTAGTCATTACCTTTGCAAAAATACTAAAAACAATTATAGAAAAGAAATTTCTTTACTCTTTTCAACTAAAATCATAAAATATTTTTTCTATTTAAGGCAACAATTGCAAGATTAATACTTAATTTACAAATATCGGAGTGTGCTCAGCTAAGCTCTGCAGTCACTGCGCACTAAGCCACTAACCTACGGGAGCCGCCACTGCGAACGACACCACGCGAGGTGTTCGTGCCGTTCTTCACTACCAAGCGTACGGGGTCGGGCATCGGCCTCACCGACACCGCACGACTAGACTATCACACTACATTTGTAGTGACGCTGTAGGAGACATTCTTTCAAGAAACATCAAGAGACATTGTGTGACATAACAGGTTGTTATCATGAACACTAATTTTGAAAATAATTATACCTTACTAGTTTTCTATCATTGCATAATTATACAAAAATGAGTTTCTTTATTGCATAAATATACAATAAAGGAACCCATTTATAAAACCCATCAAATTACGATATGAAAGCCTTGTTTTCAGGCTGTAATTCGGCCTATTTCAGAGGCTAAAACCCATGTATTCACAACCTGAAATAGGGCATATCTGATTTCAGCGGTATCATCTTTGAAAACTGTAAGAAAAAGGTTTCTTTTTCTTACAATTCATCACAACATTAACAGATGTTAAGAAAAAAACGTAAAAGCCGCTATTCGTCTGAAACTGCATATTTATACAATTCATAGATCGGTATTTTTACTGTATAAGCACCTATTTGATAAGCTGAAACAGCGTTTTTAAACCTTTTATTTTTTCGTTCTTCACGGTTTTCAACAGTTTTGCCACCTTATCTGTAGTTACCGCCACATAAGCATAACGTTCTTTGACATCTATCTTTCCTATATCTTCTTTTTGAAGATTTCCTTTTTTGCAAAGAAAGCCCATAATGTCGCCCTTGCTAATTTTATCCTTCTTGCCCTTACCTATATATATTGTACACATGCGAGGCAGTGCAGGTTGTGAAAGATGTTCAGGCAACGTCAAGGTAGCAGCTTCTTCTACATACGTGGGTAGAGTTTCAGTAGGTCCTAGCAAGAACACACTGTTTCCTTCGGCATTCCAACGCGCCGTGCGACCCGTGCGATGCACATAAGCCTCGGGCGTTTCGGGCAAATGATAATGCACTACATTAGCAATATTGTCAATATCAAGACCGCGAGAAGCCAAGTCGGTACACACCATCACATTTGCCGACCCATTCGAAAATTTATACAGGGCTGCCTCTCGCTGTTGTTGATCAAAGCCTCCATGAAAAATGCTTACTACGAAACCACGCTCGGTCAAAAAATCGCCAATGCGTTGCACACTGTCACGATGATTTGCAAACACAATAGTGCTTTGCCCATCGGTGGTACATAGATATGCATAAAGTGTTTCAAGTTTATCTTTCGACGGGCTGAACAGTTGCTGTACACACACTCTACTTGCTTCGTTTTCATGTGCATCGCGATAATCAATAACCGATACACGTTTCATGTTAACAAACTGTGGTATCACATCAGCCTCGGTAGCCGACAATAAAACATGACGACGCACTTCTTTCAAACGATGCATAAGAGCCATCATCTCATCGGTAAAGCCCATGTCGAGACATTTATCAAACTCGTCAATAACTAAAGTACGAATGGCTGAAGCCGAAAGATTATCTTTATCAAGATGGTCGATAAGACGCCCAGGGGTGCCAAAGACGATTTGAGGACACACCTTGCGCATCTCTCTATGTTCGTCCATCGCCATACGTCCACCATAACAAGCATAACCGCGTACGCCACTGCCCATAGATGCTAACACGCTAGCCGATTGTAATGCCAACTCGCGACCTGGAACAATAACCATAGCTTGTAACTCGTCGCTCGCAAGGTTGATACTTTCAACCAATGGCAAGAGATAGGCCAACGTTTTGCCAGTACCTGTAGGCGACAACACTACAATATCGGCTGCCGACTGGTTAAAGGCTTGACTTACCTTTTCTTGCATCTCGCTGAGCGCGCTGATGCCCATCTTTTTTAATATATTATTTCTGTCCATTTTCTTGTTTTAAAAGGCGATCCATTTCTTCAAATTGCTTACCCATATTAAGGTTTAAATAAATGGTATATAGCGGCAATCCCCAAACCGACACATTATCAGGAACAAGCTTGCGATACTTCTCTAAATAAGGCAACGCACTTTTGTACATTTTTTGAAGCGTTGAACGCTGTGTGCGCAACATCTTATTGTTATTGCTGATTTTAACACCTTGGTTAAAATAGGCCAAACCTGCATTGAGATAGGCATCGGCCAAAGTTTCGTTTCGAGCTATCAACTTATCACAAATGTCTACACACTCTTGATAGCGTTCTTCTTGAAGCAATACTGAGCTACGAGCAAAAAGAAACACCATATTAGTGCTATCAGCAGAAAGCCCCTTATCGCATAGCTGCATTGCCTTTTCTGTATTTCCACATATAGTGAAGTAATGGTTAAACAAACGTGGGAAATAATACATTGACAGTGGGAACTGGGTAAAACCTCGATCCAAAGTGGTAATATATCGTGTAGTATCGTTCTTCAACAAAAATGTTTCTGCTAGATACTGGTATTTCAAGTTTAATGATGCTGTGTCGCGCATAGCCCATTGGGCATGCTTCAACGTTTTATCAGCATCTTGCATTTTATAGCCACTGTACATGGCCATATAGGCTGCCTTAAAGATGGTAGCCGAGTCGGTCTTCACAAAATCGTAATTAGAAAATAAGGGTTGTTCGCAACAACCTATAAAGGCATCAAACATATTGTATGCTTCGCTATAGTTGTTCTTCTTCACAAAGAACATTCCTCCATTATATAGGTTCTTACGATATAACGACAATAAGTCGGCATGCTTTTTTCGATATTTTGTTTCTACATTACCCTTCTTATCAGGCATTGCATCTACTGAATCACAACTTTCGTATATTTCAAACATTTTTCTTGCACTAACAAACAGGTTAGCGGTATCGGCCTTTTGCTTCAGATACATCTGCTCATTAACGTTGTCATATTGTTTCTTGACAGCGCTAAATAGTATTTCCCATATTTTAAAATTCTGTTGGTTTGCCGAATCTTTCAACAAAGTAGCCATAAGCTGCTCTGCCTTATCCAAATTCTGTCCACTTTTAATATAACCTTTTGCCAGCGATATCTCTTTCTTTTGTGAGAAAGATGTTAAAGAAAAGGTTATAAGCAAGAAAAACAAAGCAAGAAAACGTCTGTAACTCATCATCACTTTCAAACAATCATTAATGAATAATCACCTTAAACTACAAAACAATCAAAAAAAGGCCTCCCCATATCCTATATACATAGTGTATATGGGGAGGCTTATTAAATAACTATATAGCCAGCACAATTAGTTGCCGCTGAGTTTCTTCAGCTCAATGGTGCGGCTGTCGTTCTCACCAAACAGTGTGTAATAGCACTGATAAAGAGGATATGACCAGTTCGACTCTTTGCAAGAGGGATCAAGGTCGCGAGCTTTCTCAAGATAACCCATCGACTCTTCTACAACCTTCTTCTGTGCATCAGTATTCTCAATACCAGCAGCCTTTGCGTTTAAGCAGAAGCCCAGGTAGGTATAAAGAATTGACTTCTTAGGCTCAATCTCAATTGCCTTCTTGAAGTTGTTGGCAGCCTCGTCAAACTTGCTCTCGTTCATACGAGTTTGTGCACGTACTGCATATGCAGAGAAGCACTTAGGATCTTCAGCCAGTTTAGCATCGATAAGCGCATCTTGCTTATCTGCCATACCGAGGTTTCCGTACAGGTTAGCAAGGTTGCTGAAAATTTCCTCGCTCTTATCCTTAGCATAAAGCTGCTCAAACTGTGTAAGACACTTCACCGAGTCTTCACGAGTTTTAAGGGTCTGCTGCATCAGGTACATCTTCAATGACAGAGCGTCTTTGTATGAAGCAGTATCGGTGAGAGCGATGTCGCAATACTTGTTAGCGAGATCGTTATCCTTGTTTTGGAAAGCAAGAACGGCTGTTACACGAGCCGCCTCGCCCAGATACTGGTCAGCACCTTTGCTCATATCGCGGTCAGCAAACAGGTGGTCAGAACCACTCTGTACATACATACCATAATAACGAATAGCATCTTGCTGTTTGCCTGCAGTTACAGCATCTTGACCTGCATTGAGCAGATGAAGACGCAATGGCCAAAGATTCTGCTGGTTGTTCTTGTGGAACTTAGGAGCAATCTTGCCTTTTCCATTAGGCTCGTTATCAAACTTGTCGCACTCCATAGCATCCTTCAAAGCGGCGCAAAGCGAGTTGTACATACCCAGTGTATCAAAAGGTTCTTCTTTCTGGCCCATCTGCTTAGCAACAGCGTTGGCGCTCATTATACCCTCTTCTTTCTGCACTTTTTCTAACGAAAGCTGTACCAGCTTATTGTAAGCCTTAGCTTTCTGTTCGCTAGTGAAAGAAGTTACATTGCTGTTAAGCAGAGCCTCTGCATCAGCATACGTTTTTGCTTTCAGAATGCTTTTCAGTGCATCACCTTGAGCAAAGGCCGAGCTAGCAGCTACTGCCATCAGGGCCATGACCATAAATTTCTTCATAAAGATTTATTTGTTAAGTGTAATATTACCTTATTTAATTATTAATAACAAGAAACAGGGTTATGAACCTTACTTGTCATCGTCAAGATGCTGGCTAAACAAGTCGCCATATGCTTCTGGCGCTGTATTGTCTTGCTCATCAGCGTTATCTGCATCGTTCACTTCTTCAATGTCTTCAGGCTCTTCTGTTTCATTATTCGACATCAAAGCGTTTTCTATCTTATTTGTCGTTTCAGAAAAGTTGCTGCGACTTTGCTCTTCAACCGTTGCTTCGAGCTCGCTGCTCATCACCTTGCAAACGCTAGCAATGATATCGTTCTTCTTCGCGAGATTGATAAGGCGCACACCTTGTGTAGCACGACCCATAACACGACATTCGGCCACCGAGAGACGGATTGCAATACCACTGCGATTAATAATCATAAGGTCGTTCTCATCAGTTACATTCTTGATAGCTACCAAACGACCTGTCTTATCTGTTATATTAAGGGTCTTCACGCCCTTACCACCACGCATAGTCTTGCGATAATCTTCTACCTGAGAACGCTTGCCATAACCGTTTTCGCTTACTACCATTACAGTTTCAGCGTTAGCATCATTCACAACAATCATACCTACAACAGCATCATCGTCGTCATCAAGACGCATACCACGCACACCAGTTGAAACACGACCCATCACGCGTACATCGCCCTCGTCGAAACGCACGGCACGACCATTACGATTAGCAAGTATCAGTTCGTTGTGGCCATTGGTAAGACGTACGTCTACCACCTCATCGCCCTCAACAATATTAATAGCGATTACGCCATTGGCACGCGGACGTGAATATGCCTCAAGGCATGTCTTCTTCACAGTACCATTCTTGGTAGCAAACACCACATAATGCGAATTGACAAACTCTTCGTCATTCAGACCTCTTAAGCGCAACATGGCATTTACCGAATCGTCGCTCTCAATATTGAGCATATTCTGAATGGCACGACCCTTAAAGTTCTTGTCGCCTTCAGGTATCTCATAACACTTCAACCAATAGCAACGGCCTTTACGTGTAAAGAACATCATAGTTTGATGCATTGTTGCAGGATAGATATATTCGGTGAAGTCTTGCTCACGGGTGCGAGCGCCCTTAGCACCTACTCCACCACGTGCCTGCTCACGGAACTCGCTCAGCGGGGTACGCTTAATGTAACCCAAATGGCTAACAGTAATAACCACGGGGTCGTTAGGATAAAAGTCTTCTGCATTAAATTCATGCTCGTAAGGTTTAATCTCTGTACGACGCACGTCTCCATACTTCTCTTTTACCTCTAACAAGTCGTCCTTCATCACCTGTTTGCACAATTCGGGATCATTCAGGATGGCTTGCAAGTGAGCGATCTGTTTCTCAAGCTCGGCATACTCGTTACGCAACTGATCCATACGCAAACCTGTAAGCTGTGCTAAACGCATATCAACAATTGCTTTCGACTGTATTTCGTCTAACGAGAAGCGTTGCTCCAAGTTGCGTTGAGCATCAACAGGTGTTTTGCTGGCTCGAATGATGTGAACCACCTCGTCAATATTGTCGCAAGCAATTATCAAGCCTTCAATTATGTGAGCACGATCTTGCGCCTTTTTCAATTCAAACTTTGTGCGGCGGATAGTAACATCGTGACGATGTTCAACAAAATGGCGCACACAATCTTTTAGAGAAAGTAAACGTGGACGGCCTTTTACCAACGCAATGCAATTGACAGAGAAACTACTCTGCATGGCCGTCATTTTGTATAGTTTGTTCAATATAACGTTTGCATTAGCATCACGTTTTACATCAACAACAATACGCATACCTTGACGACCCGACTCGTCATTCACATTAGAAATACCTTCAAACTTACCTTCCTTTACAAGGTCGGCTATATTCTCTACCAATTGGGCTTTATTTACACCGTAAGGTATTTCAGTAACAACTATTTTGTCGTGAGTATCACCACTCTCTATCTCTGATTTGGCTCGGATAACAATGCGTCCACGACCTGTTTCATAGGCATCTTTCACTCCTTGAAGGCCGTAGATATAAGCACCTGTTGGGAAATCAGGAGCCTTAATGTGCTGCATCAATCCTTCTGTATCGATATCGTTATTATCGATATAGGCACAACATCCATCAATAACCTCAGCAAGGTTGTGTGTGGGAATATTGGTTGCCATACCTACAGCAATACCGTTACCACCATTAACAAGAAGGTTCGGTATTTTGGTAGGCATTACAGATGGCTCAATGAGCGTATCGTCAAAGTTGGGAACCATGTCGACTGTATCCTTCTCCAAGTCGTCCATGATGTGCTCGCCCATCTTTGAGAGACGACACTCGGTGTAACGCATAGCTGCAGGTGAATCGCCATCAACAGAACCAAAGTTACCATGGCCATCAACAAGCATATAGCGCATATTCCAACTCTGCCCCATACGCACTAATGCACCATATACAGAACTATCGCCGTGGGGATGATATTTACCTAATACCTCACCTACAACACGTGCACATTTCTTGTAAGGATTATTGCTGGTGTTTCCGATGCCTAGCATACCATAAAGTATGCGACGGTGTACTGGCTTAAAGCCATCACGCACATCAGGAAGAGCACGAGCAACAATCACCGACATACTATAGTCGATGTAAGAGGTTTTCATCTCATCCTCAATGTTGACCTTCATGATGCGGTCTAAGTCAAATGTCTGATTTTCGTCCATTTATATATAATATAATCTATGTGTCAATATATACAATATTACTAATAACTATATTGTCGTTCCAACTCAAGCTTTTTGAGAAAATATTGCCGTAGAGGGCATTTATTTCGTTTCTGATCGCTTGAAGGCAGATTTTGACGTGTAAAGGTAAGCATTTTAATTCATTGCACAAACATTTTAAAGCCTTATTTTGTTATTTTAAGTTAAGATTGGCCATTAAAGTCATATACACGATAAATACAGACTCAAGAATTAGAAATGTCACAAAAACAGAGTGATAAAACACGATAATATTATATACCAAAAAACAGAGTAACATTTTCGGGTGGATCATAAAAAATGGGGCCGTTATTATAATGTTATAAAAAACAAAAAAGACACTTAACGAAATTCATCGTAAAGTGCCTTAATTGTTTTGAGCCTCTTGTCGGATTCGAACCAACGACCCCGAGATTACAAATCACGTGCTCTGGCCAACTGAGCTAAAGAGGCGGGTGGGCAAGCTACTCATATCGCGCCGCTACAACCAACTACCTTTGCTACGTTCCCGTCCTGGAGGATTCGAAGGGAGCTGGCCGTGCAAGACTTACCCATGTCTTTTTGTAAGCGGGTGCAAAGGTAAGAAATAATTATTTATTAATATCACTTCACACCCACTTTCTTTCTTGTTTTAACTTATTTTTAGGCTTTAACACCTCGTTTACCTTATTATATAAAAGGACACAATCCTATCCTATATCAACAACAGTAATTCCAGCTCCGCCAAACTGCACATGTTCATCTCTGAAACTGGTAACACTGGGCACCGTACCTAAATACTGACGAATGAGCTGGCGTAAAATTCCATTGCCCTTTCCATGCAAAATTCGAACACGCGACATACCGACCAAACAGGCATCGTCGATAAAATACATCACTGCATTAAGCGCCTCGTCGCCACGCATACCTCGCACATCAAGGTCTTGATGAAAATTGAGTTTGCGGTTATCAATGGTTTCGCGCGTCTCACGACTGATGTTGTATACAGAGGCTGTAGTTTCTTTCTTGCTCTCAGCATCATCAACATATTCTAATCGTAGAGAAGGCATCTTTGTACGCATATCGCCAAAAATAACGGTTGCATTTTTGCCATCGATGCTTTCAATTTTACCCACGGTCGTCAGGCCCTTAATACGCACGCAGTCGCCCTCCTCAAGGTTTCGGCCTTCTTTTTTGGCAGCCTTAACACTGGCTTCACGCAGTTTGGCAGCAGCCTGACGCTCACGTTCAGCCTTTTCGTCTTTATGGTTCTTATGACGTTCTTTACGTTCTTGTATCTGCCGTACTTTTTTAGCAATCAAATCGTCATTAGCCTTAGTGTCAATTTCAGATATTCCTGCCTTAAACGCGTTTAGTTCTTCACGAATTTTCTTTGTTTCCTCTTTTTCAGCCTGACTCTCACGTATCTCACGAATAGCGTTCTCAATTTTTTTATTACTTTCTTTCAGCAGTTCTTCAGCTTGCTCCCTGGCCTTACGTATGATATCTTTTCGACTCTGCTCAAGTTCAGCAATCTCCTTTTCATACCGAGCTACCGTACGTTCAAGTTCTTTCTCACGCTGATGCACGTTTTGGCGTTTACTTTCCCAATAACGCTTATCGCGTACAATGTCTTGCAGATATTTATCACTCTGTATATAGTCAGAGCCCACCATTTCACTTGCCTCTTTAATCACTTCCTCAGGAATACCCGTCTTACGAGCAATTTCTACTGCAAACGAACTACCAGGCTGACCGATAGCAAGTTGAAAGAGCGGACGCATTTCATGACGGTCGTAAAGCATTGCGCCATTAGCAATGCCGTCATGCGAGTCGGCATAATGCTTTAGATTTTGGTAGTGCGTAGTGATGACACCCCACGCCTTTTTCTTCACAAACTGATTAAGCACAGCTTCAGCCATTGCTCCTCCAATTTGTGGCTCGGTTCCCGTACCAAACTCATCGATGAGCAACAATGTACGATCGTTTGATTGTCGCATCATGTTTTTCATATTAAGCAAATGCGACGAATAAGTAGAGAGATCGTTTTCTATGCTCTGCTCATCGCCAATATCAATCATCAGATTTTGGAAAACTCCCACCTTTGAGCGCTCGCTCATCGGTACAGAAAGGCCACATTGAAGCATATATTGCAGCAATCCTACAGTTTTCAAACAAACCGACTTTCCACCAGCATTTGGACCAGAAATAATAAGTATATGACGACTGCGCGTAAGGGTAATATCCAGCGGAACAATAGGCTTTTCTTGTTTTTTTAGCGCTAGCCACAACAACGGGTGACGTGCCGATATCCAATCGATAATTGGCGACGACTGTATCTCTGGTTCAATACTCCCCGTGAGCAATGCTAATTCGGCTCGTGCACGAATAAAATCTACCTCAGCAAGTAATTGATAGGCAAAAATAATATCATTAACATAAGGACGTACAAGAATAGTAAACTCAGTAAGGATGCGCACAATCTCACGCTTTTCTTCAGCCTCAAGTTCGCGAATTCGGTTATTTGCCTCTACGACCTCAGTAGGTTCTACAAACACAGTTTTTCCTGTTGCCGACTCATCGTGTACAATTCCTTTTATCTTACGCTTTAAGCCAGGAGCTATGGGCACAACCAAACGACCATCACGCACCGTGGGTGTGACATCCTTATCAACAACCCCTTCGCTTTGAGCCACTCTTAATATACTATATAAGGTACGCGAGACGCTGCCCTCAGCCTTTCGAAGTTGAAGACGAATATCAGCTAGTGCTGGTGACGCCGTATCTTTCACCTTTCCATACTTGTCGAGAATTTGCTCGATACGTCGCAAGATATCTGGAAAGGTTAACACACCATCAGTAAGCTTGTGCAGCGTAGGATAGTCAAACTTGCCATCATCGGTGCCACGGTTAAGGAAACGCACAATGCCTGCAATAGTCTCTAAAGAACGACGTAAATCAAAAATTTCATTTTCTTCTAGATGTGTTCCTTCCAAACGAATGCGTTTTATAGAGGCACGCATGTCGAAAAAATATTGTAAAGGAAAATCGTCACTCTCTTCCTGAAGACGACGAAACTCGCGTGTCTGTAGCAACATGGTACCAATCTTTTCCACATCACCACTGAACGCCATCTCATCTACTTTATCTTTGCCCAGCTGACAAAGACAATAGCCTTTCAACAGAGAACGAATTTCGCTGAACTGTATCTTGTTTTCAAAGTTGCTTGGATAAATCATACTGCAAAGCTACACATTTTTACCCATTTTTCGAGAATATATTGAAAAAAGTTGATAAAATATTTTGGAAATCCAACAAAAAGCCTTACCTTTGCACCCGCAAAAAAGCTAAAGGTAATAACAAATTGCCTTGCCAAGAACGGCTATATGCCTACCATAACACTTTATGGAGAGATGGCAGAGTGGTCGAATGCACCGGTCTTGAAAACCGGCGTACTGAGAGGTACCGGGGGTTCGAATCCCTCTCTCTCCGCTATATGTAGTGAATCTATAGGTTTCGACAAGTATGAAGCCTTGCTTATTTCATCACGACCAACCATAGACACCCTATGGAGAGATGGCAGAGTGGTCGAATGCACCGGTCTTGAAAACCGGCGT
>ERZ1034753.629-NODE-629-length-12524-cov-5.706552_pt1 | contig 12524 bp, 10 predicted proteins | sample MGYA00520702_ERZ1034753 | MGnify/ENA primary metagenome ERZ1034753 (study PRJEB33766, sample SAMN09781700) | gut metagenome | biome: gut microbiome | host: Homo sapiens | place: Madagascar | study: EMG produced TPA metagenomics assembly of the PRJNA485056 data set...
CGAATCCGTTTCCGCTTCATTAGAAGAACAGAAAGAAATCGAACTGAGCCTCATTCGAATCCGAAGTGAGGCTCAAGTAAACCTTAATAGAGCCCCACGTAAACTTTATCTAAGCCTCAAACCAACTTGAAATGAAGCTTACTTCAAAAGCAAGTGAAGCCAGTTTCAATCGCAAAAAAGCCTTTTTGCTTAACAGCATAAGCAAAATCGTGAGGGATAAAGCCAAAATCGTGAGGGATGCGTGAGGGATAAATTCCCTTTTTTAGCCATCAGTCACGCATGCGATTCCTATAGCTATCAATAGCTTACCCGATTTCTTCCAGTAAATCGTGATGGGTGATAGATGAGCTGCAAAAAAATCTGCGTCATCTGCATCATCTGCGAAATCCCAGCCCGCACAATTTGGCACAGACCTTTGATGGTCCGCCATCCTTAGAGCGTAGCGGTTCTGAGCACCGGAGGGCGGTTACATCCTCTCTCTTCGGGCAAGAGAGAGGCTTGGTGAGCGATGTGTAGCCTTCTTTAATGGTAAAGAAGGACGGGATGATTTTAGAAAGAAGATTAGATGATTTAAGAAATCAAAATCCTTTTAATATTCAAAAGGACTATCAAAGTCCTTCAGCACCTCATGCTTCGTATCCTTTTCCGAAAGATTAGCGTGTTCCGTAGGAATGCGCCAATCAATCCCGAGTGATTCATCCAAGATAGAGATACCACCATCAGCCTCAGGGTGATAGAAGTTATCACATTTATATTGAAATACCGCAGTTTCCGACAACACAGCGAAACCATGCGCAAAACCCTTAGGAATAAAAAACTGGCGATGATTATCCTCTGTCAGTTCCACTGCCACATGCTTACCATAAGTAGGGGAGCCTTTGCGAATATCTACTGCTACATCGAGTACTCTGCCTTTCACGCATCTCACCAGCTTGCTCTGTGTAAACGGAGGTCTCTGAAAATGCAAGCCACGCATTACGCCATAAGAACTCATACTCTCATTGTCCTGGCAGAACTCCACCTTGTAGCTCACCAATGGCTCCACCTTCTCTTTAAACTCTCGCTCGCTGAAACTCTCGAAGAAATAGCCACGAGCATCTCTAAACAGGCGAGGCTCAATGATGAGCACGCCTTCTATATCTGTCTTTATTACATTCATCTTTCTATCTATATCAATAACTCAATTTGAATATGCTTGTTATTTGTGGATGATTCTCCATCCATAATGCCACACTCTAAAGATAGGTTCCCAAAGTGCCATTTCTGGATAACTACCAACTAGTCGCATAATTCGCTTCAACTTCCAAATGCCATGTTTGATAGTTCCTCCATTCTTCAAATCTGCGCCACGGGTATCATATTGACCAAAATTGCCACTCTGCATTATCTCATCCAGAAGAATTCTTCCCTCTTTCTCATTAGGCTCACATATCATATATTCATGAGGCATCGCAAAAACCTCTTGTAACACCCACATGATTGCTGCAGAGAATTTTCCCATACCAAAACTTTGCAATATCGACAGCACATTATCTTCTTTCCCTTCGTCCTTCCATTTTTCAAGAACAAAATAATAGTCCAACAACTGCCTCATCCCCAATCCTTCATCAAAGTAATGACTGAAGAGATGGCTCATTTGATATACAACATTCACAGATGAAGGAGGAATAGAAAAGCCTTCCTGACACCTATTGCTCATACAGGCTTCCTTTCTGCTCGCAAACCATTTCTGAATAAGATAATTACGATACGGAGAAACCAGGAATCGTGGACGATAATGCACCTCAACTTCTATATTGGAGTTCCACAACATATCGATATGAAGATAATTGGGTCCAACTTGAGAGTTTCCTTTCTCTTTCACATAGCCAATCACCTTCTTCTGAGCATTTCCACCATTCTTAGGAGATGCCCATAAATCAATGTCACCAGGTTGACGGCGATTTCGAATTTCTTTTGGATAATTCAGAAGATTACCTTGCCCCTTTAGCACGCAAGTGTCAAAGCCATCTTTGTCAAAAGCTTCACTCACCTCCTTGCAAGCTTTGGTCATCTCGATATTTCGCTTCTCTATCTGTAGCACAACTCCATACCATGACAACATCAAATCCTTTGGACATGAGCCAATCTTCTCTAATGCAGAAAAACCAATACCAAGTAATGCCTGTTTCCTGCAAAAAGAATAAAATTTCATCCACTCCCCAGGAGAAACATCCAGCAAGTTGCCATCATGTTTACCAATGGCAACTTGCAATAAATCAAACATCTTCATGGAATAAATATCAGCTGTTATTTAGCCTTTCTAGCCTTATTGCTCAAATAAATAGGGCGATAAGTATTATATAGAAAATTAACGATATATGCTAATAATCCTTGTGGAATAGCATGAACCAGACCATGTATAAACTTTTGTTTGGAGGTACGTTTATCCTTGTCCAAATCTGTCCATCCAATCATCTTCATGTACTTTCTGAATTCGCCAGCCATTGGATGTTCAGAATTCTCAACCCATGGTCGGCTAATCATATAGAAGTTATTGGTGTAATGAATTATCTTAGGATTCTTTTTTGCCACCTCTACTTCTTCTGGTGTATAGAACAATGTTGGTTTTCTCCATCTAATAAGATTCTTGTAGGAGAATGCATAGAATAAGGTATAAGAATTATATTCAGCAGGCAGTTTGATGATTCTACCACGACAAACAGAATTCAACAAAGTCTGTTCCACAAAGAATACATTACCATTCAAACCTTGAATGATTTTCTTAAACTTCTCCTCTACACCACTTTTTCTCCAAGCTTCCATATTATAGAGGAACATACCAGCATTGCAATAAATATCCCCATCTTCCATCATGAAATGATTCTTGAATGCCTTTACATTCACACAGTCAGCAACACCAGCCAAAAGATTATCACCCATATCTATGTTCCACATCTCAGACAAGTCACCCAACACCAAGGTATCACTATCCATACAAAGCACCCTATCCACTGACTCCGGTATAACTCTTGTCATACAGAGTCGCATCCAGGTACGCCCCATCTGGTATTTATCCTTAAAGTCATACTCGAAACACTCGTTCGGCGTTGGAGATTCAATATAGATAAATTTTCGACTATACTTACCCTCTATGATATTGCGCAAGAATTGCTTATTCGTCTCTGTAACTTCATCACCCACCAAGTAAATCGTAATAGTTTCAAAACTCTTATTGTTTTCCAACAAAGAAGTCATGGTAGTTGCAGCGACCTTAGCAAAAGCATCGCTGCAAAAATATAGTACGTTCATGTTCATCTTATTTCATTATTAGATGATGTTTTTCAAATCATTTATCATATCCTCAATAGTGATTTTATTCTCCTTGAGAATCTCACTGGCATTAAATCGATCAATAAACTCCTTTTTCAAACCATAGTTCATAACTTTCATGGCAGAAGGACCATAGAAAGACGCAATCTTTTGACCATAGCCACCATCCAGCACACCATCTTCCATAGTAAGGACTACCTGGTGATTCTCTTTTAAGGAATTCAGTAAATCAACATCCAATCCTGTTATATATCTTGGATTAACCAACGTTGGAGCAATTCCTATTTCCTTCTCAATATGATCACATAATTCTTCGCCTAACTGATAGAAATCACCCAAAGCAAAGACTGCGATATTACCACCTTTTCGAGTAACAAGATTTTTATTTAAATCACTATAATCAGAATCCACTTTTTCTGTTACATGATGTACTCCATTACGTGGTATTCTGATTGCTACTGGATATTTGTTCTGTTCGATACTCCAATCAAGTATTGCCAGATATTCCTCGCAATTAGTAGGTGCCAGATATACAAGATTAGGGATATTTGACATCATCGGAATATCAAAGATACCTAAATGAGTAACATCATTCGGTCCCCAGACTGAAGCATTTCTTACCAATAAAGTAGCAGGACATTTATTGATACACAAATCCTGTGAAATCTGATCGTATGTACGCTGGAAGAAACTGGAGAATGTTGCGAAAACTGGCTTTCCTCCATTTCTTGCAATACCGCTTGCCATAGCAACGGCATGCTCTTCAGCTATGCCAACATCCACAAACTGTTTGCCAGCTTGCTCTCTTTTTTCCTTAGTAAATCCAATAGTCAAAGGCACTGCAGCAACCAAAGCAACTACTTTAGGATCCTTCTTCATCTTGTCCAACAGATAATCACAAACGATATTATCGTAGTTTTCACCTGTCATCTTACGTCTTGTCTCACCGGTCTCTGGATAGAAAGCAGGTCTCCAATGCCAGTTTTCTCTATCCTTTTCCGCTAAAGTAAATCCACACCCCTTTTGAGTATGAATATGCACAACAACAGGATGTTTGGCATCTTTTACAGACTCAAATACGTTTATCAACGGTTCTATGTCGTTACCATTATCAATATAATGATATTCGAATCCTAGACATTTAAATATATTATTTTCTGCCTGTCCGTTAGTTTCTCTCAGTTTTGCCAGATGAGGATAAAGACCACCATGATTCTCTGCAATAGACATATCATTGTCGTTCACAACAATAATCATGTTAGTTCCCAAAGCGCCTACATTGTCAAGTCCTTCATAAGCCTCACCTCCACTCAGAGAGCCATCACCAATGATAGCAACGATGTTTTCGGTTCCACCAACCAAATCTCGTGCTTTTGCTAATCCACAAGCCAAGCTAACCGATGTTGAAGTGTGGCCTACATTAAAGAAGTCATGCTCGCTCTCTGCTGGATTGGTATATCCAGACACGTCCTTATAATGTTCCTCATCAAGGAATGCTTCTTTTCTACCTGTCAGGATTTTATGCACATAACATTGATGTGAGACGTCAAAGACAAATTTATCCTTTGGAGAATTAAATACATAGTGCAGTGCAATTGTGGCTTCTACCATACCAAAGTTTGGACCAAAATGACCACCGCACAAACTTATTTTCTCTAACATTGCACTTCTTATCTCAGAAGCCAGTTCTTTTAGTTCCCCGATGCCTAAAGCTTTCACATCTGCAGGACTATTTATATGATGCAAATATTCCATTCTATTTCAAATATGCTTTCATTGTTTTATAAATACCTTCTTCGATACTAGTAGAAATTGCCCATCCGGTTGATTTAATCTTTTCATTCGATAATCTCAAGCCTTCTTTTCTTTCATGGTTTTCTTCCTTAAATTCCACTTTTACATGAGCATCATTAAGGAGTTTATTAGCATTCATTGCTATAATTTGAGCCATCTCGTCCACAGCAGCATAATTTCCCATATTTCCATTCGAAGAAACATTAAAGACATCTCCATTAAAACCTTGCTCGCAAAGATGGAGCAAACCATCAACAGCATCTTCTACATAGATATTATCACGACGAGAAAGACCAGATTTATTCATTACAATATTTTCACCAGAAAGAGCCTTGTTGATAAACTCATAAAATGCTGTCTTTGCTGCATTCTTTGAATATCCATAAACATAACTAAATCTAGCTATCAGTACATCTACTTGATATTGCTTGTGATAAGCATTCGCTATAACCTCAATCATTCTCTTCGACTCTGAATAAGGAGCATTAGGTGCATCAATGCAATCTGCAACACCAGTATTTTCTTCTTTAGCCACGTGAGATGGCTCATCTACAGAATAGACAGTAGCAGAAGAAAAAACTATTATTTTTCCAGAACCTTGCTGCTTAAGAAATTCCAGGCAATTGATGGTACCAGACAGATTGGAATTGATAACATCCAATGGACGTGTCTTGATAATCTCTCCAGAGATAGGACTTGCCGCATGAAATATGAAGTCAACATGGCCTAAATCTTTTGGGAGAGGAGATGCTATGTCATGTTCCATACACTCTAAAGAACCAACGCATTTACCATCTTCAAAAGTCGAAACCAATTTTGACTTCGAACGCCCTAACGCAATTACCCGTGTTCCTTCTATTGCCAACAATTTCGTAACAATATGCGAACCAATTAAACCAGTAGCACCGGTCACTAATATTGTAGTATTTTTAAACTTATCTAAATTCATATTTACAAAGCATTTAGTTTATTATACTTCAGATTATCTAATCTAGGTTCCAAATCCTGCATGTCTCTTCCTCTAGGCAACGAAGGTGTCAAAGTTTGGTTATCCGGGATTAACAACTCGATCATCATAGGTTCAATAATTCCGCCAAGTGAAAATTCACTATCAGCTCTAAACCAACTTATTCCATAAGCCTTAGCTAACGCAGAAAAATCTGGAGTACCATAACCACTTTCCCTTGTGGTATGCAGACTATATGCATAGCCAGCCATCGCCTCCCTATCCTTGATCATACCCGAAGATTCATTATTAAGTATGACTATAGCTATAGGCAAACGATGCTGAGCTATAAATTGCAGCTCTTGAACATTCATTTGCAATCCTTGGTCTCCCACGAAAGCAACTACAGGTTTTCTGGTTGCATAATAAGCTCCAATAGCCTTTCCTAATGCATTTCCCAAAGCTCCAAACGACTTAGAATAGAGCGTTCTATTCTTAACCTGAGCATAGACACATGCCCTAGACATCCAAAACTCGTTATTGCCCACATCATTGACCAGTGTATAGTCAATTGATATATTCTTCAATAAACCGCTCAGCAGACCAACTGCACTATTTACATCCTCATCCCATAATTCTTTACGGAGCACATTACATATATGCACCCAATCATCATGGCTGCCATAATCAGATTCAGACTGCTCCAAAGCAGAAAGTAAAGATTCCAAATCAACCTTTACTCCTTTCTCCATATCAGGATGTTTATTCAATTCTCCATCATCAATATCAAAACGAAGAAATTTAGCATGATTAATAATCTTACTATAACTAACTGAATTAGAAGGAAAATAAAGGCGATTACCCAAGGATACCACTAAATCTGCCTTTGATAAAATAAAGTTAGCATAGCGAATACCATGACTTCCCACGTAACCATAGTAATATTCCTGATTTCTGACTATGTTATGACAATACCTGCTTGACAAGACCGGTACACCTGCTTTTTCTATAAAATGGTTAATGGCATTATTGGTTGCACTTTGATTAATACCATCACCCAACAAAATTACAGGACGTTTGGCTGATTTTATTTCAGAACAAATTAATGATACATATTTTTCTGTATCAATATGCTCAACCTGATGATGAACAGATGCAGAAGAAATCATTTCTTTTTTGAAAAGACTTGCAGCTATATCAAGAAATACAGGACCCTTACGTCCATCCTTGGCTATCTGGCAAGCTTTCTCCAAACTTATCGAAATTTCTTCAATATCATCTATACGTTTGGCATATTTAGTAATGTTTCTAACCATACCACATGTATCCATGTCTTGGTCAGCAACAAGACGACAACCTTCAGGAAGTGTAGCAGCACTATGAGCTGTAATAAACAGTACAGGTATGGAGTCATAATAAGCATCAGCCATAGCTGTCAACAAGTTGGTAAAGCCAGGTCCTTTAGTTGCATAAGCTACCCCTAGTTTTCCACCAGCCTGTGCATATCCACAAGCAGCAAAGCCTGCACATTGCTCATGAAAACTAAGATGAGGAGTAATACCTTCCGTAGCATCAAGAGCATACATTAATTCCAGAATCACTCCACCAGGAATACCGAAGGCATCGGTAATACCTTGTTTTTGCAGATATTGCGCTATATATTCGCTAACTTTCATCACGCAAAAGATTTATTTGTTATTTTCGAGAATACTCTCCAAATCCTGTGGAGTAAAACGCATTCTGTTTGCATCTGGCATTTCTCTCAAAATCTTGTTCATCTGTCTGAATGAAAGATGATACTTGTTGCGCATCATCAAACCATATTTATAAGCTGTTTTATAAACAGCAGGCAACAATCGAGCAACAGAATATCCCCACAAGTCATCAGGAATCATTTCATTATCAAGCACATCGCAGATATCCAGAACAGAGTCATAGTCATAATTCTTACCATAATTTTCATTCAAATAAGGTATGATCAATTCTGTCTGTAGATTTCCAGCACCTTGTCCCATACCAGTAGCACAAGAATCAATGATGACGTCGCGGTGAGAGTCAATATTCAAGAAATACTGCACATTCGAGAATGCTAAATTCATATTATTATGGGCATGAAAACCTATTTTTATATCCTTATCCAAACGTGCATCATAATAATCAAACAAGCGCTTCACATCTTGAGGTTGCATATAGCCATAGCTATCCACAAAATAACAAGCATACGCTTTCATCTTGTTAGCAGCCTGTATAACCATATCCAATTCGGCATCAGTATAGCGCATAGTCAACATAGGTTGAACAAATACCTTATAACCTTTTGCCGACAAAGCTGCGCAATAATCAAGTGATTTTTGTAATTCAGAATATCTCAAGATTACTCTAATACCCTCTACAAGTGAAGGATTCCAATCAGGAATCTCATTCACATCCGTATCAGGACCAATATACAAACCAGCATACAAGGCGTTAGGATTGCGCTTCTCTGGAAGATACTTGGATAATTCTTCCACATTCTGATAAATAGCAAACTTACTCTTATCATCTACAGAAGGTCCCATCGTACCTATTTCAATAATATCCACATTTGAATTACCTAACGATTCTATTGTGCTATGCTTGACCTCTTCAGAGAAAATCTTGTCAGAAAAACCATTTTTATGAAGATCTTCCAATCCTTGTCCGCCATCTCGAAGAGTAGCATCCAGTAAATATATGTTTTTTTCCATGATCATGTTATCCTATATATTTTTCTATTTCTTCCACGCAGAGCTCATATACATTTTCTGTTTGGTATCTCTTATACCAGTCTGCTACCATCGTCATGCATTGGTCAATATTCATGCGTGGTTCCCAACCTAATTTAAAATGAGCCTTATTGATATCAAGCATTAAGAGTTTGGCCTCATGTAAGGCATTAGGATCAGAAACATCTTTCAACTCACCTTTACCATAATTTGCAATAAGTTTGGAAGCTACACTCCAGACATTGGCTATAGACTCTGTACGAGGGCCAAAGTTCCAACCTTCACAGTAAGCAGTTGGCTCATCCCACATTTTAGCGGCCAGGAGTATATAACCACTTAAAGGCTCCAACACATGCTGCCAAGGGCGAATGGCTTTAGGTGAACGGATTTCAATTGTCTTATCTGCTTCCAAAGCACGAATGCAATCAGGTATGATACGGTCCAAAGCCCAGTCACCACCACCAATCACATTTCCAGCTCTCACACTGGCAAGGCTAACATGATGCTTCTTTCCATAGTCGGCAGGATTAAAGAAACTTCTACGCCATGAGTTAATAGCAATTTCTGCAGCTCCCTTAGACGAAGAATATGGATCATAACCGCCCATTGGTTCATCTTCACGATACCCCCAGATCTGCTCTTTGTTCTCATAACACTTATCGGTAGTAATCATCACGCCTACCTTCACGCTTTCAGTAGCTCGAATAGCTTCCATCACATGGATAGTTCCCATTACATTTGCCTCGTATGTTTCCACTGGGATATCATAGCTCAATCGAACCAATGGCTGAGCCGCAAGATGAAAAACTATCTCAGGCTGATATTCTGCAAAGATTTGTTTCATCTTCTCACCATCACGAATATCTGCTCTAATATCAGCCTTCAACTTACTTCCGATACCGGAAAGCACATAATTATCCTTATCAGAGTATGGGTCTAAAGCAACACCCACAACCTCGGCACCTAATTCATGGAGCCAGATGGAAAGCCAGCTTCCTTTGAAACCAGTATGACCAGTTACAAGAACTCGCTTTCCTTTATAGAAATTATTAAAAATATCAATCATATATACTTTATTTAATAGTTCTTCATTGGAACTTCACGCTCCCAACGTTTCCAAGGAGCCTGGTTAGCTTTAAGCAAAGTCTCAAGCATATCACGTTCACGTACATTGTCCATACACTGCCAGAAACCTTCATGAATATAAGACATCAACTGACCTTCTTCAACCAACTTCACCAATGGACCTTTCTCAAACACACAGTCATCACCACTCAGATAATCGAAAATTGCAGGTTCCAATACCATGTAACCAGCGTTGATTGGAGCACCATCCGAGATATTCTTCTCTCTGAAAGACTTTACGGCATTATCACCGCCAATATTCAGCACACCCTTTTCCTGTGCCATTTTCACAGCAGTAAGTGTAGCAATCTTTCCATGACTCTTGTGAAATTCCAAAAGCTTATTGATGTCTACATCACAGACACCATCTCCGTAAGTCATGAAGAAAGGTTCATCACCCACATACTTCTGAACACGCTTGATGCGGCCACCAGTCATGGTATCATAACCCGTATCAACAACAGTTACCTTCCAAGGTTCCAATTCACTATGATGAATAGTTACTTCATTTCCACCATTACGCCAATCGAAACTTACATCGCTCTGATGCAAGAAATAGTTAGAAAACCATTCCTTGATGTACTCCTGTTTATAACCTGCACAAATGATGAACTCATTGTGTCCAAAATATGAATACTCTTTCATAATATGCCACAAAATAGGCATACCGCCAATCTCAATCATAGGTTTTGGCTTAAATTGAGATTCTTCACTGATTCTTGTGCCGAAGCCACCGGCAAGCAAAACAACTTTCATTGAATTTTGTATTTCTTATATTATTAAACTTTTCCGCCAATTAAAAAAGCCAAAACAGATTGCACTGAGTTCTTAAATATAAAATAATCCTCAGCAAAAAACAATTTGGCTAATAATTGGTCTATTAACTAAAAATCAAAATAATGCTATTGCATACTATAAGTAAAAGACATACAATCATCACAGGAATAGTATACAAAAACTATTTTGAAACAATAGAACATTTTCCAGAAATTCCATTAATACCATCAATTAAACCTCGCAAACAATATCTTAATTGTTGAAATCTATGAGGCCCATAAATTAGAGATACTAGAATTTTACCACACAATAATTTTAAATAATATCGTCTTAGAACTTTCGGAAATATACCATCATTTTGAATCAACAAAGTATTTCTACAATCAAAATATCTTCTAAATGGAGAATAAATACCAATCTTGCGACCTAGAATATCGATTTGCTTATCTCCCATTTGGTGTCTCATAACAGCTTTTTTTGACACAACAATATCATATCCAAACTTTCTTGCCCTAAAACAAAATTCAAAGTCAATATATCCTATAAAAAGATTTTCTCGCATCAATCCTACATTTTGTAAAACTTCAGTGCGAATTAATTCTCCACTTGCAATAATATGAGTTGTCTGAATATAATTATCAAAAGAATCTAAAGGTATCCGCCAAATTTTATTATTTGCAATTTTTAACACAGGATAAGGATAATTGCCATCAGAAGAATAATAAATAGGACCAGTTAATCCCACGTTATAGCCTTCCCTTATAGCCTCTTGTTCTGTAAAGAGTAAACTAGAAACAAAACTATCATCCACAATTGAATCCTGATCAAATATTATTACGTGAGAGGCTTTTTCTTTTAAAGCCTTACGAATACCTATATTTTGAGCAAAGCCTATACCTTCATTTGAATTAAGCCATTCAAAATTAGCCTTTGGCTTATCTTTACTCCATTGTAATATATCGGATTTATTTTTTGAATTATTGTCTATGTAAAAAATTCCATCAACCTGGTTGCAAATAGAATTATATTCAGCATTTAATAAACGGATATCAGGATTAAAACTAATGACAACAGCAAAGATCTTATTTTTTTTCTCCATTTTTTCACATATGTTTTTTTATTTTATATTTTAAAGAAGATGGTATAAAATCACCAATCTTTTGTAAAAACAATAATATCAGTAATTCTGAAAAACTTCTTCTTCGGAATACAACATCAGCACACAACGCATAAGTTCTAGCAGGGAATTTACTAGAAGCTCCACCGCCTTCATATTTTGCAATAATATGGCTGGTTTTCATAACAGACTCGCGCGGTACTTGTAGAAAGAACAAATAATCAGAAATTATCAACTTTGGTGTCACTATATAATAGCCGATTGATTGATGAAGCTTTTTTCTATAAATTACACACTGATGATTTAGTCCACCTTTATCAAAATCCATTGGACATATATTCCAAAGATTCCTATTCTTAACAAACACATCAGAATAAACGAAATCTATTGAATCTGGAATATCACTACTAAAAATATCATCTAAAACAGTATTTGAAGCAAACTGATCTCCAGCATTCATCATAATAACCCATTCACCATTAGCCATCTTAATTCCTTTATTCATTGCATCATAAATGCCCTTATCTGGTTCTGAAATTATCTGCTGTATGGATGATTTATAGTTATTTACGATATTGAGTGTAGAATCAGTTGAAGATCCATCAACTATTATATACTCAAAATCATTAAAAGTTTGTTTTAAAACAGACTCTATTGTTCTTACAATTTCATTTTCTGCATTATAGCAGACTGTTATAATTGATAATTT
>ERZ1034753.633-NODE-633-length-12504-cov-31.479717_pt1 | contig 12504 bp, 8 predicted proteins | sample MGYA00520702_ERZ1034753 | MGnify/ENA primary metagenome ERZ1034753 (study PRJEB33766, sample SAMN09781700) | gut metagenome | biome: gut microbiome | host: Homo sapiens | place: Madagascar | study: EMG produced TPA metagenomics assembly of the PRJNA485056 data set...
CGGTTACGCTATAAGCAGGCTTCTCGGCATCGCTATACTTGTAAAGATCGCTAGGAACCACCAGGTTGCGAACCCATCCCGGAATACGGACCAGGAGGTTGGCATTCTTCACACCGCTCTTCTTCACAGCAATCTTGATATCACCATTCCAAGGATACTCGGTAGTCTCCTCCAGAACCACATCCTTACCATTCACCTTGATGGTAGATGTATTGCCGGCAAAGAGGTTTACATAGATATTGTTATCCTTCACACCATAGAGATAACCTGGAACAGAAGGGATGAAGCGGCACAAGTTACTTGGGCAGCAGGCACATCCGAACCAAGGCTGGCGGGTGGTGTTGCCATCGGCATTAAACTTATACTTGCCATCGCTAGACAATGGGTTAGGATAGAAGAATCTGCCTCCATCCATACTCATACCCGAGATGACACCATTATATAAGGTACGCTCCATGCAGTCGATATACTTGCTCTCGCCGTGAAGGAGGAACATACGTTCGAAAAGGTAAACCATAGAGATAGCTGCACAGGTCTCGTTGTAGGCAGTCATGTTTGGCAACTCATAGTTGACACCGAATGCCTCGCCTGCATGACGGGCACCTACTCCACCTGTAAGATAGTATTTCTTGCCAACGATGTTTTCGAAAATACGGTCGATTACCTTCATGTAGGCAGAATCCTTGGTCAGGGCAGCCACATCGGCAATACCGGCATACATATATCCGGCACGAACCGCATGACCCACTGCCTCTTTCTGCTCCAGGATAGGAGCCTGGCTCTGAGAATATGGGTTGCGGATATGAGTCTTGCCACGATAATCGAGCAGATACTTAGCCTCATCCAGATACTTCTTCTCACCGGTCAAGGTATAGAGACGAGCCAAAGCCATCTCTGCAATCTGATGTCCCGGAACGATGGTAGCCTGTCCTGGATTAGGTCCTACCTCCTTTACCACACAATCGGCATAGCGCTTGGCGATGTTCAGGAACTTGGTGCTACCCGTAGCCTGATAGTGAGCACAGGCTGCATCTACCATGTGACCGAGGTTGTAAAGCTCGTGGCTCAAATCCTCATCCTTGACCCAACGCTTATTTCCCGACCATCCGTGTGGATGCTTTGGGTTGATGGTACGGGCTGTATAGAGATAGCCATCTGGCTCCTGGGCTGCAGCTACTACATCGAGCACGCTGTCGATGTAAGCCTTCAACTTCTTGTTCGGATAAGTCTGGAGGATGTAGCTGGCACCTTCGATGGTCTTATAAACATCGGTATCATCGAAAGAGAAACCCATGAACTTGCTCACATCCCACTCCTTGGTATCCAAGCCCGGGTGGTTAGGATGCTGCAAGGTATAAGCAGCCATCTCGAAGTTCTTGTAACGGTGCTCGCTCTCACACTTGCTGAAAGCCAATGGCACGGTTACCTCTCGGGCAGCCTTCAGACGGGCACCCCAGAAGGTGTTCTGTGAAATCTTCACACTGGTGAATGGTACTTGAGTGAATGGATAGCCATTGCCCAATGTCTTCTGCTTCTGCGCCATTGTTGGCATTGCCACGGCAGCAGAAAGCAATACTGCTGAAATTAATCTCTTCATATTGATAGGTTTAAAATTTATTATTGTTATATGATTTGCGGTGCAAAGATAACAATAATTTTCGAATATAGTGTATATCAAACAACAAAAGATAGGCACTAATCGTTCAAAAACCATTTAGCACTGATAAAAACAGAGTCATTTCGTTCAAATGACCACCTTTTTGGGAACAAAATTAGCAAAAATACACTTTACTTCCCATTTTTCAGAATATTATTGTATCTTTGCACGCATAAAAAACAAAGAATCACATAGAACAATGGAAAAAGCAAAACAGATTCCTTACCGTGCCATCGCACTCGACCTGGATGGCACCCTGACCAACCACGAGAAGGTGGTTACCCCGAAAACCCGCGAAGCGCTGCTCCAGGCTGCAGCCAATGGAGCCGTCATCATCCTTGCTTCAGGTCGCCCTACCTACGGCATCGAACCGGTGGCTGAATGCCTGGAACTGCAGAAGCGAGGAGGATACATCCTTTCTTATAATGGTGGCAACATCGTGAATGCCAAGACGGGCGAAAAGCTCTTCTCGCAGTTTCTGCCAGATGAAGTGATACCTGAATTATATGCCTATGCCAAGGAGCACGGTCATGCTCTGCTGGGATATGCTGGCAATGAAATCATCACCGAGATGCCTGACGATCAGTACGTGAAAGAGGAGTCACGCATCAACAAAATGAACATCCGAAAGGTAGATAATCTGTTTGAAGCCCTAGAGCCTCATCCTACCAAGCTTCTCATGACGGGCGACCCTACCCTCATGCTCAAGGCGGAAGAGGAATTGGTGGAAAAGTTGGGAGACAGAATGGATATCTTCCGTTCGGCTCCTTTCTTCCTGGAACTGGTTCCTAAGGGTATCGATAAGGCAAAGTCACTGACTCGTCTCTTAACGAAAATCAACCTCACCCCTGCCGACTTGATTGCCTTCGGCGATGGCTACAACGACCTCAGTATGCTGAAGCTTGCAGGCATGGGAGTGGCTATGGAGAATGCTGCACCAGAGGTAAGAGCCGAGGCCGACTACGTAACTTTATCAAATGAGGAAGATGGTGTTGCAGCTGCTCTCACACACTTCAACATGTAAATCATCATCTTCCACTTCTTTACTCATTAAGTTCGAATCATTCACATAATTCATATTTCAAAAATCCCCCAGCTTGGGGGATTTTTTGTTATTATCAGAAGGAAAAACCGTTATTATCCGTTTTTTCCGCTATTATCCGGCATTTTTATAAATTTTCGAAAAACAATTATATAAAAACGAAAGACATCCCAATGGAAAAGCCCTACCTTTGTCCGGTGAAATCATTTTATCATACTGAACAGCTCAGTAAAAGATGAATTTGATTTGCCAAAGATAAATATCAATAACACTATCAAGACAAAGGCAATCCAAAAAAAGATGCGAAAACGCAGGAACTCGCTTGGCGAGACATACTCAAGCAATTGAGCCTATAGGTATTCACTCGGCGAAACACCGAACTGCTTCTTAAAAGCTACAGAGAAATGAGCCGCAGTACTAAAACCAGTCAACACGGCTATTTCAGAAATACTGTACTTGCCTTCACGCAGCCAAGCTGCTGCTTTGTTGAGCTTATACTTACGGAAGAAGATACCAGGTGTCTCGCCAGTGAGTTCCTTTATTTTATAATTAAACTTCGCCGGACTGATCAGCATGTCGCGACACACGGTAGCCACATTCAATTCCTGTTCCGCAGAACGTTTTTCCATCCATCCGTATAATTCATCCATAAACTTCCGGTCTTGCAACGAAAGGGTATCTGCCACTTTCGCAGACAACGAACCTGTCTCTGTACTCTCACTCAAGTGCTGACGAAGCATCTGCATATTATGCAACTGCGACTTGACAAGTGCCTTGAGATAAGCAGGGTCGAACGGCTTGGTGACATAAGCCACAGCTCCCAGCTGCAAACCATCAATCTGCTCACTCATCGTAGACATAGCTGTAATCAATATCACAGGGATATGACTGAAAGAAAGATTACTCTTCAAAAACTTGCAAAATTCAAATCCCGACATCTGTCCCATAATCACATCGCTGAGAATAAGGTCCGGCTTCACCTCTTCCAGATCAGCCAGAGCCTCTTCGGCAGAATAGCGATTCACCACTTCATAGGCTGATGCAAAGATATGATGAAGGTATTGAGCCACATCCACATCATCATCTACAATCAGGATTCTAGGCAGATTCTTACCGGAAGGAGAAGTATTTCGGGTAGAATCGTCCTTTTCAGCAAGAGAATTCTTCACTCTTCCCTCTTCACTCGTCACTTCCAGCGGTATCTGCATTACGCGTTTCCCGCGATCAGCGATTTCCACCTTATTATATATAGACTTATCAGCAGGAAGGGCGAAACTGAATTCCACACCATTCCTGAGCGAAGCCTCAGCCGAAGTCTCGCTCACCACTTTGATATTCTTCACCCTAACAGAACCATGATGAAGTTCTACCAGACGCTTTACATAATAGAGGCCGATACCCGTACCCCAACCATACAGATCAGAATCCTGCGAATCAGCCAGCTGGTAATAGCGCTTGAAAACATCCTGCATCCTATCCTCAGCCATCAATTTGCCACTATTGAAGACAGATACCTTCAGAATATCATCGTCAACATGGGCACTTATTCTGATTACACCGCCAGGCGAAGTATGCTTCAAGGCATTGGTAAAAAGATTGCCCATGATTTTCTCCACCTTATCACCATCCAGCCACATCAGGTAGTTACCTTGCTTGATGACCAGTTCCAGTTTAATGCCTTTCACCCTGGCAGATTCTTCAAAGGAAGCTACCTGCTGACGCAACTCTTTCACAGCATCAACCTCTACAACCCTGAGGCGCAGCTCATCGGTCTCCAGCTGGTTAAAGTCGAGCATCTGGTCGATAAGCCTCAGCATTCTATTCACACTTATACAGACATGATTCAGGATGCGATGCACCGAATCGGGCAAAGCCTTGTCGGCATTCAGCATCATCAACGGACCGGCAATGATGGTAAGTGGATTACGGAATTCGTGGGAGATATTGGCAAAGAATTTCATATTCATCTCCTTGGCACGCTTCTCGCGCTCTGTTTCACGCTGTTCTTCCAGAAGACGAAGATGATTGGCACGGGCCTTCAGATAGAGCCTGTTGAAAGTATAGAGCACGAAAGCGATGATACCGAAATAGAGCAACCATGCCGCTGACAACCACCAAGGAGCCGGCTTGATGATAATCTCTATCTTACGCTCTGCCAATGCAGGACGGTTCATGGAAGAAATCAATCGCAGATGGAAGGTGTCCTGGTGCCAGATTGGAATAATGAGCCACACGTTCGTAAGTAGGTGCTTGCCAATCCTTATCATAGCCCACTAACCGATACTGACACATCAATGCTGAGCGACGACTGAAGGAAGGATAATAGAAACTAAACTTCAAGTCGTTCTCATCATAAGTAAAAGTATAACGGTTCAGACGCGATACTTCATCTGTAACGGCAAGCACCTTACCTTCTTGATTCTTCACCTCCAAACCAAAGATATTGAGCATCTTGCTGGCATGGGTACCAACATAGGTTCGCAGAAAATCAGTATTCATAGCCTGAGGAGGCATGAACTTACAACCGTCAGAACTGCCAAACACAACACTACCATCAGGAGAAAGACAAACAGAATTGGCATAGAACTGCCAGTCATCCTGATCCTGGCTAGCCGATAGAAGACTGCTCATCAGGAAGGTTTTGTTGGCATGCGTCAAGAAGAAGGCATTTCTCATCGTGGTAACCCAGACCTGCCGGTTAGCATCTTCTACCATCGCTTCTATATGCTCATCGCTCAACAATACATTCACACGGCGCATATACTGCTTCTTCATATCCATGAAATAAAGTCCATCCCGCATCGTGCCCAACCACAGATAGCCATACGAATCCTGCCTTACAAAAGCAGGGTCCATATTGCCATTATGAGGCATTCCCGCCACCTTCAGCTCCTTCAGCTTACCGGTCTTGGGAGAGAAGATTGCAAGATGCATACCTGACATAAACAGCATGACATCGCCATTGCTGAGCTTTACCATTTCCGTATCATCCGTATAATGGGGACTGGAAATCCGGAGGGTATCAGGCTGCAGATTATCAAACCTGAAACGCAAGAGATTTCCATCACGGCTACTCACATAAAGATGACCGTCTACCGCCAAGCCGTTACCCAGCATAGGAAGAATCACAGGCGACTTATGGAGCACTTCTACACGCTCGTTGCTGATACGGCAACTCAGCACCTGATGATCACTCACCAACCAGGCATGCTGATCATCATACCTCACCATATTTTTGAGGTTGATTTTCCGAGGTGCAGGAAGCGAATCGAAGATGTTTTTCAATAGAGTCCGACCAATCTTCTGATTTTGCTCATCATAAATAAAGATACCAAGAGCTGTACTTGCCAGAATATGTTTTCCCACAGTAGTCATGGAAAGTATTGCGATTCCCTTCGTATTTTCAGCCAGTAGATTATCATTGGCTTTCTTGTAGGCAATACGGTTCTGGGAAATAACCTGGATACCGGCATTGCGATAACCCACCCAGAGATTACCGCCCAAATCCTTGAAGGTAGCACTCACCACCTCTACCGGCTTGCGCAAGATAGAATGGTCTTCAGGAAGTGGAGCTTTCAGATTATTGGGTTCTATCTGTCGAGCCGATGGGGTTATCTTCTCATCCCCACTGATATGAAAAGTCTTATTGCCATCACTAACCAATATCGCCAGAGAGTCATGCTTTTCCAGACTATCCTCTATAGCTATAATGTTATCATTCTCACCGGGAAGCGGGATACGATGGAAGCGATAACCTCCCACGTATCGTGCCAATCCATTCTGAGTACCCACCCACATTCTGCCTTTCCGGTCCAGATGAAGCACATTGATATAGTCATCGGGAAGCGCAGTAGTATCCTTGATATCATAACTGAACTGCACATAATCTTTGCCGTCGTAAACATTGATACCAGCCGACGTACCAATCCACACCAGCTCTCGTCTATCATTTGCAATAGACGTAACGCTCTGCGATGAAAGCATATAATCTTTCGTCGCCGTCTTACCTTTTTCCTGTAACAACGCAAGAGTAGCTTTTCTACCTGAATCCAGGCAGTAAAAGGCAGCAAGCAGGCAGAACATGGCTGCAAATATGATGACTATCGCTTTTTTCATGGCGACAAAATTACACATTATTATCGAATAAACAAAAATTAAATCAATTTATTTTGTGATTTCTTCAAATTAAAGTATCTTTGCACAATTATTCAAACAGGATGACAAATCCTGATATTAGGGACACTAAAGCATATCAGCAGTTATGTTACAACTAGATAATTTCTATAAGGCTCGCTTCGTGCTGAGCAAGGTGATTAGAAAAACTGAGCTGGTTCACACACCAAGAATCAACCCAGATAGTGATGTTTATCTGAAACCGGAATGTCTTCAAAAGACAGGTTCGTTCAAGATTCGCGGTGCGTATTATAAGATTTCTCAACTTTCTAAAGAGGAGAAAGATAAGGGAGTGATTGCCTGCTCAGCAGGCAACCATGCACAGGGCGTGGCGCTCGGAGCTACCGCCATGGGAGTGAAGAGCCTCATCTGCTTGCCGGAGGGTGCTCCTATCTCCAAGGTAGAAGCTACCAAGCGACTGGGTGCCGAAGTCTGCCTGGTGCCGGGTGTCTATGACGACGCTTATCAGAAAGCTTTGGAACTGAAGGATGAATATGGTTATACCTTCGTGCATCCTTTTGATGATGAGAACGTAATCGCTGGTCAGGGAACCATCGGACTGGAGATTCTCGACCAGTTGCCAGATGTAGAAGCGGTCGTTGTACCTGTAGGTGGTGGCGGCTTGATTTCAGGAGTAGCCTTTGCCATCAAGTCATTGAATCCTAATGTCAAGGTTTATGGTGTTCAGGCAGAGGGAGCAGCCAGTATGGTTCAGAGTCTCCACGACCACAAGCAGGAAAGATTACCATCCGTAGCTACCGTAGCCGATGGCATTGCCGTAAAGGAACCGGGAAAACTCACCTTCGAGACCTGCTCCAACTACGTGGACGAAATCGTAACCGTGAGCGAGGATGAGATCTGTGCAGCCATCCTGAAACTCATAGAGAGTGAGAAGATGGTAGCCGAAGGCGCTGGTGCAGCTAGCGTGGCAGCCGTGATGTACAACAAGGTACCAGTCAAGGGAAAGAAAACCATCTGCGTAGTGAGCGGCGGTAACATCGATGTAACCATCCTGAACCGCGTCATCAACCGTGGATTGGTGAAGAGCGGACGTCTCTGTACCATCGAGATGGAGCTGGACGATAAGCCGGGCGAATTGGTTGAGGTAGCATCCGTCATCGCAAGCCTGGGCGGAAACATCACGGGAGTTCATCACGACCGTTCTGCCAATCGCAACAAGGTGAATGCCTGCGTACTCCGACTCACCATGGAGACCCGCGATTCTGCACATGTCAAGGAAATCAAGGAAGCCTTGGAACAGAAAGGCTTTCATCTCTGGATTGTATAGCGATAAGCTATAAATCGTAAACTACAAATTATTAATTATAAATAAAGATTATCATGAACGCAATTCACACAGACAATGCGCCTGCAGCTATCGGTCCATATAGCCAGGCGATCGAAGTAAACGGTTTCGTATTTGCATCAGGTCAGATTCCTATCGACCCAGCAACAGGCAATTTCGTTGAAGGTGGCATCAAGGAGCAGACTCGCCAGAGCCTCACCAACGCCCAGAACATCCTGAAGGCAGCCGGTACCGACCTTTCTCATGTAGTTAAGACTACTGTTTATCTGAACAGCATGGACGATTTCGCAGCCATGAACGAGGTTTATGCCGAGTTCTTCAGCCAGCCATACCCAGCTCGCTCAGCCGTAGCCGTAGAGAAGTTGCCTAAGGGCGCACTCGTAGAGGTTGAGGTTTTGGCAGCTAAGTAAATCCTTGTCTTTGCTTCGCAGGTATTATCATTTCGAAGAAAGAAGATTTTGATGGGAACTACAATCACATTCAAGAATCTAACGATAGGCTATCGCTCGAAGCACCAGCTCAGAGCGGTAGCCTCATCTATTCATGCCTCGCTCCAGGAAGACAAACTGACCTGTCTCATCGGAGCCAACGGAGTGGGCAAATCTACCTTGCTCCGTACCTTATCCGGATTTCAGCCACCCCTTGATGGAGAAATCCTGATTCAAGACAAACCCCTATCCGATTATTCAGCCCGCGAACTCGCCCAGGAAATAGGTGTAGTTCTCACTAACCGTATGGATACTCCCCAACTTTCTGTTCAGGAAATCGTCGGCATCGGCCGTTCTCCCTATACCGGTTTCTGGGGGACCTTATCCTCAGCAGATAAAAAGATAGTAGATGAAGCCATCCGGCAGACAGGCATCCAGCACTTAGCCTCCCGTTCTATCACAGAGTTAAGCGATGGCGAGCGCCAGAAGGTGATGATTGCCAAAGCGCTGGCTCAGCAAACCAGCCTCATCATCCTGGATGAGCCTACCGCCTTCCTCGACTTTCCGAGCAAGGTGGAAACCCTCCAGATGCTCCGTCGCCTTGCCCACGATCAGCACAAGTCCATCTTATTGTCAACCCATAATGTGGAACTGGCCCTGCAGATTGCCGATCAGCTCTGGCTGATGGAAGCAAACCATCTCTCCATCGGCACCCCCAAAGAGCTTGCAGCAGACGGCTCGTTATCCAGATTCATCGACCGGGATGGCATCAGATTTGACGTAGAGAAGATGAGGGTAGAATTATCTTCTACATTTTCATAGTGCAATTTCCTACCGCTTATTCTCTGTATCAAACCGCATAATCCCATCTCCCCGCATCATAGCCCCTATTAAGTAAAAACGCATTTTGATATTTCGGAGTTTTTGACTAAATTTGCATCAGAAATCCAACAGATTTCCATGACAGGAAAGTCTGAAACTAGAAATCTATCATACTAAATAAGAAAATCAGCCATCCAGCAACATTCCGTTGCCAATTGGCTGATTTTTCATTTTTTATCCGTTCGCTATCGAAATTCATCTATCGGGATGCCATCTGGGAAAGATTGGAAGCGAATACATTTTGAGATAATTATCTATCACCCATCACGATTTTCGCACCACCAGATACCGCATGCCGTCGTTGAAACGCTTGCGGTGGATAGATGGCATCTGAGAAAGTTTGCGGCCAAAGGTGATGAGATTGCTCAACTTCAACGATGAACCGATGTGACTCTTCAGCTCCTGGAAAATCTCGGCAGCCGTAAGATACTCACCCTGCTTGACATCATCGGTCAAGTCGAAATAGAGATTGAAATACTGGTCTACCGGAGAAACTACCTCAAACTTCCTGTTGTTCGCCATGATCAGCCGAGTCTGCTCCGCATCAAAATAAGTCTTCTCGCCTGCCCGTAAAGCAGAGAGAGCCTGCGCATAGAGCTGTTCATAATTCGGACGCTGACTCACATTGATAGGTCCCGTAAGCTCTACACCCAGAAACCGGCGATTACCGGAAGGATCGGAAAGAATATCCTCCATATTGCTCGTAGCAATAAAAGACGCCATTCTCGGAAACTCCTGTACATGACTTCCATACGGTGGCTTCATCTTGACACTCGGCAACTGGATGATGTTTTTCAGGAATCCCTGCTGCACCTGAGGAGAAATCTGGTTGAACTCATCCAGGTTGATGACCAGCGACTGGCACATTGCCTGAAGCACCTGTCTTTTTTCTGACAACACAAGGTTATCATTATACCCCCACTGCAACTCCGGCGGAACCAGAGATCTGCAGAAAGTACTCTTATTGTAACCCTGCTTGGAGATGAGAAGCGGCGCCACAGAGTTGCCATATTTGCGATGACTGTAGGCACGCCACTGGTCAACCATCGCTAGAAACCAGGTATAGAACCAATCCTCCCAATAAGGATTATCAGTAGGCACCGTGCGCGCCAAGGCACGGATATGATCCTTTCCATCCCATTTTCCCTCACACTTATACAGAAAGTTTTCTACAGGATTATAGGTAGAAAGAAGGTCCGACTCCAGATAATTGCGCACATCCTTGATACTCACACGGATGTTGGCGAGCTGTACCTCCAGCGTCATACGTTTCTGCACACGGGCATCCACAGGCTGATAGCCCCAATAATCTTTTTCCTTCGGCCGGTATTCTGTGCATTTCATTACCGAATTATAACGGAAATCATATTTCTTACACAGAAATCCGATCATACTCATGATATTGTCACTCAACTCTTTACTGTCGTTATCCACATCTGCGGAAGAGTTATCAGCATCCCTCTCATCAACGCTCTCCACAGGTTTTTCTGCGTCATAAAAAACTTCATTCAACGTCAGGGGCAACGCATCTTCACGATAATAAGGAAAAGAATCTCTTGTCATCAGGAAATCAGAGAAGATAGAAGGCTCGGGCATCTGCATCTTTGCCTTCACAAGCGCCTGATAAAGCGGAGCAAAGGTCAGGAAAGCCTGCTTGTAAATCCTGTCGGCAGCAACCTCCTCATCAGGTAACGTCCCCTTTGCCAGCGCATATTTCGCCAGAACATGCAGACTGATGCCATCGGCTCCCACAAAGGCTGCAAGAGTAGAAGGCAGACTGGCTACTTTCTGCTTGATGGCATCTGCGCCTCCATCCTCATCTATATGAACAAATGTAAGCAGCAGAATGCCATTGTTTTTCTTTATCTTCAGGAGACCGTTCTCCGATTTCTGAAATTCTGCTGCAGGATGAACATGCATCCAGGTTGGCATATCCTTATATCCATCATAACCATTCGTGAGATAAGGTACATATTCACGGAAGTTCTCCACGGTATTCCTGGCGTCATCGTTTACGATGCGCTCCAGAAAGCGTTCCAGACTCTTGGTACTTACCAGGAGCTGGTTCTTTTTATTTCTATGTGTTATGGTAAATTTCATTGTCTGTCATTTTAAAAAGTTTATCAACACGAAACACTTTATTTCATACCATGAAACAGTTTGTTTCAAGCGCAGAAACACTTCGTTTCACACTGTGAACCAAACCGATACGTCACATTCCCGATTTCGATACATCGGCAGGGGATTCTGCTTTATTCGTAAATGAATCCGATTTCTTCTGCATAATGATCATAGGCAGGTTCCCCATAACCATATTCAGCAAAGACCTTCTTCACCTGCTCCTGCATTTCCGGCGTAAGATGTTTCTCCCCCCGATGTACACGATAATAGGTAGTGCGGTTGCCCAGAACATCCATGACCCGGTACTTGATGGTCTGCATTTCGACATGTTTTACCTGGTCGTAGAGATGGGAAAATCCCCATGCTGCCTTGAACTGGTACACACGCATGAAATGGGAACAAGATGCATGAAGGTTAGCATCGGGATAAACCGCATTTCCAGCAGTAACATCATCGGGTTTGAACTTTGCCGAGATGAATCGGATGCATTCTGCTGCCCGAGGACAATCGGCATTGAAGCAGTACATCCAATGATAATCTACCAGACTTTTGATAAACTCAGGATCATTAAGATTTAATTTCATGAAAGAATAAAATTTAAATTAAACATTAGGTTTCGCAGTGGTTATTGCCATTGTGGAATCTGTGTTGTCAACTCTCCGCAAAGAAACACGGGGCATCTATGACAAGAGCGTCGGTCCCATGTAACTTGGTTACTGCAAAGATACAAAATTTTAAAGCCAAATGCAAGCTTTGTCCCAAAAACTTTCATCCTTGTCCCGAATCACGTGCATAAAAAAGCGCTTTCAGCAAGAAGATAAGCTGAAAAACGTGATGGATGTAAGCGGCTCCGCATTTATACCATTGTAGTCTTCTTTTTTGTTCGTACCTTTGC
>ERZ1034753.637-NODE-637-length-12466-cov-6.627347_pt1 | contig 12466 bp, 12 predicted proteins | sample MGYA00520702_ERZ1034753 | MGnify/ENA primary metagenome ERZ1034753 (study PRJEB33766, sample SAMN09781700) | gut metagenome | biome: gut microbiome | host: Homo sapiens | place: Madagascar | study: EMG produced TPA metagenomics assembly of the PRJNA485056 data set...
GTTGTGCATGAGCAACATATTTTTGAATTTAAATAATTTTAAGAGACACTAGTGAGATGAGATTTTAGGTGGAATAAAAATTCATATACAAAGAGAACTATTCATGTCTAAACTTGAATTGTATGGGTTTGATTTTTCTCCAGAATATAATAATTACGTTTATACATTGATAGATTGCTCTTCTTATTTAGTTAATGACGAGTTTCCTAAACTTGTGCGTACAGCAATACCTTCTTGCATAAATAAGATACAATACGAAATAATCTTGTCTGAAATAGAAAATTACAAAACTAACATATAACCTTTAAACCTATGAATATTGAAGAATTTAGAACCCAATTCATAAATGATCTTCGCTTTAAGGCAGAGCATGAAGGAACAGAACCGGAAACTCAGTTTATAGAGAAGACATTGGAAGACTTGGAGGATATTGGTGAATTAAATGATCCAATACCTATGTCTGTTGAAATAAGAGGACGAAGAAATCGTTTAATGTCATTTGATGCTTACGGCTATGATGAAGCTGATGGAGCTTTGGTTTTAATTGCAAGTGATTTTACAAACGAGATAGATAACTCTTCAACTTTGACCAATAGTAGGATTAATGAGCTTTATAATCATATGTTATATTTCATAGATGAAGCTGTGAATGGTAATATTGTAGATTACTGTGATGATTCAGATCCTGCAATTAATATAGCAAAGGAGTTCAGAAAGAAGATAGGAAAAAGTATGCTTACAACAGAAATAGTAAGATTCAAATTCTATATCCTGTCTAATTCAATCTTGAGTAAGACCGTTAAGAATATTACTAAAGAGAATTTTCTTGAACGCCCAGTTGAATTATGTATATGGACGCTTGAAAGGTTTTATCAAACCTTTACATCCAATGCAAGTGAGATTATAGAGTTTGATACTCAAGACTTTGGATGTGATGGTATTCAGTATTTGAAGGCGGATTTGAGTCCAGATACTGAATATGATGCCTATATGGGCATTGTGCCTGGTAAATTTTTAGCTGATATATATTTGAAATATGGTAGTAAATTGTTACAAGGAAATGTGAGAGCTTTCCTTAGTATCCGCGGAAAGGTGAATAAAGGTATTAGGGACACGATTATAAACAATCCTAATAGCTTTTTTACCTATAACAATGGTATTGCTGTAGTAGCAAGATCTGTAGGATTTTCTTCAGACAACTCAAAAATAACTCATTTTAAAGACCTGCAAATTATCAATGGAGGTCAAACCACAGCTTCATTGGCAAATGCGATAATTAAAGATGAAGACAAGAATGGAATGGACAATTTATTTGTCCCAATGAAACTGACTGTTCTTAATGTTGATGATGATATGTCTGAAGAGCAGGTTGAGAAATATAATAGTATAACAAAGAAAATATCTCAATGTGCTAATACTCAGAATCCAGTTAATGATGCAGATTTCTTTTCGAATCATCCATTTCATGTTCTTATGGAGCAACTTTCACGAAAGGTTATGGCTCCACCTGTTAATGGAAATCCTTATCAAACCATATGGTTCTACGAACGTTCTAGAGGTAAGTGGGAACAGGAGCAAATGAAATATACGCCTGCAGAGAAAAAGAAGTTCTGTGAAATGCATCCAAAGAATCAGGTTATAAAGAAAGAGAAACTCGCAAAATGTTTGAATTCTGTTTATATGAATCCTAACCAAGTGTGTCAGAGTTCTGCTATAAACTTCAGTAAGTTTGCGACCATTATCGAAAACATGTATGACGAACATAAGGACAGCATAAATGAAGTTTTTTTCAAAAAGTGCGTATGTTCAGTTATCTTGTTTGATACATTAGATTCTTTGATTGGTAAAGCTTCATGGTATCCAAAAGGTGGTAATAAGGCGCAAATAACACCATATACTATTGCAAAATTTTTCAGTCTTTTGCCATCAAAGAAAGACATAGATTGGCTGACTATCTGGAATAAGCAAACCTTATATCCAGAGTTAGCTGAAGAACTCCTTAAGATAGCGTATCTAACACATAACTACCTAAATAAAGCAGCTGCAGGTGGTATTGTCAGAACTATATCTAGAACACTTAATGTATGGTCAACATATCGAGATAATGTTAAGTACGAATTGTCAGACGAATTTTGCGCAACATTAGTATCAAAGGACGAAACTAAGAGTATTGAAGCTTCTGCAAAAAGAGCCCATAAGTTTAATTCAAACATAGACATAGCGGTAGAAGTATTCAAGTTGGGTGCTACTTATTGGTCAAAAGTGTATACCGACATCCTCAAAGATAATATATTATCATTCGGAGATGTAGAGTTTATTCGCTCGATTAGTAGCTACATTGCAAAAGGAATTCTGCCATCAACTTCGCAATGTAAAAGATTGGCGAAGATCGTGACGAAGGCTGAAGACAAAGGATTTATAATGCCCTAACATATGGCTGCAAAAAGATATTATTATAGTGACACAATTACCGACTTTCTTCAAAAAGAAGATATGGTTGTAATAGGGAAGTTGGCACTTGCATATTCGCATGATATCAACGACGAGACAAAAATGTCTTGGCTTGAAGAATTACGAGTTATGCGCTCGGTTTTGAAGAATTATAAGAATCGTGGTAGTGTATATTTTGAATACAATATACCGCGAATGGGAAGACGTGCAGATGTGATTGTACTTATAGATGATGTCGTCTTTGTTATAGAATTTAAAACAAGAAAATCCAAGTTCACTCATGAGGCAGTCACACAAGTCTGGGATTATGCCTTGGATTTGAAGAACTTTCAGGAAGGAAGCAGAAACCGAATTATGATACCGGTTCTTGTTGCTCCATCTGAGAAAGACAAGAACTGCCAGATTGAACTTTCGCATTTTGAGGACCTTGTATACAATCCTTTGCAGGTGAATGAAAAGCAATTGTCTGTTGCGATAGAAAATGTTGTAACGACAATTGCGGACAAAGCTGTTTTCTTAGCCAGCAAAGATGATGCTTGGGCAAAAAGCGGATATGAACCAACCCCTACAATCATTGAGGCTGCTATTGCTCTTTATGAAGAGAATACTGTAGAAGACATCACTAGGCACGATGGAGATATTGATGCAACCGCAGTCTGTCTTGAAAGGATAATTAATGAATGTCGTGAGAAAAGGCAAAAAGCGATATGCTTTGTGACAGGAGTTCCTGGCGCAGGCAAAACATTGATAGGTTTGCAAACAGCTATAAGCCAGTTCGAAAAGAATGAAAAGGCTGTTTACTTATCAGGAAACTATCCACTTGTCGAAGTTCTTCAAGAAGCGTTGACTCGTGATTATGTGCGGAGATGTAAAGAGGAAGGCAATCGCTGTACCAAAGCTGAGGCTAAAAGTAAAGTCAAGGCTTTCATACAGATGATTCACCATTATCGGGATTTGTATCTTGAAGGAACTGAGGTCAAGGACAATAAGATAATTCCGATAGAAGGTTACTTCCAAAGCCATTCCGACAAGGCATATGTTCCCACGGAGCATGTTGCGATATTTGATGAGGCCCAACGGGCATGGACAAGGGAAGAGCTTGCCAGATTCATGAAGGAGAAGAAAAGCATAAAGAATTTTCCTTACAGCGAGCCGGAATATCTTATGTCATGTATGGACAGACAAGCAGACTGGGGACTAGTGGTCTGTTTGATAGGTGGCGGACAAGAGATCAATAAAGGCGAAGCAGGAATTGTGGAATGGCTTTCTTCTATCAACAGAAGTTTTGAGAGGTGGCATGTCTATATGAGCGATAAGTTGAGCGACAAGGAATATGCCGAAGGCAAGGCTTTGGACATGTTGCAGATAGATGAAAGTCAAATTCATGTGGAAAGCGCTTTGCATTTGTCTGTCAGCATGAGGTCGTTCAGGGCAGAAAAAGTGAGTCTTTTTGTTCATCAACTTCTAAATTTGCAGAAGGAAGAGGCGTCTTCGACATTGAGAGAACTTACTAATTATCCAATTGTTCTAACAAGGTCGCTCGATAAAGCAAAGCAATGGTTAAAATCACATGCCAGAGGAAGCGAAAGATATGGACTCTTAGCAAGCAGTAAAGCCGAGAGATTGAAAGCCATAAGTATTAATGTTCGTTATCAGCCTGATTTCGTTCATTGGTTTTTGGAGGAAGATACCGATATCCGTTCTTCTAATGCTCTTGAAGACACTCTCACAGAGTTCAAGGTACAAGGATTGGAAATTGATTGGGCTTGTGTTGCTTGGGATGCAGACCTAAGACTTAATGATGACCATACGAAATGGCAACATTATCAGCTTCGTAGCGGAACGAAATGGCAGAATATTAACAAACCGATAAACCGAGAGTATCAGATTAACGCATACCGTGTACTACTTACTAGAGCTCGTCAAGGAATGGTCTTGGTTGTTCCAAATGGCGATTATGGCGTTCCGCCAGACGAGACACGCAAACCAGAATGGTATGATGGTATCTACAATTATCTAAAAGACATAGGGATAAAGGAAATATAGGAATAAAACTTGCGAAAAATACTATATAAATGTGCCCCCGACAGACATTAAGCGTTTAGCCAAAAGTCTGTCGGGTTCATGTTTATTATAAAAACTAAATATTGCTTGCGTGGTACGGTTCGGAGACCGTACCTCCTACAGATACCGCAAGCAACGAGTGTTGGGTAAAGCCAAACCAAATCTCATGTTCTCTTGTCCTAATAAAAACCCGTTCTTCTGTTCTCTTGTCTTTCAAAATAACCTGTTCTTATGTTCTCATGTCTTCAAAAAAACATGTTCTCTTGTCTTTATCTTCTCCACCACTTCCTCATCCGCCGGCAACCCCTTAACACATCCCAGCTCGTCGCGCGTAAGCCATTTGGCTGCCTCATGCTCGAGTAGGGTGAGGCTGCCTCTTTTCACCTTGCAGAAGTAGCAATGCATAGTAAGGTGGAAGTTAGGGTAGTCGTAGTCTACTGTGGTGAGAAGGTTTTCAACGGCGATTTCTGTTGCCAGCTCCTCGCGTATTTCTCTTTGCAGGGCAGCTTGGGGCGTCTCGCCAGGCTCCATCTTTCCGCCCGGAAACTCCCACCAGTCTTTCCATTCGCCATAACCACGTTGTGTGGCAAATATACGGTTGCCGTCGCAGATTATGGCGGCAACCACTTCTATATGTTTTCTTTCGTTCGTGTTCATAATTATCCTATAGCTTAATGATTGACTTGCAAAGACAATTTTCAAAGGTACAACTTTTTGTTGGAATATTTCAGGATGTTACTTATAATAAAATTATTTTTTGCTTACTTGCTATTAATTTCCAAATATCTTTGCTACCTTTGCTACATTATATATCTGTATCCGAACTTGATAATTAAAAATCACATATGGGCAACAACTTTGTTTTTTCGTGGGCTGAGGATGCGCAAGGCAAAATGGTGCATGTGGACGATGTGCCAAGAGGACTTGCGTGCGGTTGTGTGTGTACTCGCTGTCATGAGAAAATTGAGAGTGAGTGAAGTACGACGCTTAACTCTCAAATATAATAACAGATAGAACGATTAGTTTATATGAAACCAATAAAGAATCGCAGATTCTGCATAGCCTGTCAAAAACAGAAGATGTTGTTTGACAGTCAAAGTAAAGCAGATAATTTTTTGAAATTTAACGCAAAGGAAATCCTTGAAGAAAACGAGACGTCTCCTGTGAGAAGCTATTATTGTACATTTTGTTGCGGATGGCATGTGACAAGCAATCCGTCAACTGTACAAGGAGAATGGCTAGACGGAAGAGACAAGGTACTTTTAAAGAAAATAGAATTGCAGAGGAAAAATAATGATGAGCTGCAAGCTATTTCTAAGCGGGTTACAAATAAAATCCTTCGTTTTGATACAGAACTTAATCTTTGTAACTTTATTGAAGCCCAAGACGTATTAGACCTTCTCGATTTTGAAGTTAACGAATTGCGAGAGAACCCCTTCAACCTTAGCAAGGTAAACAAAATATTTATGAAAATACATGATGCTGAAAAGAGGTTGAACAGGAAGATGGAATTGTTCTCAATGTCGAAAGAAGAACAGAAGGCCTGGCTTGATTTGGAAAATCCAACTAAAGAAGAGCTAAAGATTATTGGTTCTATAAGAAGAATCAATTCAATGAAGATACTTCGCTCAGCTTTAGATGAAAGAGAACGTCTCATTTCATGTGAAGACACAGAAATGGTGATGGAAATCATTAATAATTGCAGAAATTATATTCAAGCGTCCACTATTGGTAATGGATCAAGTCAGGCACGGAAACGATTGAATAGTGAACTTGACGAAATACTTAAAGAGAGAAGTGCAAGGAGAAAACAAACAGAATAAATTTGCACACATCATGCCAAGAAGTAGAATCATTATGTCACTATGCTATGACCATCGTATGTCGAAGTTTTTTGAATTGGCTCTCGCATTCGGAATGGTTCCTCAAATTGATTTTGTACCGGTAGAGGATTATGTAAAGGAGGACAAATGCTTATGAGCGAAAAACAGAATTGGGCAAAAGTATTCGGGGCGTGTATGAATATTCCATTTAAATAGGCTGCTTGCGTGGTACGGTTCGGAGACCGTTCCTCCTACAGATACCGCAAGCAACGAGTGTTGGGCAAAGCCCAACCAAATCTCATGTTCTCGTCTCACGCAAACAAGCCTTCACACTTCATCTCATGTTCTCATGTTCTCTTGTCTTAATAAAAACCTGTTCTTATGTTCTTATTTCTTTCCGAAGATTTTTGGCGGCATCAACATTTTTTTTAACTAAACGCTTGCTGCGTTTTTAGAAATTTTACGTATATATTCTTGTAGCGTATGTTTTTAACGCATATCTTTGCAAACAGTATATGAAACGTGTGTCAGACTTTCGTTTTTGCATATAAATGATAGAAATGATGACAAAATAAAACTTATAACCTATCTATTAATTTTAAAAAAACAAGTATTATGATTAAAAAATCTTTTATCTCGTTTCTTTTCGCCCTGGTAGCTTTTGGTTTTACAGCTTGCGACAGCGACGACAACAATGGACAGGTACGGGTGCCCAACGGCGCCAAGCCATCAAAAGAATTTAAGATTGGCAATTGCGATAAAGAAGAGTATGCCGACGATGCCGTCAAACTGAACGTGAAATCGTGGGGCAACGGAGGTATTGCACAGGAGTTCGCCTCGATAGAACTTTTTGCCGACGGCCACTTCCTCATCACCAGTACGAAAGCCGCCACGATGCCTAAGAGCAAGGTGGGCGTGACACGAACTGCAGACGGTTCGACTATGTTCAAGAAGAACGGCGGCAAGCCGCTACAGACACGTGCCACAGACGCCAGCGGAACGATTATTATCGACAACGGCCTCTACACCTATGGTACATACACACGCGTTAAGGAGGGTGTGTACCAGCTGAGCAACAACACTAAGATTGAGATTAAGGACGGCAGTTTGACAGGTTATACAACAGTTACCTACACCAACAGTCTCGGCAAATCTATTACAATTACCGTTACCATCGACGTAACCAACAAGCAGGACGACATCGTACGCCATATCTGCCGTTCGTGGAGAATGGATAGCGCTGAGAACTGGCTTCTCGCGGGCGACGTGACGATTGGGTATGGCAAGCAATGGCTCGACAACGGACGTGTTATGCAGCATACTACGCTCACTCAGGAGGGCAAGAACATGGGCGTCGACAAGGACGACCTTGTTGAGGACGATGAGGATTACTGCTACCGCGTGATATTCTCGCCATGCGGCACCTTTGTTTGCTTCTACATCGATGGCGATGTGGAAATTGGTACCTGGGAGTGGACCGACACTAACAACGGCGTATTGCGTTGCTGGGAGACGTTCGACTGGGACGACGACGACGATGATGACGACGATTTCGCAGACATGACTGTGCGTTTCGAAGGCAAGCAGATGCGCATCTACGGCGACTTCATGGACAAAGAGGACAACATTATCTTCCGCACGTTGTCTGTAGCTACATTTAGCGCAAAGTATTAAAAGAAAAGCCTCACCTCCTCTTCTCGTTGGAAGAGGGGAGTAAAGTTAACTTTTGGTTCATAGGGAATTTGGATTGATAGCAGATATTATCTTGTAATTCCTTTGTTTGTAATTTCCACAGAACGGTTCGGAATAGAGGGCACTCGTTTCGAACCGTTGTTTTATAGTTCCCACAGAACGCACAGAATGCACAGAAGCCTACGGGTTTAAGATTTTGGAATCCACAGAATGGCCTACGCTTCGCGAGGCAAGAATCCACAGAAATGAAGGGTACAAAGATAGTGCAAACCGAATGGTATGGCATCCCTGCCATACCCACTCTGCCATGATTGTACAGGCAATTTAGTGGGTATGGCAAGGATGCCATACCCTCCTACTATATGTAAAGATTATTCTGAACTGTTACTTAGTAATGATGATTTGTATTCGACATGGTGCTGCGGAGGCCGGAGACCTCCGCTACTTATAGGTTCATAATTGAATCACTCCAAATGTTGGACGAGCCTCTCTTTTCCCTTTTCTCTTAACTATTGGATTCTTCACTTTTCACTTTTCACTTAAACTCCCTTTTCACTTAACAAGCATCAAGTCGCTCATAACCGTATCGCTCACAAAGAGGCCTTTTCTTGTCAGTCGCAAGTGGTTGTTGCACAGCTCAATAGTGCCGTTGTTTAAACTATCGGTTGCAGACTGTAGAGCATAGCGTTTGTGCTCGTCGGAGAGGGCTTCGAGGTCAAGTCCCTCGACGGTTCGCATGGCGGTAGTAACGAGGTCGTTGTAATGGGTGTCGGCATCAATCTCCTCGTGCTCGGCAGGCAACGAACCGCCCTCAATCGACAACATGTATTGTTGCAGATTGTCGATATTCCACGATCTGCGCTTGCCGTTGTACGAGTGGGCCGAGGCTCCAAAGCCCATGTAGGGCACGTCGCGCCAGTAGCTGCTGTTGTGGATAGAGCGATAGCCTGGCTTGGCAAAATTGCTTATCTCGTAATGTTCGTAGCCATGCGCGGCAAGAAGGTCGATCAACGTGGAGTACATCAGCAGATAGGTATCCTCGTCAATCTGCTTTACCTTGCCGTCTTGCAGCATGCGATAGAGTGGTGTGCCCTCCTCGTACATCAGGCAATAGGCCGAGATATGGTTGGGCTCAAGGCTGAGAGCCGTCGTTATGTCGCGCGTCCAGTCGTCGATGTTCTCGTCGGGGAATCCAAACATCAGGTCGATGCTGATATTATCGATTCCAGCCTGGCGAATAGTTTGACAAGCCTCCATAGCCTGGCGTGCCGAATGGCGGCGGCGAAGGAAATGTAGGCGCTTGTCGTCGAAGCTCTGCACGCCCATGCTAATACGGTTGACACCCAACGACCTGAGGGCCGAGACATATTGGGGCATAACGTCGTCGGGATTCATCTCCACAGTAATCTCGCGCACGTCGCCCGGATACACCTGCTGCACATGTAGCAATATCTGCTCCATGTCGGAGATGTGTAGAACCGACGGGGTGCCGCCACCCAGATAGATGGTGTCGGTATTGTGGTGGCTAAGACTGGCCTCGGCCTTACTTCGGAGGTCCATCTCGCGCAAGAGGGCCTGGGTGTAGCGCTTGCTAAGCTCGGCACGTGTGGTGCTGTAGAATCCGCAATACACGCAACGGCTCTTGCAAAAGGGGATGTGTATGTAAATGCCTTTTTTCATTTGCTTGTCATTATATAAGGTGAAAACCACTTCTGGTGGATTTTTTGTATTGCAAAATTACTAATAAAGTTTAAAATCTTATCATAAATCAATCGTTTTCTTTGGTATTGTGTTGCCAAATGTCTAACTTAGTAGTCGGATAGACACCCACCCCAAAGTCAATCCGCCATGAACAATTAATATTAACCATTTAAAACCTGAATTTTATGAGGGTCTATCAAACAAATGAGATTAAGAACATTGCCCTTCTTGGCAGTGCGGGTAGCGGCAAGACCACCCTTGCCGAGTCTATGCTTTTCGGTAGCGGAATAATCAAGCGCCGTGGAACGGTAGAAGCACACAATACTGTGAGCGACTACTTCCCAGTGGAGCACGAATATGGCTATTCGGTATTTCCTACCGTTTTCCATGTAGAATGGAACAACAAGAAATTGAATATTATAGACTGTCCGGGTAGCGATGATTTTATTGGTGGAGCCATCACAGCCCTGAACGTAACCGACCAGGCCGTTATCCTGATAAACGGACAATATGGCCCTGAGGTTGGCACACAAAACAACTTCCGTTATACGGAGAAACTTCACAAGCCTGTAATCTTCCTCGTAAACCAGCTGGATTCGGACAAGTGCGACTTTGACAATATTATTGCCAATATGCAGTCGATTTACGGTCAGAAGTGCGTGCAGATTCAATATCCTGTGAGCACGGGCGCCGGATTCAACGCCATCATCGACGTGCTGCTGATGAAGATGTACACATGGGGACCTGATGGAGGTATGCCTACCATAGTGGACATCCCTGAGGAGGAAATGGAGAAGGCACACGAGCTGCACAAGACTCTGGTAGAGGCAGCTGCCGAGAACGACGAGACTCTGATGGAGAAATTCTTTGAGGAGGAGACTCTTACAGAGGACGAGTTGCGCGAGGGCATTCGCAAGGGACTTGTTACACGCTCTATCTTCCCCGTGTTCTGCGTTTGCGCAGGCAAGGACATGGGCGTAAGACGACTGATGGAATTCTTGGGCAACGTTGTACCTTTTGTAAGCGAGATGCCTAAGCTTCACAACACACGCGGCGAGGAAATCACCCCTGATTCGAACGGGCCGGAGTCTGTGTACTTCTTCAAGACTGGTTTGGAACCACATATTGGCGAGGTAAGCTACTTTAAGGTAATGAGCGGCAAGATTAAGTCGGGCGACGACCTGACCAACTCTGACCGCGGCTCGAAGGAGCGTATCGGCCAAATCTATGCTTGTGCCGGAGCTAACCGCATTCCGGTGGACGAGCTTGTTGCAGGCGACATCGGCTGCACAGTTAAGCTGAAAGATGTAAAGACAGGAAACACCCTAAACGGAAAGGATTGCGAATGGCGTTTCGACTTCATCAAATATCCTAACCCGAAGTTCTCTCGCGCTATTAAGGCCATTAATACCGCAGAGACCGAGAAACTGATGGCTGCGTTGCTGAGAATGCACCAGGAAGACCCAACATGGCTGGTAGAACAGAGCAAGGAGCTGAGACAGACCATCGTTAGAGGCCAAGGCGAATTCCACCTGAGAACCCTGAAGTGGCGCCTGGAGAACAACGAGAAGCTGCCGGTTAAGTTTGAGCCTACACGCATCCCTTATCGCGAAACCATTACAAAGATGGCACGTGCCGAGTACAGACACAAGAAGCAGTCGGGTGGTGCCGGACAGTTTGGCGAGGTGCATCTCATTATAGAGCCTTATGCTGAGGGAATGCCCGACCCTACATCTTACAAGATCAACGGTCAGGAATTCAAGATCAACATCAAGGGTAGGGAAGAGGTTAGCCTTGAATGGGGCGGCAAGCTGGTCTTCATCAACTCGGTTGTTGGCGGAGCTATCGACACACGCTTTATGCCTGCCATATTGAAGGGTATTATGGACCGCATGGAGCATGGTCCGCTTACGGGCAGCTATGCACGCGACGTAAGAGTGATTGTGTACGACGGCAAGATGCACCCGGTTGACTCTAACGAGCTCTCGTTCATGCTTGCGGCACGCAACGCGTTCTCGGCAGCTTTCAAGGAGGCTGGTCCTAAGATTCTTGAGCCTATATACGACCTCGAAGTTTATGTGCCTTCCGACTATATGGGCGACGTGATGAGCGACCTTCAGGGACGCCGCGCCTTGATTATGGGTATGGACAGCGAGGCTGGTTATCAGAAGCTTCAGGCTAAGATTCCTTTGAAGGAACTGAGCAACTACTCTATCTCGTTGAGTAGTTTGACAGGCGGTAGAGCCTCGTTTACAACCAAGTTTGCAAGCTACGAGCTTGTACCTAACGATTTGCAGCAGAAGCTTATCGAGGAGCATGCCGCAGAGACAACAGAAGAGGAATAATTGTATACTAATTGGTAGATAGACGGTTCGGAATAGGGAGTACTGGTTCCGAACCGTTTTTTTGTTGTGAAGACATGAGAACGGGTGTTTAAAGACAGAAGAACATAAGGACATGTTTTTATTCAAGACATAAGAACAAAAGAACAGGTTTTTTTTAAGATATAGTAGGAGGGTATGGCATCCTTGCCGTACCCACTCTGCCATGATTATCCTGCCGATTTAGTGGGCATGGCAAGGATGCCATACCCTCCTACAGTTTCCCTTAAATATTGGATTCTTCGTTCTTCACTTCCACCATTGGATTCTTCACTCTTCGTTCTTCACTCTTCACCATTAGATTCTTCACTCTTCGTTCTTCACTTCCACCATTAGATTCTTCACTCTTCGTTC
>ERZ1034753.639-NODE-639-length-12439-cov-5.936693_pt1 | contig 12439 bp, 16 predicted proteins | sample MGYA00520702_ERZ1034753 | MGnify/ENA primary metagenome ERZ1034753 (study PRJEB33766, sample SAMN09781700) | gut metagenome | biome: gut microbiome | host: Homo sapiens | place: Madagascar | study: EMG produced TPA metagenomics assembly of the PRJNA485056 data set...
ATCATCGTTACGCTTCCACTCGATTCCTTCGTTTAACTGAGTTAAACTCTGGTTTTGCTCGTTTATCTTTGCATTTGTTGCGTTAATGTCTGCTGCACCAAAAGCGTCGCCTTGCTGTGTGTATTCGGTTGCATCATCAAACGATACTGTTCCATCATCATTCTGAATCATCCTAAATTTTCTTTTTTCATTCTTCGAAGTGTCCAGTACATCATCTTTGTAATTTGTCTTTAAATCTGCCATGTTTATACCCTTATCCCTTTCTGGCTACCGAGCCTAAATGACAACTTTGGAAGTGCTTCTTTGTGAGCTGTCATTGTTTTATAAAGCAATAAAATAGCACTCTCAATTCGGTTAAATTCCGAATATAAAGGAGTGCCTTGATTTGCGTAAAATGTTTTTTTATCTCCAATATCAAATGAATAACTACCAAGGTTTAGCTTTTCCAAGCAATCCTCAATAGCATTTATCTCTCTTGCGTATATCATACTCGTATAGATTTTATCGTCGCCCAAGCTTGCAATGCTTGGGAATCCATAAAAAAGTGCAGTTCCGAGTGCTTTGAGATATTCCAGATTTCCAATGATGCGATTGTAATCTTCGATATTGAAATAATCTGTAATCGCCCAGTCTGTTTTAGGTGGAAGCCACTCACTATACACGTTTAATTCGTTTAAAACCGTACTTATATTCCCATGTTCATCTATTGCAGTGACCGAAATCGGTGTGCTTACATCCGGTGCAGCAATAGATTCTTCGTATATTCCTTCCTTTTCAGACAGCTTGTATTCCGAATCGTTCATTTCAGCAATTACTTCTACTACAGCCATATTACATCACCTCTTTTCATAGTCTAGGTTTTGTTCCACTAGGAAACGTGAATGCTAATCTTTCATTTGTTGGTTCTGGTGTAATGCAATAAGCATTTATCTTTATTGTTATTTTTTCTCCTGTAGTAACTTTATTTTTGCTCACTTGAACCTTTGTTATTGCAATCTTCTCCATAAACAACCACTTCCTATGAATCTGTCACTTTGACACTGATTTTAAACGTTGCTCCTGCATCAACAGGATTTGGTTCGATACTAACGCTCTGGAATACCGGTGGATTATTATTGAAATTAACGGTTCGTGTAACTGTGGTACTCTTACCAGCCCCATCCGTAGCAACAATGGTAATTGTATTATCTCCGGATGATAAAGCAATGGTTGTTGTAAAATATCCATTGGAATCAACTGTAGCGGCAGTGCCATTCACTTTCACAGTTACCGGACTTGAAGTCAAATCATTTGTATATCCAGACACGGTAATTGGAGTTGTATTTACTTTTGCATTATTCTCCGGCGTACTCACTGTAAGAGATGGAGCAACTGTATCTATTTTAATCGTAATGGAAGCTGTCTTTGAATTTCCATCATTATCAGTTACTGCATACTTTATGGTGTGTGAGCCATCTTTTAATGCAGACGTAGGCACATAAGAACAAGTATATGTAGTTCCACTTTTTGTAGCAGTTATCTTGCCAGCCACTTCCGTTCCGTCAATATATAATTTGATGGAATCTGCTTTTACGCCAGAATCCGCATCTGCAACTTTCCAAGAAAACGTAGGTTTATTATTTGTCAGCACTGCATTATTGGTTGGAGATGAAACCGTAATTGTTGGTGCTGTCTTTTCTTTTACGTACAATTTCAATATATCTCCGAAATTGCTGTCCGATGCATTTATTGTTGTGCTATTGCCGCTATCGTCATATGCCGTAATTTCTATTCCATAATACCCTCCGGTTTGGTTAAAAGACGATTTGCTTGGAGAAGTTGCCTGTCCTTCCCATGCACCTGTACTTGAATTGTATGTAAGATTGTATGTAGTTCCATTAATTTTCGCCTTTACTGATGCAACTGCCATATTAAGCCTCCCTTGGTTCGCCAAACACCTTGATATACTTTTCAACATCATATCTTCCCAGATAATCTTTTGTTGCTTCTTCCGTCTTTGCCCGGATTTCTCCTGTAGGATAAAGCGTGAAAAACTTTCCATTCGGTGTTTTGTACAGTTTCCTATTTGTATCTTCTTCTATAAAAATCAAATCTGCCGTATCTGTGTCGTAAAGCAAGTCATTGATAACTCTTTTCATAAAATTACCCCATCATTCTTAATGCGTGTCTAAGTTCCAACGTTCCACCAAAACTGCCGTTAAAGGTAAAAGTATTTGATTCAATCTCCACCTGCAGGTTATTGATTACATCACTATCCATGTAAATAATATCGGCTGCATTCAGCCTTGGTTCGCCACGGTATTTAACGTTATAAGAAGTATTGTTCTTATAATAATTTCCAAGCCATTCTGCTACGTCCTGAGCGTGTTCCTGCGTACTAATTAACTGATTTTCAAATGTAACAGTATTTCCCACACTCGCAAGATTTTGTGTGTAATACACCGAATCATCATTTGCTTGCGGCTTTCCTTGTTCATCATTTGTAAATGTAAATACTCTTACCGAAACTGCCTTGTTCTGTGCTTCCTTGTAGCCGATCGGGTTTTCTAACATATCCTGCTTTTTCAAAGTATAGCCGGATAAATCTCCAAAAGATACCTTATTGACAAGAACTCTGTCATTCGGATACGTCTTGGTAAATTCCAACGTCATTTTGTCAAATATACTAAACTCATGATAAAGAACATTGCTTTTACTTAAGTCTTTGAACTCTACAGTCTCAACAAGTGAATTATTTCTATACGTATGAATAAGCATATTCTTTGGTGGATTTCCATCAAAATCAACGTAAACGCTGTAATATACATATCCTGCCGGTAGTTTTACTGTAACGGATGGATTGGTCTTGAAATTTCCATAATCATCCGATATCTCTGCACTGACAAATGATGTTGCAAGATAATTTCCATCCTCTGGCATAAATGCCATACTTCCATCCGTGGAAAAGAAGTTCTTTGTCATGTCGGCATAAACGTAACTGCTTCCTTTGATGATATTTTCCGGGTGTGAACAAGTGCTTGCTGATTCAGTTATAACTGTTAAATCATCCGGATTAAGTACTGTTGCAAAATTTGCTTTTATACATGGCTTCCCCTCTTTGTTCTGATATAAAATACATCTACCAGCATTTGCGATCAATTGCAAACACTGTGCGTATGAAGCTTCCGGCAAAGGGTTTGTAATTATAATGTCCTTAAGACATTCATCTATTTCATATTCATCTGGTTCTAATCCATATGCGGTCAATACTGCTTCTGCATCGTCGTACAGTGTGCGTGTGTGGATTTTATTACCGGCTGTGTACTTATCTGTCATAAATGCAAATATATCTTTTGCAGTAAAACTCATTGCACCTTTTTGAGACTTCCAATCAGACAAGTATACATTTGCAACCTGTAGCCATTCGACAGTATCATCTTCCAGTGTCACACCGACTGATACCGGTATTTTTTGTCCTGCCTGTAAATAATTGATGAAAGAATTTTTATCGTCTACATTAAATCTATTTTCAAAATCGTTAACTGTAAGTGAGTAATCAACACTTGGCAATTCTTCACATACTGCATTTACCTGTTCTTTTAGTGTTGATGATTTGATATCATCATTTGTAAAATTCAAGCCAACTCCCATTAATACTTTGTTAATTCTCAACCTTTGTTGACCGCCAGTCATTGTTATAGGTATGATCTGCAGATAAGAAGTTTCGCCTAAAGTATCTGTTGTGGTAAAATTCATCGTATTATTTTCATATGTCTTATCAATCGTTTCTGTCTTAAGCTTGAATGATGTAGGATAACATCCGTCAAAGTCAATTGAAAAACCTTTGATTTCATAAGCTTTATCAAATCTGATCGTGATTGTTCCAAGAATATCATTCGTTGTACAACTTCTATTCTGAATAAATTGTGCAAATTCGTTATTCTCTGGAAGAAACAGCATACTTCCATCTGCCATGAAATAATTCTGCTCCAAAGTTGCATATCTTCCATTCACGTCTTTATTGCTCAAAGGTGTATTCTGGTTGCTCCAATATGCGAAACTACCGTCAAGGACTGCTGAACTTTGTGCAAACTGATTTATGACACCGACAGCAACGGTCATATAGCCTTGCTTTCGTATCATGCTATCCATCATTTCTTTATATTGTCTTGATACTGTCTGCATTAATCCCACCCACAATCAATCAAATTGAATTTACAAGTCGAATAGTTCTTATAGAAAATACCATCCAGAAAAAGCGGCTTTCCGCTTGTATCTCCCGGGTACATATAAATGGTATGCCTTTGGTTATCGTCTCCGGTAAATGTCACTGGAACAAAAAATGGTTCTAATGCGGCTTTCATCATTTTCCATGTAGCGGCATCAAGACCATTCCATTGTAAATTATTCAATTTCCATAATTTTCTTCCGACTAACTGTCCGACAACTGCATTGTTGGCATTTCTGCCGGAATTTACTGTCTGTGAATGTATGACTTCCAATCCTCTTGACGGATAAGGGAATTGTACACCGTTCACAATCAAAAAATCAGATGTTTTTCCTCTCATAAAGCCACCACCTATAATTTTATTAGGTCAACAACTATTTGCCTTAAATAGCCGATTTATTGCATATAAAAAGCACCTACCCTACTTGGGTAAATGCTTATCTACTTTTTTATATAAGAATTTTGGCAATGTGCAATCTTCACTTTGCTTATACCCTACCATCTCTACACATGCTAATGCAGATTGTATAATAGATTTCTCACTATCTTCATCGAATACCTTATACTGAATCGCATGCATGAATGGAGTTTCATTAAATTTCTCTATCTCTTTTCCATGTTTAACATATTCTTCATCACTGCTTTCAAAACAAGTAAGTAAATATTTTTTATCCTGCTCATTCTTTACCAAAACAATTTCTTTGTTCATGTAGTTCTCTCCAAATCAAATCTTCCATCTTTTACCGCAATTCAAGCAGACCGCATAGGCTTTTTTGCTACTCAATCCCCCTAAGATTGCTCCGGGTGCTCCGGCGATTGCATCTCCAATAAGTGCTCTGCCGATACTAAGTTTTTTCGTATCATAAGATAATGATGTTGAACCACATCTAGGGCATTTCGCCATATTGCGTAATACTGATGCTTGTTGTTCTAGTACTTTCTTTTGCAATTTTTCTTCTTGAATTTCATCCATTCGTTTGTTTTCTTCAATTTCTTTTTCAAGAAGCCATTGTTTCCCATTTGGATGTTTTATTCTTTCTATAGCATCTTTCGCTTCTTTCTTACTAGCACCGGTCAATTTACAAATTTCCTTAATTTCTGCTCTATCTTGACCGAATTTTCCTTGACTATAATATTTCATATGAACTTCATTAGCAATTTTCTCAAAGTCCGTCATTATAAACACCCTCTGTTCGTTCATGGATTATATCGGTATCATCTTGATTGTACATCACATATGTCAAAAATGGAAGTTTATCCGAAGATAAACTCCCATATTTCTTACTGCGCAATACATTCACGTAATTCAAGTATTTCGATACGTTCTTTTAATGTGCAGTTTTCTTCAATTAACCTGTCGTATGACTTTACCATTTTTTCATACTGCCATACTGGAATCATTATCATTTTCTGTGTATTCATATGTATTCTCTCCTTTGTAAAAGCACTTACAGAACCGTTAAATAGAAAATATTATTGGACATTTTCGGTTTTCCTATTTTGTAACGGTTCTGGTCGTGCTTGATTTTCCCAAAAGAAAATGATATGCTAGATTTATCAAATCCTTTTGAGGGTTGGTGTGAATAAAGCGTTTGACTTTTCGAGGGTACGAACGCTTTATTTTTTTTTCAACTTACCATGAAGGTCGTCAACCATCTCTTCAAGCAACTCCGTTTTTGTTTTTCCTGTAATATTTGAACATTCTTGGAATTTCCTTACAGTCGTTTCAGTCGCTCGTAGTGCTATTTGCTTATTTTTAGGTTCATCCCCCACAATAGGTCTGCCTGTTCTAGGCGACATCTCCTCACCTCACTTTCGTCTAGGCATAATTTAACATATGTCTAGGCAAAAGTCAATAGCATCTAATGAAATTTCAAACAAATATATCACTACGCTATTATCGCCAGATACATTTCGTCAACCAATGCTTTTACATCACTTTCAAACAACTTAGTTGCAATCTCGTATAATTCTGGTACTTTTCCCATTACTCTGTCAATATAGTCAAGTTTACTTTTACACTTTGGCTTATGATCAGCGTTGTAATTATCTAATCTCTTTTGTAAGTCAATATGGTATTTGCTTTCAAATTCACGGTAAAGCAGTTGCCATCTTTTCTGATAATTTGCATGATTATATCGAACAACTCTATTAAGTATTTGTCTTTTCTCTGCAAGGGAAATATCATCTACAAGCCCGATAATCACATCTTCCTTGTGAATAATCTCTGCTTCTTGTTGTTTAATTTTTTGTTCGCACTCTGCCCTTTTGGTTCTTTCCTCTTTCAATTCTGTCAACAGTTTGATTCCAAAATCCGGATTGCTTAGAATATTATCAATAACATTATCTGTGGCGTATATTCCATGCTTGCGAATTGATGGGATGACTTCCATAGCAAGCCAGTTCTGGAACTTGTCCGCCGCTTTGTTGCTTGCTTTCATACCAAGGCGATAAAAAAGCGATTCCGGGATGTAATCATCTTTCCCCAGAAGTGGGGAAAATCCAAACTCTGCACAATATCCGTTCATTCTTTCCCACTTAACATATGTTTTTCCGTTCTTTTCCTGCGTCCAACCGAAACCGATTGCGGCATCTTCCGCATTGATGGAAATGCTTCCGTCCTCATTTAACATTGTTCGTGCTGAAAATCCAAGCTCCTTGTTACTAAATAATTTAATTTCATTCATATACATAAACCTTTCAAATTCTTTTAAATATAGTCATCTTGCGTATAACTTAGCGTCATAATATCCTTAGTAAAACAAAATTGTATATTTCATCTTGTGTAGGTTTATATATCTTCTGTAAAAACTACTTTGCTTTCATCCACCGCCTTCCAAAAAAAACAGAAACGCATACGAAAATAATTTTATTCCAATTCATTATCTTTCGTATGCGTTAATAGTTCATTATAGAGTTTTTCAATCCCGAGTCTAATTACCTTAGACCTGTTAGAGTTTTGCTTGATTGACAAATAATCCAGCTTTTCGATAGTTTCTTTATCCATGCGAATTTCAACTCTTCTATCCTTTGGATTGTTTGTCAGCTTCTGTCCTGCTTTCGGCGACATAGTATCAACTCCTATTATTTATTTGTACATTTTTAATATATCACTTTGTACGTACACTGTCAATGATTTGATTAGCTTTAAGTAGTTCTTAATGTTAATCCCATTACACGTTGCCCTCTTATGTTCGCCCTAGCAATATCCTTATCGCCTATATTTACTGACATATCTTTTTCAAGTAATTGTCTTAATAAACTATTCTGCTCTCTTAACAGTGCGTTTTGTTCCTCATTTGCTTGGTAAACACCACTTGTAATACCGGCTACTATCTGGTCATTATTTGCAACTGCATGATGGCTTCCAATTCGACCGACCATTTCATTTAAGCCATTTTCACGTGCCATAAATAGTTCGCCAGTCTCCGGCAATCCACCGTCTGCATACAATGATACTCTTCCAAGGCTAACATTTGGAACTAAATCGACTCCACCCCAGTCGCTACCTGTAATCTTTGCCGCAAAAGAAACGACACTATTAAATTTCTCTATAACGCTATTTACACCATTTATAATCCAATTAATTGTGCTTTCTATTCTAGCAATAACCAAATTCATTGCACCAACAACTCCTGCACTGATTGCTTTCCACAAAAGGTTGAAAGCTTTTTCGATAGGCGTGACTACGTATGAGCTTACAATATTTGCCACTGTAGACATTACAGATTTTATTCCATTCCATAATGTTGATAAAATAGTTTTTATTGTCTTACTTAGCGTAGTTACTATATTAGAAATCGGAGTTGCTACATAAGTGGTAAATACTCCTGCAACAATTCCCCATATTCCCTTAATAATTTCCCATACAGTATTTGCAACTGTCGATATTAGACTGCTTAAATCACTTATGAGATTTGCAATAGGCTGTACTATTAATGTGTCAAATACAGTTGATACAATACACCATACCGCTTGTATTATTATCCAAAGTCCTTCGAAAATCTGTTGTACCCTTGTCGCCAATCCAGTAAAAAATGATACGATTGGTTCTATAACATTATCACCGAACCATCCAGATACGCTTTTCCATATTCCACTAATATCACTCCATAGGTTATTAAAATATCCACTTACATTTTTCCATAGGTCTTGGAAATAAGTTGTGATTGGTGTGATAACATTAGTTCCAAACCATTCCCCAGCTTTTGAGAATGTATCGCATATTTCTGACCAATGCTCCTTGACGACAATAGCAATTGTGGCAACCGCCGCAACCACTGCAGCCGCTATTGCTGCCGGGGCTGCTGCAACTCCAAGAATTACTGCACCGATAGCTGCTATTGCAATTCCAACGTTCATTAATATTTCATTTAACCAGCTAAATCCGTCTTTCCACATTGCAAAGAAGTTTACTACCGCTGTGATCGCTCCGCCTATTACACTAGCAACACCAGCAATTATTGTTGACGCAGTTCCGAATATTGCAATTAATGATTCGTTAAGCGTACCTGCTCCTCCTGCTGCCAATGCAATGGCGTTAGCAAGCTTTGTAATAATCCCAGTTTCTTTTAATAATCCCCCGGCACTTAATATCTTAATACTACTAATTGCTATTGGAACATCATGTATTAAAGCACTGATTAAGCTTCCAATTGTTTTTATTATTCCGTTTGCAAGAACAACTTTCCCTATCTTCTTAATTGTCAGTGCCCCAATAACGATTGCTACCGTAGAAACATCAATATTCTTAAAAAAGTCATTTATTCCGCTATATACTTCCCACCAGTCAATATTTGCAACAGCCGCTTTGACTGTCTCAAACAGACCTTTCGCCCATGTATTGACAGTTTCTGCCGCAGATGCAAAATCAAATGTAGAAAAGAAATTATTAATACCAGATGCAATGGATTGACCTAAATTTGCAAAATCAAACGTCTCTCCAAACGACAACGCCGCATAAATAGCCGTATTCAAAGCACTGGCAATCGTCATGCCGACATCCCCGAACAATCTCGGTGTAATCAGTCCATTAAGGAACTGTGCTAATCCTGTGCCAAAATCTCTTGCAACTCCATATACGGATTCCCAGTCAATTTTCTCCAATGCGGAAGAAATACCATTACTGATATAAGTTCCGATGCCCTCATAATCTCCACGCTTAAATGCACTGCAAATAGCGTCTGCAATCTTCTGTGCTTTGTTCTCCGATTCTGCAAAGGCTTTATCCCATACAGTTTCATAATCTTTCAATGCGTCTGCGATTGCACCGGATAAATCAACACCGCCGCCAGCACCACTACCGCTACCAGATGAACCACTGCCGGATGTTGGGTCGTTGATGTTTAATTCGTCAATTCCAAGCGTAACATCCTTAAGCTTTTTAGCGGCATTTGCCGCACTTCCAAGGCTATCAGCCGCATCGTCCGCATCTTCTCCCAAGTCCTCAAGCCCTGTTCCATATCCTTTGCTTGTTCCATCCTGTAAATCTTTCAGCCAGTTTGAGCCGAAGAAATGGAATCCTAGTGTAGTAAATAACCGGTTCAAAGCCATTACCATAGCATTAATGACCGGAAGTACATTTTTAACAATTGGAAGTAATAAGTTTCCGATTGTTCTCGCAAGATTTGATATCTGCTGTTTCGTGATTCTATACTGGTTTGCTACAGAACCAAGTGTATTTGCTTGGTCTCCCCAAGCAACCTTTGACTGGTCTAAAATCGCAATCAAACGTAACTGCATCTTTTCTGCCTGTGTCATTGCGGACAGTGATTTTGTTACACCAAGATTATATGCATACTGTTGTAATGTGGCATTTGTAATATCAATACCGAATTTATACAGTGCCCTTGACTGTCCAATCAATCCAGACTGGAAGTTTGTCATAACAGATGATAAATCCTCGTTAGTATATGAGGACATATCTGCCGCCAGCATTGAAAGTGCCTTTGCTGTGTTGGTACTTGTTTCTCCGCAAAGACCGACCGCATTTGTTACAGATACAATCTTTGCTTGGTAATTCATTAATTGCTCTGGATCAAGACCAAGGTTCTTATTACCTGTCAATGACAAGTCGCCGGAATCTCCAACCTGGTATCCGGTCATTTTCAGTGTCAAAGACTTTAATCTGTCCGAAAATGAATTGGCATAGGATTCCGCGCTATCATATCCATACTGTTCAAACTGCTTTCCAAATTCAGTACCGATTTTATCAATCGCAACATTCCAGTAGTTGAACGTTTCAACATAATCCATCGAGGACATGACAGCTTTCCATGCTTTCTGTATTCCTCTTGCAACCATAAAGCAGTTTGCGTAGAAAGAACAAGCAATCTGTGCAAAGCTTTTAAAACTTCTTCCACTCTTCTGTGTGCTGGTAGTAAGCGTATTAAGTACCTTTGATAATTTACTTGCACTTCCACCAGTCTGTGAAGCGGCTGATTGCGTTCCCTTTAATCCTTGTGCCAGATTCGCCAAAGCATTTGTCATATCTATGATATTCTTGCTCATTTGTGGTGCTTTGGAAATCGTTACCATCATTTGGTTAAAAGCTGTTGCAAACTTCGGCATATTCGCCATTGCACTTGTAACACCCTTATTCCCAAGTTTGGAAATATTCTTCGCAAACTCACTGATTGCAGACGCATTTGTAGATACCGCACTGAAAGAGGATAACTGCTTTGCCATTACACCAAGTGCTGATGAGGTAGCATTTATGCTTGCCGTGTTGATGGACGCAATTTTCTGAATATTACTTGAAAGCCTTGTGAAATCAGATGTCTTGATATTTGACATCCCGGAACTTGCCTTACAGATTTTCTCTATTCCATTTGCAAATCCAGCTAAATCACTTCCATTGATTTTTCCAACAGATGAACTTAACTTCTCTAATTTGCTGACAAGTGCATCTAAAGCCCTATTCGCTTTTACTGCGGACGCTTCAACTTCAACTTCCAGACGGTCAATATCTGCTGCTCCCATGATCTCACCAACTTCCTATAGCTTTTTAAGGTCAATGACTATCTTCCAACGTGATAGCCAGTAAAAAGAACGGACGCTATGACACGTCCGCTCCTTGATTTTCGTCAAATTTTCTATTAAATTCTTCTATCCATAGTTTGAACTTTTCTTCTGGAGATAAAGGTTTTTCTTTTTCAACCAGTGAATAAGGTGTTTTTGGATATTTTACGTTTTTATTAAAACACGATGCAATGGCTTGATGCACATACAATCCTTGATAATAGGCTGCCACATCAAGTAATTTTATCTGCTCTTCTTTTTCTTTGATGTAATTATCTTGGTACATATACATATACTTAGGATTAAGCTCCCAGAACACATCAACAGGTATTCCCATTCTAAGCGCCGCTGGAAGCCATACATCATCGATCAATCCAGAAAATGTGACTTCTTTTTCTTCGACAACTTCTACTCCGTTTTCTGCTGTGCAGATTTCTTCGTAGTCTTCGGTGTCTCCTCGCTCTCCTTGAGGAGTTTTTTGAAAAAACCGCTGTCACCGATTGCATTTACATAAGCAGTGTAAATATCCTGTAAATCGCCGCCGCCATTAACGTGCTGGTCTGCTAAATATTCTGCCTGTTCAACGGAACAATTCACACAAACGGCAATAAAGGCTGCCACTGCTGTGAAGAAGTAACCCGGTGAGTTTAATCCGGTCAGTGGCAATCCCATCTGTTCAAACATTCTCGAATGTCTAAATGTTAATTCCGGTACCTGATAAGTTTTGTTGTTGATTTTTACTGTTGCCATAATGATTGTCTCCTTTCAATCTTAGCTGGCTGCTCCGACTGAAATCTTTGTGGAAGGTGAAACCGTAATTGTCATTTCACGTGCACTATTTACTGCTCCCTCGTTGATGAATACATCATGCTGTCCACCCCATGTAGCTACTCCGTCTGCGCCATCTTTTCCCATTTTTAAGCGGTATTTTAAGCTCTTGCCAGCCTTTGCCTTAACCGATGTATAAGCTTCCAAGGTATAGTTTGCTGTGAACTCCATAGCATCCTGTGCCTGTACGCCAGGAATAAAAGACTGCGATTCATCTTCTAAGTCTGTCACCTCGATCTGCTCCGGTGCTCCACCTAACTGCGGATAAGACTTGATTTTACACAGTTTTTCCCACGTAGTACCGTTTTCACTTACTTCCAAAATCGTTCCAATCGTGCTTACTGCTTTCTTTTCAACTTCTGCCATATATTTTCGTTTCTACCG
>ERZ1034753.641-NODE-641-length-12425-cov-8.392967_pt1 | contig 12425 bp, 11 predicted proteins | sample MGYA00520702_ERZ1034753 | MGnify/ENA primary metagenome ERZ1034753 (study PRJEB33766, sample SAMN09781700) | gut metagenome | biome: gut microbiome | host: Homo sapiens | place: Madagascar | study: EMG produced TPA metagenomics assembly of the PRJNA485056 data set...
AACATCAAAACAAAAATACCACCCGGGAAGACAACAAAGTCATCCGGGCGGTATTTCACTAACTCTCAATTTACAAAATAATAATATTCGCGCATTTCACATCATTGGCGAGGTCATACACTCGTCCGGTGGTAAGTCCCAGGACCTTTGGACGGAGAACGGCATTGGGGATATTCTCCACGATGCGGGCGGTCTCGCCGTTGCTCAATGCCACATCTGTGCCGACAGGATAGAGGATGACGCTCTCTAAAAAGCAGCGCATGACGTTAATATCCAGTTCTTCCGTCATGGACATGATCATCTCCACAGCATCTCTGGGGGAGAACGGTTTCTTGTAAGGGCGCTCCGTCACCAGGGCATCATAGATATCCGATATGGAGATCAGCCTTGCAAACAGGTCTATTTTGTCTCCCGTAACTCCCATCGGGTATCCTTTTCCGTTTATCTTCTCATGATGCTGCAGCACACCCAGCTTGATCTCCGTGGACAGGTCCTCCTTCGACTGCAGGATCCGGTATCCATATACAGAATGTTGCTTCATAATAGCGAATTCCTCGTCCGTAAGTCGCGCTGCCTTGTTCAATATTTCATTCGGTACTTTTGATTTCCCAATGTCATGTAAAAGGCCTGCAATGCCGATTTCGTATACCTGTTTGTCATCCAGTCCGTATTTTCTTGCAACGATCATGGACATGGTCGCTACATCCACGCTGTGTTTGAAGGTGTATTCATCGCTGACCTTTAATGCCCCGATATCCACCGCTACAGCATCGTTATCCTCGATTGCCTTCAGCAGATCATCGGTAATACTGCGGGATGCATTGGTGAAGTCCGGCGATTGCGTGTCCTGGTACAAATACTGCACGCCCTGTGCCACACGGTTTCTTACGCTCTCAGAGATCTGCACCTTGGCAGGATCTTTCACTTTGACCTGATCATATTTCTTCTGCAGCGGCTCCGGCAGTTGCTGCGTCTGATCGGTTTCTGCCGGTTTCACATCTTCCGTACCTTCACAGGTATAGATGCCTGTGACTCCCATTTTCTTCAGCGCATCAATATGGAAGTCCTCCAGTCGGGTTCTTCTGGCGATCAGTACACGACCCGCACGGTCTATGATCGCCTGATCGATCATCATTCCCGGCTGCACAATGCGCAGCGGCACATATTTTCTCTTGATCATCGGTCGCTTCCCCTTTCCGGATGATTTTAGTTCATGCATTATTGTAGCATATCTTCATGAAATCTTAAAGATATCTGTCCAAAAGTTTAAAACTGCTTAAAAGACTTTTTATCAGACATTCCTTTATACTCTTCTATAGAAAAAGACGGTTATTTTGTCAAAAAAGGGACTCTTGGGAGGGATTTTTATGAATACAAATGCAGCACATCAGATACCGGTGCACCGACAGCGCCGCAGAATTTCCAGACAGGAGATGCTCCGCCGGAAGCGAGCCATCCGCAGAAGAAAACGCATTGCACGCTTCTTCCGCATTTCCGTTGCTGTTTTGCTGCTTCTCACCGCAGTATCTTTTTGGCAGGATTACGGTGGCGAGATTCTGCCCACCGTCAATCATCTGTACTACCAGCTGACTGCAAGATACGACCTGCCGGTATCCAAATATGATTTTGCCGCGCTGCAAGAAGAAAATGAAACCACCTTCGCCGAAAGTCTCTCGTCCGTCGATGCAGATGCTGAAAACATCACAGAAGCCCTGTCAGAGCTTGTGAAAAACAATGCAGAAGCTGCAGATTTCGTAGCTGACTACCCTAATCGGCAAAATTATCTGGGTCAGTCTATCGACCTCACTCACGATGTCATCATCGGACAGGTTCCTCTGTTCCTGCAATGGGACAAGCGTTGGGGCTATGTGTCCTTCGGCGACAGCATCATCGGTCTCTCCGGCTGTGGGCCTACCTGCCTGTCCATGGCCTATGTATACTTCACCCGGGATTTGAACGGCACCCCAAGAGAAATGGCTTCCTATTGTGAAAAAAACGGATATTATACAGAATCCGGTACCAGCTGGTCCCTGTGGACCGATGGCCTGTCGGCTTTGGGTCTGTCCGGCGAAGAATTATCCTTAAGTGAAAACAGTATGAAAAAAGCCCTGGATCAGGGCAAGCTTATCGTGTGCAGCATGCGACCGGGGGATTTCACCACCTCCGGCCACTATATCCTGCTCTTTGATTATGATGACACGGGCTTTTGTGTCAAGGATCCCAACCGGGTAAGCAACAGTTCCCACACCTGGGACTATGTCACGCTCTCCCCGCAGATCAAGAATCTGTGGGCCATCAGCCCCACTGGTTTCTGACAATATCCGCTAAGATCTTTGCCGTGCCGTCGATGCCGAACCGGCTGCTGTCGATCATGAGATCTTTGTGGTCGAAGACACTCTGCCAGCCGGGAATGTATGCCTTGTGGTAGCGGTTACGTGCTGCGTCAACATCACGCATCATCTTTTTCGCTGTCTGGGGATCCATTTGCAAATTCTCCACGCAGTTTTTCAGTCGCGCTTCCTCCGGTGCATAGACGAACACATTCAAATGATTCGGAATGTCTTCCAAAATATAATCTGCACAGCGGCCTACAATAATGCAGGAGCCTTTTGCCGCAAAATCACGGATGATATTTTTCTGAGTATAGAAGATCTCATCTTTCAGGCTGGACATTCCCATCCCGAGCGGATACTGCCTGCGGAAAAATGTGGACTTCATACTCTCTTCCTCGTCGCTGATGACGGATACCGGAAGTCCCATGCGCTTTGCTGTGGCTTCCACGATATCTCTGTCCAGGAATTCGATTCCCAGATTTTCTGATAATTCTTTGGCGATGGATCGTCCCATACTTCCGAATTGTCTTGAAATCGTGATCACATATTGTTCCATACAAATCCCCATTTCTGCGCACGTTTTTATATATAATAGTTTTGTTCCGAGTGTGCGCGAACACGAATCACATATATTAAAAAGGCAGTTATTCCGCTACCACCCGTACCGGCTTCTTCCGGCGCTTCTGCATAGAACGCACCACGCAGGACAGGGTGTAGTTGATGATAAAATAGATCAATGCCGCCATTCCAAACAGTACAAATACATCGGATACATTCACATTACCAGTACCATTGTAACGGCTGGCTGCGGACAACAGCTGCTTCGTCCGCGCCATCAGTTCGATGGTTGCCACGTTTGCCAGGTAGGACGAATCCTTGATGGTCGTGATCACCTGGCTGAGGAGGGTCGGAATGACATTCCGGTATGCCTGGGGCAGGATGATATAGATCATGACCTGCACCACGTTGAATCCCTGCGCATGGCCGGCTTCAAACTGCCCGTGGGCGATGGAGTTCAGTCCTCCACGGATGATCTCGGCAATGACGGAAGAGGTAAACAGGATCAAAGCAACTGCTGCCTTAAACAGCAGCTTCGTCTCTACCGTGGTCAGTCCGAACAGCTTCCGGTTGAACAGCTCCGGGCAGGGGCAGAACACCAGGCAGATGAAGATCCACAGCAGTAACGGTGTATTCCGGAACACTTCTATGTATACGGTGGCGATAATACCAAATATTTTCGTAGTTTTGCTTGTGCAGTAATTCCTGCACAGAGCCAGTACGGAACCGATGACAATTCCTAACACGACGGCGATCAGCGCAATGATCAGAGTGAATAGCGTTCCCTTCAGGATATAGAGCATTACGCCCTTTTGTGCCAAAATGGAAAAGCTTGCTTCCAGATTACTCATTGTCTGTCACCTGCCCTTCTGTTTTTTGGAATGTCACCCGTTGATCCCTTTTTTTCAGATGAATCTCCCAGACACTGGCTGTCTTGGAGAGTGGATAACATATAATGAAAAATAGCAGTCCGCTGACCAGATATGCCGGTGCATAAGCACCGCCGGTATTTTCCCCGGTGACAAAGCTGTAAGTCAGCGAGATCAGATCGGCTCCGCCGATAATGTACAGGCAGGAGGTGTTTTTGATCAGGTTCACGATCTGGTTTACCATAGGCGGTAAAATGATCTTGATGCTTTGCGGAAGGATGATATAATACATCCGCTCCACATAGGTGAATCCCTGGGACTGTGCCGCTTCAAACTGTCCCTTGGGAATGGATTCGATGCCCGCACGTACCACCTCAGCCATATAGGCTCCGGTATATACGCCCAGTGCAACAATACCCGTCGGCAGGATTCCAATGCTGTGACCGGAAAATGCCAGTGCATAGTAGAAGAAACACAGTTGGAGCAGGATCGGTGTATTCTGCATGATCTCTACATAGACTCTGCTGATGACCTGCAATATCTTTTTTCCGCTGGTCGCCATCAGGCCGAAGATCACACCCAGCACCAGTGCCAACAGAATGGCGAAAATTGCTGTCTCCACAGTATTCAGAAGTCCTAACAGGAATGTACTCCTGTACGCCCAGACCTTGCCCCAGGCTCTCGCTGAAATAATACCAGACATAGTGTTTCCTCCCGGTTACTTTTCATCTCTACAGCGCCCCTCCGGGTACTCCCTAGTCTTCGGGCGCTGTAGACTGCTTCTTATGTTATCTTTACTCTAATCCGTTCTCAGTGATCAGGCTGTCGATCGTACCGTCTGCCAACCATCCCTGGATCAGCTCATCCACATAAGCGGAGAGGCCGGAACCCTTAGTGGTAGCAACGCCGTATTCCTGAGGTGAGAACTTGTCATCGATGTAAGAACGTCCCTCGGTCTTGTAGATCGCCAGAATAGACTTATCTACACAGAACGCATCTACTTCACCGGCACTCAGTGCAGTAGAGATGGCAGGATAGTCATCATACTGCTGGAAAGAGACGCCTGTGGTCCACAGTGCGGGATCGAAGGTATCTGCATCAAATCCGCTGCCATCGATCAGACCGGCTTCGATCATAGCCTTGGTCAGTGCCTTTGCAGAAGTGGAACCGGAGGATACGCCGACCTTTTTGTCTACCAGGTCTGCCAGAGAAGTAATGCCGCTCTTATCCTCTACCAGTACGGTTACATAGTCTGTAAAATAAGGAGTGGAGAAATCCCAGCTCTGCTTTCTCTCATCGGTAATGGTGAAGGTAGCCAGTACGCAGTCGATATCGCCGGAATCCAGAAGCTCGGTTCTGGTAGCTGCGGTAACTGCGGTGAATTCTACGTCCACGCCGAGGCTCTCTGCGATCTTCTCAGCCAGGCTGATCTCCAGTCCGGAATACTCACCGGTCAGGGTATCCTGGAAGCCGAAGCCGACTACCGCATTCTTAACACCGACTCTCAATACGCCTCTGTCTACGATCGCCTGTACATCTGCTGCCAGCTCTCCGTCTGCTGTGGTCTCCGCAGGTGCAGTTGCCACTGTTGTGCTGCTGTCAGCGGTAGAAGCTGCTGCCTCAGATGCAGGTGCTTCAGAGCTTCCGCATCCGGTGAGCAGTGTTGCTGTCATTGCCATTGCTGCCGCAAGTGCAGTCCATTTTCTCAAATTTTTCATAACTTTCTCCTCCTTTTATTTCCTCAATATATATCTAAACACGAAGCCTTTCTGACTGACACGTTGTAAAATGCGGCTTCATGGATAGACCGACATGATAATACATCTGCCGCTGTGCTGACCAGAGTATGGTTCACAGGATATCAGCGGATGATCTTGCCCAGGAACTGCTTTACGCGCTCGTTGGAAGGATTCTCGAAAAAGTGATCCGGAGTTCCTTCCTCAATGATCTGTCCGTCTGCCATGAATACCACGCGGTCTGCTACCTGTCTTGCGAATCCCATCTCGTGAGTGACCACCACCATGGTGATGTTTTCTTTTGCCAGCCTGATCATAACGTCCAGTACTTCCTGGATCGTCTCGGGATCCAGTGCGGATGTGGGTTCATCGAATAGTATGATCTTCGTCTGTGCACACAGGGCTCTCGCTATGGCGATCCTCTGCTGCTGTCCTCCGGACAGTGTGGTTGGATATACATGTGCCTTGTCCCGCAGACCTACTACATCGAGATAATGATATGCCAGATCCTCCGCTTCCTTTTTGCTCTTGTGATGGAGCTTCATGGGAGCTATTGTCAGATTCTTAAGCACCGTCATATGCGGATACAGATTGAACTGCTGGAACACCATGGAGATGGACTCCCGGATGATCTTGGTCTTATTCACATGCGTCAGCTTCTGTCCATCGATATAGACATGACCACTGGTAGGCTCCTCCAGGAAATTCATGCATCGCACGGTGGTGGATTTCCCAGAGCCGGAGGGTCCGATGATAACCAGCTTCTCGCCTTCTTTTACTTCCAGATTGACATTTTTCAGTACCTGGAGATCTCCGAAATTCTTACATACATTTTCCAGTCTGATCATTTTGCTCCTCCATTCTGTGTTCCGGGCAGGAACTTATGTAACAGAAAAAGGCGCTTTTACCGATTTGGTAAAAACGCCTTCGTTTTATGGGTTATATCTTAAACAGTTTTGTGCGCTTTGTCAAGCTTTTATTTCATCAAATCTTTTAACACTTCTTTTGCTTTCTCCAGCTGGTTATCCACCGGGGTATCGCTGTTGTAGTAAGCATCCCCGTCAAACTCGCATTCCACATCCGGCTCAATACCGGTGCCATGGATATTGCGGCCGTTGGGGGTATAATAGGCACTGATGGTGATCTTAATGGCGGAACCGTCGGTAAACGGCATGATCTGCTGTACGATTCCCTTGCCAAAGGTAGTGGTACCTACCAGGGTTCCGATGCCATGGTCCTGAATGGCTCCCGCCAGGATCTCGGAAGCACTGGCACTGTTCATATCCACCAGCACTACCAGCGGTACTTCGAGAGGAGTCTTGCCATCGCAGGTATATTCTGTGCGCTTGCCCGCCTTGTCTTCGGTATATACGATCATCCCCTCCGGAAGCAGCTTCCTTGCGATCTGCACCACTGCATCCAGGCTTCCGCCGGGGTTGCCCCGCAGATCCAGGATCAGTCCCTTCATATCGGATCCTTTTACGGTAGCAAGTGCATCTGTGAACTGATCTATGGTCACATCATCGAATTCCACGATTTGGATATATGCCATGTCATCGTCCAGCATCTCATATTTGACGGTGGGGCTCTCCACTTTTGCTCTCTCTACGGCGATATGCAGATAGTCGCCCGCACCCTGTCTGACAATCGTCAGGTCTACCGTGGTGCCAGCTTCTCCGCGGATCATGCTCACGGATTCCGTCAGCGTCTTGCCCGCAGTGGACACTCCATCCACTTCATAGATGATATCGTTGGCCCGCAGGTCCACATCCGCCGCCGGTGCGCCCTCGATGACACCGCTGATCTTCGGCAGATTCGTATCGGAATCCATGCTGACATAGGCTCCGATACCATAATAGATTCCCTGGGTCTGTTCTGTCAGTTCGTTCAGTTCCTCTGCGGTGTAATACTCGGAATACGGATCATCCAGAGCCTCCATCAGTCCGCGGTACATACCGTCCTCAAGCTGTTCATTGGTGACCTCGCTTAAGTAAAAGTTCTCTTTTACCGTGTCTTCCAGCAGTTGCAGCTTTTTGATCGTCTGGGCATTGACAGCAGAATCCTCGTCATAGGATACCTGCGCCGACACATCGTCCTTCACGGTAACGATACGATGGATCTGGAAAGCGATAAAGATGCCCCCCACCACGAGAAGAGTCGCAGCGAATCCTACGATAATGCCGCTGAGGAACAAACCCTTTCCGGCATTCCTTTGGGACTCCGTCACCGTTTCCAATTCCTTATTTTCTTCCATATATACTCTCCTTTATTTTCCAAGCTTTCGTTGCAACACAGCGCGTCTTTATCGCAACACGCATTTCTCCGTGCTTCGAACTCTCGAAATGCTGCATACATTCGCATTCCGGGCTATCGCCCTACTTGCTCATGTATGTTTGTTCTGCTAATCGCCATAGCGCTCTGCCTGCAAGCAGTCACGCGCTCTGCGATTGCAGAACTATTGCGACAGGTAATTCCAAGGTGAAGTATATGCTCCATCCTTACGAACACTGAAGTGCAGATGGTTGCCGGTGGAACGTCCGGTGGAGCCTACCGCCGCAATGGTCTCCCCTCTGACTACGATATCACCCCTGGACACATACAGTGCCGATGCATGCATATAGATCGTATACAGGCCGCCGCCATGGTCGATCATGACGTAGTTCCCCATGGTATTGCTGTAGGTGGCTGCCACCACCTGGCCGTCGTAGGCTGCATAGATCGCTGTTCCTTTCGGTGCGGCGAAATCCACGCCATTATGGAACTGTTCAATTCCCAGGGTAGGGTGGATACGGTTGCCATAATCATCCGAAATTCTGGTATAGGATGCCAGCGGGAATTTGAATACACCACCGTCATAGGTCAGCACCGTACCGCTGGCCTCCAGGATCCTCTTTTTCTCTGCTGCGATCGCCGCCTCCAGTGCTGCGATCTCTGCATCCTGATCGGCGATGGATTGTTTATACTCCTTGATCGCCTGTTCTTTGTTGGAAATATCGCTCTCATAGGCGGTGATATCCCGGCTCTTCTGGTCGATCAGGGCCTCCATATTGGCCTGCTCCTGCTCCACCCCGGCCTTAGCTTCATCCAGGATCTGTTTCTCCGCTTCCAGTTCTTCCTTACACAGTGCAATGTATTTACGGTTCTCCATGAATTCTTTCCATTGATGGCGGTCATATGCCATGACCAGATCCATGAAATCCGCCCGGTTCAGGAAATCACTGAAGCTCTCCGCCTTTAACATCATATCCAGGATATAGGAATCTCCTTTTTCATACATGACACGGATACGACGGATCATGGCATCCTTCTGCGCATCCTCTTTGGCCTGCGCCGCATCCAATTCCTCCTGTGTCTGTGTGATCTCTTCCTCTTTGGCTGTGATCTGACTCTTTAGGTCTGCAATATTCTGTTCGATCTCGCTCAGATTCTGATCCAGCTGTGCAACGTAACTTTTCAGATTACTTTTCTTGGTTTCCAGATCTTTTTTGATCTGTTCCAGGTTGCTCAGGTTGCTCTTCATCGTTTCGCGTTCTTTTTGTGCCTGATTGATCTGATCCTGTTTCTCCCGGATGCTGTCTGACGTAATGGAAGACATGCTGGTAGCCTGCGCGGGAAGACCGCTGCCGCATACCGGGACCGCCAACACCAGGCAAAGTGCCAGAAGGATTCCTTTTTTATTCTTATTCATTTAACTCCCATCCGTATCACTTGTTTGCGGGATTTTAGAACCCGGGTACTGCCATGCAGATACCCGGGAATGACTAACTTCATTATACGTGCAGATGTTTTCTGACGGTGGATATGCTTCCCAGGAAACCGATGCCCACACCGACTCCCAGAGATACCGGGATCAGGAAATGGAACACTTCATCTACCGACAGGAAATTCAGGAAACCACTGAGTACCAGGAATCTTTCCACGATATAATTCAGTGCGTAATTATACAGAGAATAGATCAGTCCCAGCGGAACGGCAGCTCCGATCAGTCCGATGAGCATGCCTTCCAGTACGAAAGGTGCACGCACGAAAAAGTCCGTGGCACCGATATATTTCATGATATTGATCTCTTCCGACCGCACAGAGATACCGATCGCTACGGTATTGCTGATCAGGAAGATGCTGACAGCCAGCAGGATCACAATAATACCCATGGACACATAAGCGATCAGCAGATTCAGTCCGCTCAGGGTATTGGCCGTCATCTCGGAATAATTGACCTTACGCACCTGCGGAATGGACTGCAGCCAGGTCACCAGTGCATCCTGCATGGACACATCGCTCAGGAAAATCTCATAGCTGTCTTCTCCCGCCAGCGGATTCTCCGGGAAACCTTCCGCATAATCCTCGCCGAAATAGTCCGGTCCGAAGGTAGCCCATGCCTCGTCTGCGGATTTGAACTGTACGTCGGATACCTCGGCACGCTTGGCGATCTCCTGTCCGATCTCTTCTATCTGCTGTTCGGAAGGAATCTGTCCCTCTGTATGACTCTCGCAGCCATCCCATTCACTATGGAAAAATACGGTCACAGACACGCCTTCCTCCGCTGTCTTCAGGATGTTCTGGAAGTTAGCCACGATAGAATAGAACAGGCCAAACAGAAACAGGCATGCCGATATGGTCGCAATAGATGCCAGGGAATACCATTTATTTCGGAAAATATTGGCAAATCCCTGCTTGATCGTATATAACAGTGTACTAATCTTCATCAATATACCCACCCTTCTCTTCGTCGCTGATGATCACGCCTTTTTTCATGGTGATCACTCGTTTCTGCATGGCATTGACGATTTCGCGGTTATGGGTTACCACGACTACCGTGGTGCCGCTTTCATTGATCTCCTCTAACAGCTTCATGATCTCCCAGGAGTTATTGGGATCCAGATTACCGGTGGGCTCATCCGCCAAAAGTATGGAAGGATTGTTCACCAGCGCACGGGCCAGTGCCACACGCTGCTGCTCACCGCCGGAGAGCTGTTTGGTCTTGGCTTTGTATTTGCCTGCCAGTCCTACCGTAGCCAGGATCGCAGGGACATTTCTGCGGATCTCGCTGACGGGAGTCTCCACGATACGCTGTGCAAATGCTACATTTTCATAAACATTACGGTCATTCAACAGTCGGAAATCCTGGAACACCACGCCCAGGTTACGCCGGAATTGGGGAATCTGTCTGTGCTTTAATCTCGCCAGATCATTTCCCATAACATAAACACTGCCGCTGGTCGCTGTAAGCTCCCGCAGCAGTAATTTGATCAATGTCGATTTACCGGATCCGCTGTCACCTACGATAAATACAAATTCCCCTCTTCCGATGCTCAGCGTTACGTCGTTGAGTGCCGGAGAGCCGGTGGAATAGGACTTGCTTACATTGTCCAGGAAGATAATGCCATTTTCCTCTATGATCCGTTCTCTCTTCAGCCTTTGTGCTTCTTTGTTTGCCATTTGCTATCTTGCCTTTCTACTGTCTTGTCATCATATTTCACCATATTGATTTCTTGCATAGCCTCATTCGCAAAATCGCTCCTATGGAGCTTTTCTGGGCAACAAGTTTACTTGTTGTCTGCTCATCTGAGGCTTTCTCGCCAAAGAAATAACGTCAAATGTTCTTACGAATGCAAGCATTCGACGCTCATTTTCCGTTATTTCATGGCTCTGCAAGAAATCAATACTCGTATGTTTCCATATATTTCATATATTTCACAACCATCAGCGCGATCTTGAAGGTGATGGCGTCTTCGAATACGCGCAGATCCAGTCCGGTGCTCTTCTGGAGCTTATCCAGACGGTATACCAGTGTATTTCTGTGGATGAACAGCTGTCTGGAGGTTTCGGACACATTCAGGCTGTTCTCGAAAAATTTATAGATCGTGGTCAGTGTCTCTTCATCAAAATCATCCGGACTCTTGCCGCCGAAGATCTCACGAATGAACATCTTGCACAGCGGAATGGGCAGCTGATAGATCAGGCGGCCGATTCCCAGCTCACTGTACGCGATAATATCTCTCTCATCGAAGAAGATCTTGCCTACATCCAGCGCCATCTTGGCTTCCTTGTAGGAACGGCTGACTTCCTTGATCTCATGCACGATAGTTCCGTATGCAATCCGCACCTCCCGAATGCCTTCCTTCAGAAGAGTGGTCTCCAGCGCTCTGGCTGCCTTCTCGATCTCTTTTCCGGTATCGGTCTCTGAGAACTCCTTCACCACGATCACGTTGCTCTCGTCCACCGCCGTGATGAAATCCTTGCTGTTGGTTCCGAAATGTGTTCTGGCGATTTCCAGGACGTTATTATCCTTGCCGCCTGCGGATTCCACGATCATAACCACTCTGGGGACATCGGTCTGGATGTGCAGTTTCTTGGAACGGCTGTAGATATCCACCAGCAGCAGATTGTCCAACAGCAGGTTCTTGATGAAGTTATCCTTATCAAATCTTTCTTTATAAGCTACCAGCAGATTTTGGATCTGGAAAGCAACCATTTTGCCGATCATATAGACATCTTCACCGGTACCGCCGGCTACGAGAATATACTCCAGCTGCTGTTCGTCATAGATCTTGAAATACTGGTATCCCTGGATCTCCTGAGAATCAGCCGGTGATGCTGCGAATTCCACCGCAGGCTTAGAACAGTTCCCCATATCCATGGTGGCCGCTACTTCCTTGCCATCCACATCCATGACGCACAGTTCGACTCTGGCGATTCCTTTCAGTCCTTCAATGGTGTTCTGTAAAATCTGATTTGATATCATCTTCTGCTCCTTCAGTCCCCAACTATAATTCTCTTTCGCTGTTACCCCGGAAAAATGATACGAGAGCGTATCCCTCATATCATACATAATACAAATTTACAAAAAAACTGGTAAAATTGCAATAGTTTTTTATGCACTTTTTAGTAAAAATGCTATTTTATTTTCAAATAAGCGTAAAAAAAGA
>ERZ1034753.648-NODE-648-length-12394-cov-13.977308_pt1 | contig 12394 bp, 1 predicted proteins | sample MGYA00520702_ERZ1034753 | MGnify/ENA primary metagenome ERZ1034753 (study PRJEB33766, sample SAMN09781700) | gut metagenome | biome: gut microbiome | host: Homo sapiens | place: Madagascar | study: EMG produced TPA metagenomics assembly of the PRJNA485056 data set...
ATCACCTTCGATATCAAGACGAAAAAAGATGGCGCAACAGAGGAAAAATCCGACAAGGTAACTTTCGACTTCAAGAACCGGACAGAAAGTTTCAATCCTGCCCAATGGTACAAGATCAACGTAACCATCAAGGGAGCCAAAATAGGTAATGCGAGCAACATCATCATCGACAAATTCTAACATAATAAGAGAATATTCATCATGAGAAAACTCTATCCAACATACTGCAGACTTATCGCGACCCTCCTGTTGCTGGGTTGCTCCATCGCCTTGTCAGCACAAGGCAAGACCTATTATGTGAAAGCAGATTCCGAGATAACGACCTCCAGCAACGACGGCTTATCATGGGAGAATGCTATCACCCTGACAGAAGCACTGCGCCAAGCCAAGGCTGGCGATGAAATCTGGGTGAAAGGCTATGAGGACATTACCGGGCACATATACAAGGCACCGAAGGGAGGCTTCGTTCTCCCTTCGGGCGTTGCCATGTATGGAGGTTTTGCAGGAGACGAAACCATCAAGAACGATCTCCCTACGGGCAGACATAAATATCAGATGAAGTATCAGACGGCTCTGGTGGGCGACATCGACACCAACGACAAGGCGAGCCAGCAGCTGATTATCTATCCAGAGAACACCACCCGCACCGACAATGCCACCCATGTGCTGACCCTCCAGATGGGCGTAACACAGGACAACACCAACGACGGCAACAAGCCAACCATTGTTTCCGGTTTCCTCATCGCAGCAGGTAATGCCAGTGGAGAGAACACCTCTGCAAATGGCAGAGGCGGCGGCATCTACGTGGTAAACAACAGCAACGACAACAATGCCGGCAGCCGTTACTTCCGTATTTCGCAATGTAACTTTGCGAACAACTACGGCATGCGCGGCGGTGCCATCTATGTAGATAAGTCCTGTACCAACCAGCAGTCAGCCATCAGCTACTGCAGCTTTTTTAATAATGTGGCAGGCAAGCGAGGCACCAGCGAAAACGAAGGTGGTGGTATGTGGATAGACGGAACAGCCACCATCTACAACTGCAACATCAATAACAATACAAACGGCGGTATCCGACTTTCGAACACATCGAAAATCGTCAACTGTTCTGTTATTGCCAACACCGTATCAGCCGCAGACTTGACCACAAACGGGGCTTCAAACAGCAATGGCGGCGGAGCGGTTTACAACACCGTGCTCTGGCATTCCACTGCACTCAGCAAGCAAGACAGCCGTCCTGCCTTCTATTCCTGTGCTTTTCCTGAAGTAAAAGTTACCAATCCCGATACCAATACCGACGCCAACGGGAACGTAAGGATCAGCAACGAGAACCACGGCATTGAGCCAGCCCCTTGGTTCAAGCAGAGTGCCGTGACCCAGGGTTACGACTTCTCGTTCAGCAGTAACCTGAAGCAATTATACAGCACCGCCTTCACATTCGAGGAAACCTCTGCCCTTTTGAACAAGGGAAAACTGGAATACTATACTAACCTAGTAGTTACTGCAAACCTGGGAACAACCTCTACCGACATCATGGGCAGGACACGCTATCAGACAAGCACCATCGACATCGGAGCCTACGAGTATGCCCGCATGAAGGCAGGACGCATCAGATACGTGAAACCCAAGAAAGCGGGAAAGGGAGACGGATCAACATGGAATGATGCCACGGACGATATCCAGTGGGCCATCAACGATTTGGCAGAAAATGCACCAGGCGAGAAAGGCGAAGTCTGGGTAGCAGCCGGAACCTATGTAGTAAAAGACCGCATTACCGATGATACATCATCCCCGGTATCCCTGCTGATGAAGAATGGCATCAGCGTTTATGGTGCATTTAAGGGAACCGAAAAAAGACGTTCCGAGCGCATCGAGGAATCCAAGGATTTAAAGCCATGGGGCTGGAAACAAGAATCCATCATCAGGGGTGCGGAATTCATGGGAAGCGACGATGCCAAATGGAATAATAATGACGAAGCCTGGAACATACAGAGCAGCGGTTCCTACCATGTGGTATGGTTTGCTCCCCTGCCTGGAGGAAATGCCTTTACCGACGAAGTATATCTTGAAGGCTTCACCATTGAGGGAGGTAAATTTCACGATACGAACAAAGCCGAATACGCCCCAGACTGTGGTGCAGGCGTTTATATCAACGACCCATCAGCCCGAATGCGTTACTGCACCGTGAGATTCTGCAACCCGGGCATGAAAGAAAGCGGAACCATCAAGCCTCGTGGCGGCGGCATCTACTGCCAGAACGGACAGACGGAAGGTAACCTGGTATACGACTGTTCGGCTTACCAAGGCGGAGGTATCTATATAGACGAAGCCGGCTTCATCACCCGAAGCATGGTAACCAACTGCTCTGCCTATCAGGGAGCAGGTGTATATCTGAATGGTAACGCTAATAACTCAGAGAAAGCCTATTATCAGATTCTTGCCACCTCGGTAATCAGTAACAATACCAGTACCCGAAATGGTGCTGTGTATCTGGATGGTCACGGACTGGTGATTAACAACACCATCGTCAACAACTACACCACCAACACATCAGATGCCGCTGACGAGCTGTCATCCAATACGGGTGGTGTGTATATCAAGAAAAAGGGTCTTCTTGCCAACAACGTCATCTGGAACAACTCGCTGCTCCAGCACAAATCAGGCACCAACAACTCAGCTTCCATGGCACAGATTTATGCAGCCAACCCATCAGAAGAGACCGTACAGTTTTACAACAACGCCATCTCGGATGTAAATGCAGCCAAATGGACCAGCACCTATCAGAGCGGAACCATCTCCATCAACACGTATTACTCAGGCAAGGGATTCGTGATGGGCAATGAAGCACCTTACAACACGGTGGAAGCCTTCAACGAGAAACGTGGCGTTCTTACAGACATGAAGACGGTGAACTATTATTGGGAAACATTGAAAGGTACCCGACTGCGCAACGTGGGCATCAGCTATGCTCTCCTGCCATCTTCCTACCTGTATCAGCCAAAAATAGACCTGAGCGGAAAAGCTATCAGTTCGGTTCCGTCAGCAGGAGCCTATATGGCTGACAACCAAAATCTTGTATTTGAAAAGAATGATACCCAAAAACGCCTGCGCATCTACTTTGACCGTTCACGAGAACTGGTGGACGGAACAGGAGAGTCGTGGGAAAAGAGCTATACCTCATCATCTGTAGATGAAATTCTCGGTTATCTTGCCGACATCAAGGATGGAGACAAGGTAAAGGTGGTTACTGCGGGCAATACTACACCAAAGGATTTCACTATTGAGAAGAACAGCGGATGGGAGTTTGAAATCTGCGGTCGTGAGGGTATCTTCGAACCGAAGATTGCCTACACGTTCGAGGAAACAGACGCCAGGTCATGCACCTTTAACATTCAACCTTGCGTACTTCCTGTAACCGTATATGGCGGTTATCCGGAGTATTCGGAGAACCCGAATCCGAAAGATGAAGACCGCGACCCTATCAAATACCGCACCGAGCTGAACGGAAACCTGAACGGTTCAGAACTCAACGAGGGTCTCTACCATCTGGTCCGCATCGAAGCAGGTGCCAACATCACCATCGACGGCTATGCCTTTACCCATGCATACGCTGCCGGTACTGCCTACATGCCTTATGGTGGCGGCGTGCTGATAGGCAGCATGGACCAGAGCAGCCAAGCAACCACCGTGAAGCTGAAGAATTGTATCTTTGAGAACAATACAGCGACAGATGGCGGTGCTATCGCTACCATGCCAGATGCCGTGAATGTGAAATTGGAACTGGAAAACTGCGTCATCAATAACAATACGAGCAAGGATCCGCTTAATCCAAGTTCTTCGGGGCTGCCTTCCATCATCTATCTGAACAAAAGCCAAGGCAGCAACAACACTCTCACACTCAACCATGTAAGCATCATCAACAATGAGGGAGTAGCACCAGATTACGACCTTGTGAAGAGAACCTCGTATGCTGTAGGAAACAAACTGAACATCAACGGCACATGGGATGGTTCGGAATGCAAGAACAGCATGGATATCAACACTCTGGGAAAAGACGGAGCCCTGAACTTCAGCAACCCAACCAATGAAGTGGGTGCCAAGATGAGCGGCAACGTTTATTACGGAGGCTATTCATCCTTCCGTCCGTTGACCAGTTCTGTACAGGCTGGCCGCATCATCAACAGCGCCCAAGAAAACAATGCAACTACCACAGCCAAGGACATCACCGGCGAAGACCGCAACCTAGGTGGTGTTCCTGACCTGGGTGCATACGAAGCTCTCCTGCCAAAAGCAGGAAAGATTATCTACGTGCGTTCGTACAACCAGAACTATGTAAGCAGCAGCGACGCCAATGATGACGACCAGGACGGCAATCCGAACTTCAATCTTCTGAATGAATCTAAAACCGAATATGATGGAAGCAGCTGGGACAAGGCTATCATCGGTAACGCCATGTGTGATAACACAAAGGGTAGAACGGGCAATGACTTCTATGTAACAGACAATGGAAGCTTGCTCAATACAACCATCGAAAACGAGGAGTATAGTCTGGCTAACGGCAAGTATCGTTCTAAGACAGATTCATACGGTAAATTCTGGACAAACTCAGGAAATGCAGCGAGTCAATATTCTAACACTTGGAATGCATCATATAACAAAATCACCAACAACAGAGACGAACGATACATCAGCGGTCTGCAATATGCTGTGGAAAGAGCGGCAGAATTGAATAAGGATATCAAAGACAAGAAAGACCGGGTTGTAGTTTGGGTAGGTGCAGGCATCTATACAGACTACAAAGGCTTTGTTGTCAGAGACAAGGTGGAAGTAATAGGTGGTTTCCCATACGAAGGCTATCCTGGAGAAGACGACCGTCATCCGCTGCTGTCACAATACGTACCAGCACGTAAGGAATACGAAAAGCTGGACAAGACCAAGTATGAAACCATTCTACAGATCAGAAAGGAATCGCCTGTTTATTTCACAAACGGAGAAAAGGAAATGTGGTATCAGGAGAACAAGCCTTCTGATGGCTCTAAATATGACTTTACAAAAACGTTGATGAACAGTGGAAATACAGAGCGCCATTATGTTCTCTACCAGCCAGACGTATGCCTTCCTACCTGGTCACCATCGGGTGATGGAAACGCCTCACGTACCGACGGTAATGCTGTACGCTATAAAGAACCTTTAGACGATAAAAACTACGTGGATTACGAGTATGCCAAATGGGATGGTTTCTCTGTACGTCACGGTTACATCATCAACTATCCAGATGCCAACCGTGACGGAGGAGCAGGTGTGCGTGTTTTCCGAGGTGTAGAACTGGAAAATCTCATCATCGTCAACAACTTCAACCATGGCGGTCGCGTACGTGGTGGCGGTTTGTATATGGATGGCGAGAACAGTAAGATTTCCAACAGTTACCTGCTGAGAAACCTAAGTTATGCCAATAGCAGAGAAAGTTATGGAGGCGGAGCCTATATGATTCAAGGCACCGGCTACAACCTTGTGGTGGCAAACAACCGCTGCTATAACGGAACCTGTCGTGGTGGAGGTATCTTCCTGGAGAGTGCCAAGTTCTACAACAATACCATCGCCTACAATATGGCGACAAACGGAACCGGCATCTATCACTGGCAGGATGCCAAAACCGGAGTAGAATCGCAGCTTTCACTCTACAACTGTATCATCTATGATAATTACAACAACAGCAAAAGCATCACAGATCAGGTAAACTCTGCTGCATGGGACAAAATGAAACCATCCCACAACTGCTACATGAACAGTAACATGAACAGTAGTGACCTCAGCAGCAAATTTCAGGAAAGCGATGGCAATTTCACAGGCACGAATCTGGCTTTCCCATTTGAAGACAAGACCTACGAAGATGGAAATGACGGTGTTTTCCGCTTCCGCAATGCCCGACTGAAGAACAACTTCCGTCTGTACGAGGCGGGTGGCTTGACGGGTAACAAGTGTCTGAATGGTGGAACCACAAATGTAGGAAATGGAATCATCCTTCCGGAAACCGACATGGACTATACCAACCGAATCAAGGACTGCGCCATTGATATCGGTGCCTATGAGGCTGATAATACTACCAATATCGCACCACAGGAAAAGACAAACAGCGCAGGTATTGTAGATTACATTTATTATGTAACCCAAAACGGATGGGGAAACAGAAGTGGAGACAGTCCGGAAAACGCTGCCTGTGCTGACAAACTGCAGGATGTGCTGACTGCTGCAGGCAAGAAATTTAATTCAACAAGTCAGAGCAAGGTGTATGTAAAAGTGGCAGGCTATCAGGCTGATGAAACCGGAAAGCGCTTTACTTATCATGCCAATACGCTGGCAGACCCTAGCGATCCGCAGAGTTATACCTTCCTGATTCCTAACGGAGTATGCCTGATGGGTGGTTACTATGAGGGTGACCAGGAAGGAGGAAAGCTGAAAGATGGAACCGCCAATTGGGATAATGACAAACGCGACTGTATCAGCACTTACCAGACTGTATTAAGCGCGAAGACCGAAGTAAAAGAAGGTTCTGCCGTTAACCAGGAGGTGAACGGCTACCACACCGTGTGCTTCGGCAAATGGCCTACGGGCAACTATGACGATTACAACACCACTGCCCTGACAGACAATACCATCATAGATGGCTGTCGCCTGATTGACGGTAATGCTAGCGACAAGTCGGGCTTCAAGAGTATGGGTGGTGCAGCCGTTGTACCAAGAAAGGCACATGTACGCAACTGCGAGATTTCCGACTGCCAGGCAACCCTGGGCGGTGCTCTCATGCTGCTGAAGGGTAGCATCGTAAGCGGTAGTGTCATCGTAAGAAACAAGGCACAGAAAGGTGGCGCCATCTATGCACTTCGTTCCAACGATAAGAACGAAGACACCAAGAACTACCATGCCTACGTCATCTCATGCACCATCGCTAAAAACGAGGCGACCATTGGTGGCGGAATCTACCAGGAGGAGAACTCCCTGATTGGCGGTAACTCCGTGATATGGGGAAATTCGGCACAGACCGACAACAACATCAGCGGTGATGTGAACTATCAGTCTCACGACTTTCTGCAGGGAATCGGAAAATATTCGGAAGAATTATTCTACCCATACAACTATTGTTTCGTAGAGAAGATGGCGTTGCCAGCCAACAGAATGAACACGGAGATGACTAGCGATCTTGACAGTTACTTCAACGACAACAAAATCTTCAAGCCTCGTGCCTATTCACCATTGATTGACAACGGAGTTGAGAAAGAATACGTCAATGCATGGAAGGATTATGGTATCAGCAGCTACGACATTACCGGTAAGGAAAGAACCATGACCAAGCAACAGACAGCCGGCGCATACACATCAGATCTGCCTGCGTTTGACGATACCAAGCTTCTGAAGCGCCTGTTTGTTTCTCAGACAGGTGGTGAGATTGTAACAGAAGAAGAGAAGGCAAAGTATTATGGCCGCTCCTTCCTGACTCCTTTCAACAGTCTCGAAGCAGCCCTCGACTATATCAATGAAGCAAGGGAACAGAATGTGGCAGATGAAACTACCCACTTCGAAATTCTGATGACAGGCGGAACCTACAAGCCGAGCAAGATGCGCCAGAATAAAGATCTTTCGCCAGAACAGAACACGATAGACCGCCGCTTGCAGAGCTTCACCATCCCTGTGAACGTAGCCATCTTCGGCAGTTTCACTGTAAACGATCTGTACTCATCAACGCCTGAAGCTACTACAGGTGAGGATACTTATGAAAAGCTTACAAGCCTGGGAGATAAGACATTGGTAGCAGATGGAGATATTGAGACCATCCTGAAGAATCGCAATGAGAATCACATGACCGACAAGAACAAGAACGGATTGATAGAGCCATGGGAGTTCCAGAATCCTACGATTCTTTCCGGTGACATCAAGGCATCGGAAAAGGAACGTAATGTATATCATGTAGTCTACAGTAATGCGGAATCCACAGGTACTTCGGCAACATTGAACAATGATGTCGTATTAGACGGTATTACCATCATGAATGGTGAGACCATGACACAGCTGAAGAAAGAAGAGGGAGGAACTGACGAAGTTGCCGAGATTGGTCGTGGAGGCGCTATCTACACCAACCGCGTGAACTATACATTGAACCGTTGCCGACTGATCAAAAACTCCGGTCTGCATGGCGGAGCTGTCTATGTAAACAATGCAAGTCTAGACATCATCGGCAGTACAATCAGCGGTAACAGTAACGTATCAGAAAAGGCTAGTCAGGATGAAGTCACCGAACCAGGTAAGGGTGGAGCCATCTATCTCTATCTCACAAAATCAGTGAATGGAAACCTGCATATCGTCAACTCGCTCTTAGCCAACAATGATGTAACTTGTGGCAGATATACGGGCACACAAAATTCACAAGGCGGAGCCATCTATATCCGTAGAGCAAACGATGCTGGCAGTATGGCTGCGGACTATCAGGATGCCTACATCGTAAACAGCCTCATCGTCAACAACAAGGCAAAGGAAGACGGAGCCATCCATGTGGAGAACGAGGTGACAAGCGGTACGATTACACCTATATTATATAATACCGCCATTTGGGGGAATGAATCAACAGATAATAGTGTACTCCTCAAAAGAGAGCACATGCGCAACTGTGCCTGGGATGAATTACCTGCTTCTACAGTTTCTCCAGCAACGGATGGCAATATCAAGTTGAACAAGGAGAATATTGCATCGGCTGGTCCACGTTTCACAGAGCCTACAACCACAAAGGGTTACGAAGGCTATAAACCGGATGCCAAATGGAATCCTCAGGCTATCTCTGTGCTTACAGATGCAGGTGACGGAAAGAAAGATGCAAACGATGCAAACGAGACTGGTAAATATCAGAAATGGTGGAGTATGCACAATACTCGCCTTGAGAAATATGGTTATCCATCTGAGTACATCCGTCCAGTCAGCGGTACATACAACAGATACGTTGGTCCGAAAGACGAGAATGGTAAAGTAGCAGAAAAACCTATCGATATCGGTATGTATGAATTCCAGTATGTATTCAAGTTTACAGACTTAGAAGAGGTTTATATCGGTACGGAAGAGAAAGGAAATGGCGATGGTAGCAGTTGGGACAACCAAAGCACCGACCTTCGTGGTGCCATCATTGCCATGGCTAACCCTTCTGGCAACGTATCTGCAGGTACTACAACCAACAACAACAGAAAGGTGTTTGTACGTGGAGGTACTTATTATTCGCCAACCTACTCTAGCGGCGATGCCTTCTCTCTCATTGTGAACAATGACGAAAAGGCTAAGTATATAACATCGATTGAACTTATAGGTGGTTGTACGGGCTCGAAGAATGCTGACGGAACAGAGGCGCAAGACTTTAGCAAGCCTTCGGTACTCATTGAGAACCCAGCCAAGGCGGGCGAAACCAAAAACTTGCTCAATATCGTAACGAATGGTAAGCCGGTAACTATTTCCGGTTTCACATTCCAGAACCAGAGTGGTGTGGGAGTAAATGCGAAGATCAATAATGATCAAGCCGGAACGGGAAAAGAAATGAGGCTCCATCATTGTGCCTTTAGAAAGAATAACGGAATCGGAATGAAGGTAGACAACACCCTGGGGGATGGCATACACATGTGGAATGTACTGTTTGCAGATGGTATCGGAGATGGTCTTACTATTGACGGTTCACAATCAGCAGACATAACAAATGCCACATTTGTCTACAATACAGGCACTGCGGTTAGTGGAACAGACAACGTGTATAATTCTGTCGCCTGGAAGAATGATACTCAAGACCTGAAAACAGACAACAAAAATGCCGTGATTGCTAGTTCTATCGAGAATGGAGATGTGCTAAATGGTCCAAACTTCGTTGATCCAAATAACGGTGACTATAGAATTCGACCTAGCCTCATGTTACTCGATAAAGGAAACAATGAGAAATATCAGCTAAATGCTAATATAAACTCCGAAAAGGACTTGGGAAATACTGCCCGTCTGATTGGCGACAACATAGATATCGGTGCATACGAGTGCGACACGAAGTTGATTCAGGTTATCTATGTAAAAGAAGGTTCTGCTGTTGCAGGAACAGGTGAAAGCTGGGAAAGCCCAACCAACGACCTGCAAGGCGCCATCAACCTGGCTGAGCTTTATGCCAACAAGAATGCAGGTAAATATGGCTACGTCTTCGTAGATAAGAATCTGAAGGCTGATAACGTGAACATCAGCATGCCAGGCGTCAAGATGTTTGGTTCGATGCGCGAAGAAAAAAGTTCTAAAACAGAACCAGAAGCTATCGTAAAGGATCTCCTTACTCAGAGAAAAGGAATCATCGAGTCTGTCAGTCAGTCTACCATCAATGGGCTGACACTCAACAGCGGAACTACTGATACCAGAATGTGTGTTGTAGATGGTTTCAAGGTTTCGGGCGACGTCAGTCTCCAGGGCAACAGCATGCTCTCTACCTCTATCCTCGATGCAAATGCAAAGGTATCTGGCGATGCAAGTAGTTTGCTCTACAACAGTCTGGCATTAGGAAGCGTGAAGGATGTGAAGTCTGTCAATGTAACTGCTTCCGGCGAATTACCATCACCAGATGGTAGTGCTGTCAACAGATCATCTGTAACCACCTATAATAAATATGTGAAAGATGCCTATTGGAAGTACCAGCTTGATGAAACATCTAGCGACATCAACGCTAACACAGACGCAAGCAAAACCCAAGAATGCATCGGCCTGGTGATGCACAACCATGACCTTGCCGGCAACCAACGCATCAGAGACAACGTAGACAACGGATGTTTCGAGACTTGGTATCTGACAAACGATGCTACAGCAAACCAGGACGATTATCCTCATGGTAAATCTGTGATCTATGTCATGGAAGTAGACAAGGAGCTGAAACTCGACAACACATTCTATACAGAGACGAATCCGTTCAGCCCAGGCTTCCTGCTCTTGAAGCACCACGCTGGTTTAAGAGGCAACAACAGTTATGTAAACCTCACCAACTTTGCCGTGGAAAGAAACTTGAAGGCAGGAACCAACTTCTTCTCCATGCCATTCAAGGCTACCAATATGGAGGTATCGGGAACTGATAAACCTGCTGATGGTAGTGTAATCGCCTACTACTATAATGCAGCTACTCGTGCCAAGTACGACTATAAGTTTGACCAAAACGATAGTAAAGCATGGGTAAGAGGTGTGGATAACCAGCGAAACTTTACCGCAGGTTTCAGAATGGATGCTAATGGCAACAAGACCGTTCGCTTCTATGGAATCAGTTACACAGAGAAAGATGGTAGGACCAACAGGAGTCTGCTGGATAAGATTACCCTGGTACAGAACAATAACCAGCAGCCATGGTCAGACAGTAATGGCGGCGGTTTGAAGTTCACCCACAAGGAGAACATGGGCTGGAACCTCTTCGGTTCGCCTTATCTCTGCGCCATGAACTATAGCGATATGGAATATGGCAGAGTCATCTACCAATGCGAAGAAAACGGTAGCTACAAGGCTATCAATACCTATGATTTAGCCACGGGTGTTTCAACGGATGGCTACATCCCGGCAATGGATGCGGTGTTTACGCAGACTGCCACTCTGGATAATTCTGAAAGCGTAATAGTAGAACATTCGGAAGCAAGGGCAACAACAGCCTATCAAGCAACCCGAGCCCTCGACATCGCCATCACACAGAGCAACAGAAACAGCCGAGCCGGCAACAGCGCTCCTGTAGACGACCAACTCCAGTTGAATACAGTTCCTGCCTACGAAGCAAAAAGCGACTTTGATGTGGGAAGTGACGGAGTGAAATGGATGATGAACCAGAATGCTCAGATCTATGCTATACGCAATGGTGGACGCTACTCACTCCTTTCTGCGGTCAGCATTGAAGCAGAACAGTCCATCGGAATCAGTCTGCCGGAAACCGGTGAATACAGCATCAGCATCCCTGAGGATTGCGATGCCAGCGAATATGAAACCGTTTGGCTGAAGGACAAGGAAACCGGAAAGGCGGTAGACCTGAAGGATGGCTGTTATCCATTCTATGCTGCCCAAACAGGTGAGATGAACAACCGCTTCAATATCAGTTTCAACCGCAAGGAGACTGACATGAAGTCAGACATCACCATTGTTCCTAGCGGCAACTATCATATCCAGATAAAGGGTTTGAAACAGAACGACATCATCAGAATATACGGAACCTCAGGTGTCCTGGCGCTTAAGAAACAGGCAAAATCTGATACAGAACTGCTTCGCTCACCAGTAAATGGAACTGTAGCCGTAGAGGTAACGCGAGGCGGAAAACAGATAGCGGTAAAGAAGATAGCCCTTAAATAAAGGAATGAATGACGTAAAATTACGGAATAAA
>ERZ1034753.650-NODE-650-length-12352-cov-7.268765_pt1 | contig 12352 bp, 7 predicted proteins | sample MGYA00520702_ERZ1034753 | MGnify/ENA primary metagenome ERZ1034753 (study PRJEB33766, sample SAMN09781700) | gut metagenome | biome: gut microbiome | host: Homo sapiens | place: Madagascar | study: EMG produced TPA metagenomics assembly of the PRJNA485056 data set...
TGCGTACTCTCTTTAATATTTGCTATTGCATCTACTTGTTTTAGCATATATTATTCTAACCAAGGTGAACATGCTTTTGAACAAAAGATAAAGGAATATAAGGAAAACAATCCTGATGATCCTTGTATTGCATATTTATAAGAGTGCAAACTTGAGACGCAAAAGATGCAACTTTGTCATCTCATAAAGTATTAATTTAAAAAGATTATAATTATGATGTTACCAATTATTTCAGTATTGATTGGTATAAGTTTGATGTATTACATCCGCCAGAAAAGAGCAGAAAAAGAGATGGATGAGATCGTTAATTCTATCTCGCCATCTAATGATAGCAATGAGAATATTGGTACTAGAGACTTGTGTCTTGAGTTGCTTCGGCAGCTCAATTGTGAAGTTCGTATAGAGTACGATGACATTTACTTCACGTATCAAAATGAGGAGTTCATGATAGAGGCTTCAAACGACTCAGCCTTTATTACAATTTGGGATCTTCATTGGGATATGGTAGATTCGGAGAATCTCCAAGATGTAGAGAATATGAAAAAGGCTGTTAATCGTACTAATCATTTAGTGCATAATACTGTCTTGTATATGTCGTATGAGGAAGAAAAGTCTTGTTATTTCTGTCTAAGTTGCAGTGTTTGCTAATGCGCAACATTCCAAATACAAAAGCATATCTTGCTGCGATTCTTAATGACTTTTTCAGAACCAAGCAATGTTACTCTCAGGTTCTTGCTGACATCGGCAAAGAGGGGGCGTAGATATAAATAATATTGTAGCTGGTGTTATCTTGTTAAATGAAATAAACCAGTTTCATTGTTTTAAAGGGTTGTGTTCCCAACAACAAGTCGGTAAAAAACGAAACAACAACGACTGGGGCAATTGCAGTAGCTGTATCTGCATAGCCCCAACAGAATTAGGTGTTATTATTCGAATCATAAACAAACGTTAAATTATTCAGTTGCCTCTACTTTTCTTCAGTATTTCTTCTTTGGTCTAATTTTATTTTATTAATTTTGTAGTTAAATAACGGCAATTCTATAAAGTAAAGACCAACAGGTTTTATCTAATTCTTTAACGAAAATGGAAGATTATGCCAATCAGCCTTTTATGGCTGATGCTTCATTGTATAATGGGCAACCTACTGACACAGGTTCAACGTGTCCAAGTGCAAGACTTACCTCTTGTACGCCCTCCATCCAAAGCAATAAGGATGGGGTGTCGGTAGAGAATGTGCTTGATGTAAACAAGCAATGGTTCGTGCTACGAGTTTCGTATGGGCGAATCATCAAGGCAAAAGCATTTATTGAAGCTAAAGGATTGGGATGCTATGTTCCTTTGCGATATAAAGAGGTAAGAAAGCATGGGAAGAAGCGAATCATTACAGAGCCTCTTCTCTCCTCATTTCTCTTTGTTTATGCTACAGCAGAACAAGTTGAAACCTTGCTTCATGACAACAATGTTGTGGCAAATGAAAGCAGAGCCTTGCTCAGCTACTACTTTGATCACACAATCCATCGTCAAGATAATCCGGATTACAATCCTCCACTCACCATCCGAGATAAAGCGATGAACAACTTCATCAAACTCACATCCATTAAGAATCCGCATATAATTCCTGTAACAACTGACATTATCAAGTTTAAATTGGGTGATGAGGTCGTTGTGACAGAGGGGGAATTTAAAGACATTCATGGCAGAGTGGCAAGGATTGCAGGACAACAGAGGGTGGTCGTAGAAATATTTGAAGAATGCTTTGTGGCAACAGCTTATATACCGAAGAATGCCATAAAACTGTATGTTGAATATTAAACCATTACAATATTAATGGACGAAAAAACGAAAAATATACTTAGCCTTAATCATAAGGAGGCAATGGATTTCTTTTTGAAATCAGAACAATATCATGGATTTGAACTCCCAGAGTATTTTGTGTTTGATGAACTTCTTCAGAATGTAAAAGAAGCAGTTAGAGATAAACCATACGAGGAATGCTTACAGGAGGGATTGTCACCAGAGAATCTTTCTGATGTAAATTTGGAAATTTTTACTCAATAAGGGCGGGCGATATGCAGTTCGACCTATTATTCTGGCGAATCCATTCTTATACTATTTCCTTGTGAGAGAAATATGCAATGAGAAGTCTTGGACATTGATAAAGAAACTATTTGAGAGATTCCTGGTTCCACATATTACATCATGTGCTTTACCCATTATTCCAAAGGATAAGGAATCTTTTCATAAATCTACCACCATCCTTAATTGGTGGAGCTCTATGGAACAACGGAGTATTGAGTTATCCCTCGAATACCGTTATATGTTTGTAACAGACATAACAAACTGCTACGGCTCGGTAAATCCGCAAGCATTTGATTGGGCATTCTCATTCAAAGATACAGAGCACGAGCAGAAAACAGAAAATCCGATTGCTAAGAATATTCAAAAGTATCTTCGCGCTTTTCAGCAAGGGCGCAACATCGGTATCCCTCAGGGATGTGCAATATTTGATTTTATAGGTGAAATTATTCTTGGCTATTCTGATCTATTGCTACATGAAGCAATACAAAGGGAAGGCATCATTTCTTCGTACGAAATAATACGCTATCGTGACGGCTACCGTATATTCTGCAACGACAAGGATGAACTCGAAAAGATTTCATACATTCTTCAACACGTATTGGAGGATTTGACCTTCCGCATGAATAGCAAGAAGACTAAGATTAGCGAGAGTATTGTTACTGATGCTATCAAATCCGATAAACTTGCATATATCTACAATACACCTGTAATTAATAAGAAGGGTTGTGATTTTGATAGTTTCGAAAAGCATCTGTTCTACATTTTGATGTTCGCTCGCCAATATCAAGATAGTGGTTCCATTAAGATGATGCTTTCGGATATAGATAAGCGTATGGAGGATTGGCTTAAGTCTTATGAAGAAGAGGTTACTACAATACCTGTGTTTGAAGAATGTGAGCTGACAACTGAAAAGATAATCAAACAACGCAGATTTGTAGGTGGTAGCGTTCGTGCGATGTCTGCTGTATGTACTAGCATTTGAAAATGTTGGCTGTTGCCATTACGCACAGTGTGTGTTCTTAGCTGAATGGTGGATTCACAGAAAAATGAAAAAGATAAGCATGATATTCTAAGTAAGGTGTATGTATAACTCTGCAATCAGCCGAACTCTGGCTACAACCAGCTTTGGCTTCAAAATAAGACGAATAGTCAAGATGTTAAGAATAACGTATCACCTTATAAAATAAGATTGTGTAAGGTTGTAATGGGTGAAAAAAGTTCAATTATGGAACGATATATGGCTTAAGAAAGATATAATTAAAGATTTTCCACAAGAGAACGTTGTAAACAAGGATGTTCTGGATAAATTCACTCCTATTATCACCTTCCGCGAAACTTGTACTTATGCTGAAGCTCTTGAAAATGATTTTGAAATTTCAGACAATGCTATTGTAGAATATTAATATATAAATGATTATGGTTATACTAAATAAACCCAAAGTTGGAGATGTTATTCATGTCAAAATTACTAGCATCGTTGAGTCTATTGGCGCTTTTGCTAAAATGCCAAATGGACAAGATGGATTAATCCGATTGTATGATTTCGCATGGTTCAACCAGGCTAACATTTTAAAAACGTTTTCTGTTGGTGATGAACTAGATGTTAAGGTTATCCAAGAGTTGCCAGATGGGAAACTCAACTTAAGTCGAAAAGAATTGTTGCCCAATCCAAGAACACTTGAGATTGGTGTGATTTTTAACGTCATTATTAAGCGAATTGAACCATTCGGCTTAATTGTGGTACTTGGTGATTCAACGGCTCTCATTCCTAAAAAAGAAATTCCTTCTGGAGCTATATATTCGGAAGGGGATATTGTGACTAGTGTTGTAATAGATAATACTTATGATACGGAAAAGCACTACAATAAAATCTCTATGAGTATTCTTGCGTTACATGACTATGTGGCAAAAAAGCATAAAAATCATGAGATAGTAAAATGTGTATTTAAGAAGTGTTTGCAAGAAAACGAGAATGTTTCTGCAATTATAGAGTTTGACACATTAGTAATGTTAAAAATTCCAGCAAATAAATTTGTTGAGCCGTATCGAGGAAAACTAATTGCTGATGAGTTTTTAGAAGGAGAAGAACTCGAATTTGATTTCTCTTATAATGAAAACAAGAGATCTATAAACTTGGATATGCGTCCGATAGAGCGTGGGCGTAAAGCTCAAGAAACAGAAAGGTTACTTTCTCAATTGCACAAAGGGGATATTGTTGAAGCTGAAGTTCTGAGTGTAAACGACAAGAATGCAAAGGTGAAAATAACCAACACCAATGTCGAATATTTTATTTCTCGGGATGAACTATCTCCGAATAAAGTTGTTAGAGCTAGCGACGAGGTCTTCGTTGGCGAGCATATTTATATTACTTATATCGGTGAAGGTGAAAAATTGTATTTTACCCGCAGATCTATTGTTAAGGATATGTATGAAGATTCTTTGTATGATTTGTCGCAGAAAGATCTCCTCGCTACAATGGGGTTGACCACAAATAAATTTGTAGGTAAGATTATCGAAATAAAGTCTGATTACTTTATAACGAATCTTATGACTGTAGGTCAAGTTGATGATGAACAGAATGGTAATCTGTTGATAGATCCTATCAATGGAAAAAATCTTATTGCAATTATCGACCGAAAGTTAAAGAATTTCTTTGTTGTAGGAGAGTATTACGAAGTAGAACTTGAGATGGCTCGAAAAGAATACAGACGAAGTTCAGGCACACCTTATATGTTTAGTGTTGTATCAAACAACATCAAAGAGAGTCATGATCCTTATAAGGAATCAGTTTCCGTTGCATCTAAGCAACATATGAGTCCTAATACAAATACCAGTATCGCAAATTTGTTGGAAGAGGTTGGTAAAAATCTTTATTCTAGCAAAAAGAGAATGTTTTTCGAGTTACTTCAGAATGCAGATGACGCCGCATCTAAAAATGGTGTAAAAGTTAAACTTCAAATGATTGATAACTATTTTGTATTGACTCATGATGGTTATGCTTTTAATAAGCATGATTTCGAATCAATTACATCAGCTGCAAAAAGTACTAAAAGAGCAAATGAAAAAAAAACCGGCTATAAAGGAATTGGTTTCAAGTCTGTTTTCACTAACTCGCAGTCTGTAATTATTTATAGTGGTGGTTATAAGTTCTCATTCGATAAAACTTACCCATTATACAAAGACTTTGATAGGTTTTATTTTCGTGCAAACAAAATAGAGAATGATCCTGATCGTCAGAAAGGGTTCCTCCATGATTTCTCCAAATATCGCAGAGAGTTTAATGGCGTAAAAGATATTCCTTGGCAATTATTACCAATTTGGGTTGATGATTTTAGTATTGAAGATAAGAAATCCATATTTAATAGCAAAGAAAATGTTTCCATTGCGTTAAAGATGGATAAAGACACTCTTTCTGATTACAGCAATGCAATTGAGGAAGTATTTATGGAACCACGTTTTATGTTGTTTCTCAGAAAGACAAATCGCGTCCAACTGATGCGTGATGGCGATTGTTTGACGATTCAAAAGAAGAAATTAGAAGACGGAAGAATTATATATTTGGAAAATTCTTTTAATTCTCTTAATCGAATTGAGAAATATACTATTCAAACATTTGATCGATTAGAGGTGAGTGATGATATATTCTCTTCTGCAGGCATATTAATAAAAAGAGAAGCAAGACGTAATAACAGAGGTGAAGTAGAGAATTATTACGTTAGAATAGATGATTCTGGTTCTGTACTTGGCGAAGTTACAGGTATACCAGATAGAATAGCGTCAACCAAAGATACAACAATATCTTTCGCTATCAAGCTTGATGCTGATGGTCATATTTCCCCTTTGGAGAAAGAAACACTATCTCTGTATGCATATCTTCCAATGAATGAGCATAGATTCAAATTTCCATTCTATGTAAATGCTGACTTTATCCCTAAATCAGATAGAGAGGGTGTACAGAGCGATAACCCTTGGAATCATTTTATCTTCTATACAATAGGCAAGTCTATTGTGAAGATGGTTGCTTCATTTGCTTCTGAAAATGAAGCAGAATATTTGAATTTACTTCCTACAGAATATTTAAAGTCTAGTAGTCAAGATACGGCAGCGTTAGTTGATTCTTTTAATAGAGGATACAAAGAAGCTCTAATGCTGGAGCAATATATTATTAACGATAAGAACGAACTCGTTAATTCAAAAGATGTTATTTTCGATGCATCTGGACTTTCTAATGCTATCGGAGCTGATGCTTTTTATAAATTAATTGGTACAACAAAACGTCTGCCAAATCCGAATATTAACACGAATTGTCTTTCTAATACATTGTTCGAAGTTGAGAAGTGCTCTGTAGATACAATTTTTAATATTTTATCAGCTAATATTTCTATCTTGTCTCAATGGATTCAAGATTGTTCAGATACTCAAAGATATGATTTTTATAATTGGATGGTCTCTGATGAAAAATCGAAGTCACTATTGTCATCTATTCCAATGTTCATTTTTGGAGAACATTGGAAAACCATGAATCAAATATCAATAAATGATAAGTGCTTGATTCTGACAGAAAAGATAGCACCAATGAAGGATATTCTCGCAAAGTTAGGATTTATCATCTCAAATGATTACGTTGAGAATCATCCTCTTCACTCTTACCTCACACCTCAGAATGAGAAGAGCATATTCCTGAAAATTCAAGAGTCAAGCATTGGGAATCTTACATTCCAAGAACGACTTACCCTATTCCAAGGCTGTGCAGGTTTAGATGAAGTTGGTAAGGAAACGCTTAAGAAATGGCCGATTTTTAAAAATCAAGATAACGAATTCGTACCTTTGATTAAATTGTTCTCGTACTATAATTCGTGCCCATATTGGCTGAATTCATATATGTTGAATGTTGCAGAAGTAAATACATATCTTGATTCGTATTTGATTCCGAAAAGTGAGATTTATTTGTCGATAATTGAGAATTATATAGATGAGATTCTTGACAAATCTGATATTTTGCAAGTCTATAATGAATTCAGAACATTTTGGAATTCAGGATTCACTTTTAAATTACTCTCAAAGAAAAGTATTTCTGACCTTAGTAAGATCACTTTGGTGGAACAATCGGATTATTCTACTAAGACTGATTATATACTTACGTTTAATCATCTGAATCTTAATAGTTCATCAATTTATGATTTTTCATCATTTGAATATCGATGGATCAAGCTTGCAGCATTAGCAGATTCAACTATTAATCACGCAAGATCTATTGTGAAAATTGATGGCAATAGCTTATCCTCGTATACAATTAAAGATGAGCTATCGATTTCCTACAATGGCGTTACATATAAATTTCTGCTTTCACAGTTACTTTCTTCTTATTCCTCGACTTCAGTTTTGTCGAATGTGGTAAAACAATTCATAACAATCGACAGATATAATGAGATCTTTGCTCAGTCAGAAGCCTCAATTTTGGATGTTAGAAACAAATTGTATAATGAATTAAGAGTTTCAACATCATATATAACGGAAGAACAGTACTGTTTTCTGATGTTATATAGGATGTTGCAGGGGTGTCAATATTTTGATAATACCCTTAAGTCCGTTATACGTGCTAATAGTGAATCTGTATTTATAAATATTTTACAAAAGTGCTATGCTAATGGGTTAGGTGAGTATCTGGGGGCATTTGTCAAGAATGGTGGAATAGTTTATCCATTTGCTAGTTTGATAGGAACCTTCTTTAATAGCGATGATTATACATTACCATCGGAACGAATCCCGGATTTCGTTAATCGTTGGGCAGACACGCCAAAAAAGAAACAATTCCTTATCCAAATGGGATTGCGTGATGAGAAAAGTAAAGAAATTATACGTCGTAAATCTTTCAAAGAAAAGAAGAATGAGAACATATGGAATATAAATGATGCTAGCATCATTCGTACTTTTTTGAGATGGATATGTCAATCATTTCCCCTCCCAATAACAGACGAAGTTCAAGTTGGCATATTAGAACCATTGTTTTCTGTATTAAATATTTCTGGTGTTTATAACTACCAAGATTTTGACAATGCAAAAGAATGGACCAATAAGTTATATCTAGAATGGAAGAAAGACAAGCAAATTAAGGTTTATGTTATTGATGGTAAACTTCCATATAGAGGCATATTTGAAAACATCCATCTCTTTAGTGGCAATACTGGCGAATACACTTATTTTGATGATATAAAAACTATTTATATATCATCTAATAGGGAACCTGCAGCTCTCTTGTCTGACGTCTATTCAGATATAAGATTCGGTAATGTGTTTACAAAAGACGACTGGAATCTGATATTTCTAGTTTCTGCTGATGTTATTCAAGAAAAAGATTTGCGAATAGCCGAATTAGAGCATATGCTTGAAGAGGCAAAGAGTAGAATTCCTTCTAATGATGATAATGACGAAAAAGACTATGGCTATGCGACAGAACGAGGATGCTTAGATGAGAAAACTCGTGTCGAATTAAATCTAGAGGCACGCAATGCAGCTAAGGACTATCTCGATTCTTTGGAAGATTACGACTGCTCCAAGTGGAATCCTTGTATTGGAAATGGTTTGGTTAAAGGCATAGTAAAGCATAAGGGCAAAACGATTACAGTGGTAGTGACAAGTTCTATTGGAAGAAAGTTATACCTTCATCCTAGATTATTTTCAGAATTGATGATAGATTCAGACAATGTGTTGCTCAATTATGGATATGACCGAAGGATTCACCGTATTAGTTTTGATGAAACATTCAAAGATAATAAGGATGTCAACCTGATATTTGACACAGATGTTATCACTCCAAAAGAATTTGCATATCTTGCAAATAGATACATGTACTCAAAAAAGACATGTTTTGTCATAGAGAATATTACGTATTCTATATCAGAACAAATTAAAGGCTTCGGTCTTGATGAAAAAATGTCAAATTCTGAAGTTTATACCAACATAGATACAGATTACTTGTTTGATTTTTAATGATTAGTTTATAATGTATTATACAAGAGAACAACATAAGAGATTTCTAGATAAAGAACTTGTAGCTATTAGCGAAGGATATCTAAAGAAACTCAATTCAAAAGCTCTGGCATTATTGGCAGACAATGAAGTATATGTTACCCAGTTTATAAAACTGGATTTGAAAAAAGATGATTCCAATATAGCAGACCGTAATGCCTTGGGATCAGGTCAGCTGTTACTTCGTTTTAAGAAAGACAAAGGCATTCCACGTAAGAATGAATATTTCACAGCTTTGATTCTTGAAGGAGACATGTGTTTACCCAGAAAATGGGGAGAAATAAGTTGGGGCAACTTACGTCGTCATCAAGTTGAATTTTCAGAAGTACATTGTGTATGGCAAGGAAAAACTGATAATAATGGCTTTCTTCTGTGTGGTTTTACAGGACTATCAATTGAAATGGCAAAATTTCTTGAAAACAAAGAGGGCTGTGTCATCGTTTTGGGACCTCAGGAACCACCTATGGACTATTATCAAAACCTCATTGAAATAGTCAACAACAATGACACAAATATGGTCGCAAAAGAAATCTTGGATTTCGATAAAAAAACAGTTATGTGGAATCCAGACCATATTAATTCAAACAAAGAGCATGTAGATGGGATTGTCAAAGCTTTGGAATTTACTCCACAATTGATATTTCAAGGCCCTCCAGGAACAGGTAAAACATTCTTAATGGCAGAACTAGTAGAACATTTATTGAATCAGAATAAGAGTATATTGGTTACGGCTATGACAAATAGAGCACTTATGGAGCTTGCAGAGAAAGACTGTTTAAAGAAATTATTGTCAGAGAGGCGTATAATGAAAACAAGTGTTTCCTCTGATGAACTTGCAGTCTGTAAGAATATAGTTCCTATAGATAGTAAAAAAATCACTTGTGTTCCAGGTAGTTTAACATTGTCGACTTTTTACAATTCTAGTGGTTGGGCAAAACAATGTTACAACGAACGTCCTTTTGATTATGTCATTATGGACGAGGCTAGTCAAGCATTATTTGGAATGATTGCAGCATGTAAAAACCTTGGACAGAAGGTGGTGTGGATTGGTGATCAAAATCAGATGCAACCTATTTTGTTACTTAGCGAGGAATCTCTAATTAGAAATGATTTTACTATGTTGGCAAATGGCTTTGTAACTCTTTGTGATAACTTTGACTTTAAATCATATATTCTAACAGAGACTCACCGTTTGCTAACAAAGTCTGCAAAATTAACTAGCTTATTCTATCACACACCAATTAAGTCGGTTGCCGACTTTGATTACATTTTTGCAAATAACAACTTAAACTATCTTTCTAAAGATGGTGGAACTGTTCTTTTGTACAAAGAGATGCCTATTGGTGCAAAAGCGGACAAAGAAAGTTGTGACTTCACTATTGGAATCGTAAAAGATATATTATCAACTCAACCAAAGATGAAAATTGCTGTATTGACAAAATTTCGTGCATCAGTAAGAATGTTACAAAATTGCTTTATTAGCAAATATGGTAGCAAGGAGAATGTGCTTATTGATACTGTAGAACGAGTTCAAGGTATGACTTGCGATGTATGTATCTATTATATTCCTAATACTATGATGGGCATGTCGCTTGACAAATCTTTGTTCAATGTGGCAACAAGTCGTGCCAAACAGTTGACAATAATTGTTGCGGATAATTCTATACTAAATACATCATGCCATAGAGATGTACACTCATATTTATTAGAAATAACCTCTGGCATAATCCCCAATCAACAGAAAGAAACTTCTGTGGAACAGAAGGAAAATGTAATTGAAAAAAGCAATATCAAGTTACATATAAAAGGGAAAATTGACCTTTCGCAATTTGAAACCCAGAAGCAAAAAGCTGTAAAATCTTCCACGAAGAAGAATTTATACATCATTGATACTAATGTTTTTGTTAATTGCCCAGACATCATCTCGAAAATTGATTCGAAATATGACATTGTTTTGTCTGCAAAGGTAATAGACGAACTTGACAAGTTAAAAATAAAACTTAGTAATGACGAGAAAAGAAACGTTGAGACTGCATTGAGATTAATAAACAGGGCAATGGATAAAGATAATGTTTCCATGGAATTATCTGATCCTAATTTGTTGCCAGAAGATTTCAGTAGAAAATCTCCCGACAATAATATCCTTACTGTTGCTTTAAAATTCAAAGATGAGAATCCAATCTTGGTTACTTCGGATAACGGCTTACAGGTAAAGGCTAAAGGACTGAAGATTGCAACCATTACACTTAAAGAGTTGTTGAAACGATAATCGTCATTTTAGTCATAAAAAGTGTATCTGGGTAAGCGGTACTGTGTTATCGCCAGATATGGATGACTTTACGATTGGTTGGTTGTATAAACAATAAAAAATGGAAAATGAAATTATAAATGAACGATTCCTCGGCACAATCTTCGGGCAAGCTGTAGGAGATGCCTTGGGACTGAGCACTGAGTTTATGTCCAAGCAAGAGGTGGATCAATTTTATCCTAATGGGATAGAGGACTATTCACAAATCGTGCAGGATGATCATCGTCGTCGTTGGCAAAGAGGCGACTGGACTGATGATACCGATATGATGCTGTGTATCTTAGATTCCTTTGTGGCTTGTCAAAAGGTAGATATTCTTGATATTGCCAGAAGGTTTAAGGAATGGATGATGAACGGAGGCATGGGAATTGGCCGGCATACCTATAATGTAATGGCTCTTGGCGACTATACTTCGAATCCACAGAAGGCAGCAGAGATTATCTGGAAGATGGGAAAGAAAAAAGCAGCAGCTAATGGGGCTGTCATGAGAACTTCGGTGGTAGGACTTATGAAGGAAAATGTGGCTAATAATGCAGAGAATATCTGTAAGCTAACTCATTATGATCCTCGCTGTGTGGGCTCTTGCGTTATCGTTTCTTCTATCATACATGCTCTTGTCTTTGAAGACAGGATATTGGATTATGAAAATGTGATTGGCATTGCCAAACAATATGATGAACGAATCGTTCCATTTATTGACTTGGCATATCATGAAGGTCTGGATTCTTTGTGTCTGGATGATGAAAAGAGTATGGGATATACGCTCAGAACTTTAGGAGCTGCCCTATGGGCTTATTGGCATGCAACCTCGTATAAGGAGGGTATCCTGAAGATTGTTTTATCAGGAGGAGATGCGGATACAAATGCAGCAGTAGCAGGAGCTATCCTGGGTGCTAAATTTGGAATAGACCAAATTCCTGAAGAATGGAAAAGTGG
>ERZ1034753.655-NODE-655-length-12335-cov-5.138762_pt1 | contig 12335 bp, 10 predicted proteins | sample MGYA00520702_ERZ1034753 | MGnify/ENA primary metagenome ERZ1034753 (study PRJEB33766, sample SAMN09781700) | gut metagenome | biome: gut microbiome | host: Homo sapiens | place: Madagascar | study: EMG produced TPA metagenomics assembly of the PRJNA485056 data set...
CTCGATGCGCATACGCCAGCCACCTGAAAACTCGCTTGTAGGGCGGTTAAAGTCGGAGCGCTCAAAGCCAAGACCCAACAGCGTCTTCTCTACATCTTCTTCAAAGTGGGTCATATCTATGGCATAAAACTTCTCTGAAAGGGTCGACACCTTTTCAATGAGCTGCATATATTCGTCGCTCTCATAGTCGGTGCGAATGGTGAGCTCGTTGTTTATGCGTTCTATTTCAGCCTGTATCTCGTGCAGATGGGCAAAGGCCTGACAGGTTTCTTCAAAAACGGTGCGCCCGTCTTCGGTCATCAGGTGCTGTGGCAGGTAGGCCACGACGCAATCTTTCGGGGCCGACACGGTGCCGCGTGTGGCTGTGCGTACGCCTGCAATAATCTTTAGCAAGGTGCTCTTGCCAGCGCCATTTTTGCCCATCAGGGCTATACGGTCCTTCTCGTTTATCTGAAAGGAAATGTCTTTGAATAAGGTGGTGCCGCCAAACTCGACGGTCAGTCCATCAACTGTTATCATATCTGTTTCTTGGGCTTATTGTGAAATAACCCTACAAAATTAACGAAAATAATTCAATTCTCCATGCAAAACACAGCGTAAGGCGCGTATATTTTTATACATACCAAATCTGGTCGTGGCATAAAAATAAAACATTTAAAGCCATAATTTCCTTAAAAATCATTTATTTTTTGTAAGTTTGCACATTAACATCCCACAGCGTAATAGAACAATAAGATAAAGACATAAACAGCCTATGAAGCGTTTCTTCCTCGGTGCAATATTTCTTTTAAACGGCATGGCCCTCAGCGCCACCGTTACGGTGCCCCTCATACCACAGCCCCAACAGGTAGAGTGGGGACAGGGCGAGGTAACGTTGCCTCGTCATTTTACCATCCGCGTAACCCATCCCTCACTGAAATCACTGGGCCATTATCTTTCTTCTATTTTGGCACAGTATGGCATCAATGCTCGGGTGGCTACCTTCGGGCAAGGCTTTATACGTCTCGCCCTTGAAGACGAAAGCACTTTTAAAAAACTTGCTGCACAGTCCGACACCATTGGCCTGTCAGAGCGCTATCTGTTGAAAACAGAAGGCAAAGGCATCAAGATATCGGCCCCACGTGTGGCTGGTTTGGTAAACGGTGTAGCCACACTGCGCCAATTGCTGCCCACCAGCACCCAGACGCCCGCTGTTGTGCCCCTGATAACAGTGGCCGACGCGCCACATTATGGTTGGCGTGGCTTGATGATTGACAGTTCGCGACATTTCTTCACCCCCGATGAGCTGAAGCAAACTCTCGACCTCATGGCCTTGTATAAACTGAACAAGATGCACTGGCACCTGACCGACGACCAAGGCTGGCGCATCGAGATAAAAGCCTACCCACTGCTCACCGAGCAAGGGGCATGGCGCACGCTGAACAACCAAGACCGCTGGTGCCAAAAAAACGCCACCATGACGCATAATGACGACCTGCAACTTGAGGCCCATAGCTTACGCATCACCCAGAAGGGCGACACACTGTATGGTGGCTTTTATACGCAAGACGAGGTGAAAGACATTGTGGCTTATGCCCAGGCGCGAGGCATTGAGGTGATACCCGAAATAGATATGCCGGGCCACTCGCTTAGCGCCATTGCTTGCTATCCGTGGTTGGGCTGTGGTGCCAATAACCAGTGGGCCGACTTCTCGTCGCCACTATGTTTGGGTAACGATCGTGTGTTGCAGTTTTGTCGCGATGTGTGGACTGAACTGTTCAACCTCTTTCCTTCGCCATACGTACACATTGGTGGCGATGAGGTAGACATGGTGTTCTGGAAAAATTGTCCTCGTTGTCAGGCTCGCATGAAAAGTAACCGCTTGGCCGATGGCCATGCTCTGCAGGCCTGGTTCACCAACAATATGCAGGCGTTTTTCACGGCTCATGGCAAACGTATGATAGGATGGGACGAGATGCTGGATGGCGGACATATGCCCTCGGCCACGGTTATGTGGTGGCGTGGTGGCAATGCCGATGCTGCTGTAAGAGCCACGCGCGCTGGCAACGATGTGGTGTGCTGCCCCACTACTCATTTCTATTACGATTATGTTGAAAACGATATCGATGTAGAGAAAATTCTCTGCTTTGATGTGCCCGCCGCGATGACCTCTGTCGATCGGCAGCATGTGTTAGGACTGCAAGGCAACCTGTGGACTGAACATATACCGTCATTCAATCGCCTTACCTATATGGCTCTACCGCGCATGATAGCGCAGGCCGAGGCTGCATGGGTGCCTGTTGAGAAACGACAGTATGCCGACTTCAGTGCGCGCCTTACAGCTCATTATCAGCGCCTTGAGGCTATGGGTGTGCGCTACCGGCTGCCTGGCCTGACGGGGTTGTTTCAGCAAAACATTTATTTTGGTAAGGGGCAAGCCCGTGTAACCTGTGCCGACCCCTCGGCAGAGATACGCTATTCCACTGATGGCACGGTGCCCGACAGCAATGCACAGCTCTATACACAGCCCATCATGGTGAGCCAGCCCACCACCTTCTGCTTCCGGGCTTTTGGTAAGGATGGTAACAAGGGCGATGCAATACATGCTTCTTTTGCTCCCGCTGTTTACCGCGAAGCTGTGGCGCACCCCGATAAACTTGTTCAAGGCCTTACGGCTACGTGGTACGACTATACGGGCCCCTCGTGCGCTGGCATCACCACGGCTCCGCTTAAGGGCACTTATCATATCAACCAGGTGACCATACCTAATGAGGTGAAAGGCAATATTGGCCTCGTTATCACAGGCTTTATCTATGTGCCTGCCGATGGCGCTTACGGCTTTATGCTCACCTCTGACGATGGTAGCTTGCTTAGCATCGACGGACAGGTGGTCGTTGATAACGATGGCGAACATTCAACCCTACAACGGTCGGCACAGGTGGCGCTGCGCAAGGGCTATCACACCATCAACGTGCAATATTTTGATCATAACGGTGGTGACCTCTCGCTCGACGTGTATGATGCAGAAGGAAAACTGCTGGATGCCAAACAGTTGTTCTTCAAATAAAAACAGAAAACAATAGCAATGTTAGAAATAAGAAATGCTATATGGGTGAAGAACGCCCATACCACGGTGCCTAACTTCTCGATGGCGGCGCCCGACAGCACCCTCACGGCCATCTGTGGGCGTCAGGGTTGCGGAAAGACGGCCCTTATCGAAACGCTGATGGGGCTGCGTCCACTGGCGAAAGGGTATGTGTCGGTTGATGGCGAACTGCTACAGCCTGCCACAGCCGTCTTCTTTCGCTCGCGTATGGCCTATGTGCCGCAAACACTGCAAGCGCCAGGACAGCTAACGGCCAACGAACTGCTGCAGTTGTATGCCGACTGCAGCAAGCGGTCGCACCAAACGTTGCGCAAAGACGATGTGCAACAGCTATGGCCAGCACTGCAACTCGACGATGCGCTTTGGACCTCGCCCCTCTATCGCCTCTCTGCATCTGAGCAGCGTCGCATCATGCTCAGCTTTGCCTTGGGGGCTCACCGTTCCATATTGGTGGCCGACGACCCTACGGGCGGTCTCGACGATGCGTTGTCGCATGTGGTAACGCGTCTGCTCAGCCAATATGCCGCTTTGGGGCATACGGTGCTGGTGGCTACGTCCGACCCTGTCTTGGTGGGTGTGGCCCATCATCTGGTATCACTTACATAAGCAATGATACCCTTTACATAAACAAGAAAACGAAATCGTTAAAAAAGAGATATGGCAAATATACAATTGTCTTTCGTGCAAATAGTGCTGGCCTTGCTGCCCGCCTTGGTGCCCTTCTTCTTCATACAGCTGTATGGCTTACGCCTTATGAAAAAGGCTACGGCCGCCTTCATTGGCATGCTGTTAAAATATGCTGTGGTGTGCCTCTTGCTGGTGGGCTCGGCTATGGCTGGTGCTGTGTGGGCCGATGTGTTGGCATCGTTGCTGTTTATCATCATGTCGGCTATCGTGGTTACGCGTCGCGCCAAGCTTGCCATGAGTGTGCACCTCATGCCCGTGCTGGTGGGCACGGCAGTGTCGGTGGCACTGTTCACGCTCTACGAGGTGTTTATCGTGATGGGGTCGGCAGCGGCCGATGTCAGCACGCGCCTGTTGCCCTTGGTGGCCCTGCTGTGTGGCGGCATTATGGAGATAAACGCCCGAGCCCTTACCTTTTATAATATGGGGTTGCATCATCATGCACATTTGTACCACTATCTGTTGGCCAATGGTGCCACACCGTCTGATGCACTGTTCTATTTTCGCAAACGTGCTATGGAACGCACTGTGCTGCATGGCGTGTCGCGCATGTCGTTGTCGGTTATCGCATCTACACCCTGGGTGCTATGGACATTGTTGCTGTGTCAACAGTCGTGGGTAACGGCCGTGGTGCTGCAAATAGCCCTTATGGTGGCTGCCATTGCTGCAGCCTTGGTGTCGATGGCGGTATCGCTGTATATGGCAGGACGCTATATGCCCGATGGCTACACCTTGTTACAGGCTGCCGAGGTGGACAATGCCGAAGATGCTGATGCCGAAGAACAAGAGGTAAAAACAACTGAAACCCTGATTGATGATGAAAACAACAATTAAGCATTATATATGGGTGCTGAGCGCCCTACTGTGTGTGGCCTGTAATGGCGTGAACCGACAACAGGCTTATGCCGTAGCCAAAACGCTTGTTGAGGCTGGGGCTGAAAGTAAGGTTGAAGCAGAAAATGAAGCCGACCCTGAAGCGGCTGTAAAAACAAATGTTGAAACGCTGGCAACTAAGGCGGTAAAAGATATTGAAATGCCTGCTGCACGCCCACAAAGTGGCGAACTGCTGCTTTACCGCGATGGTTACACTGTATCTTATAATACCACTACGCTGCAACCCAACTGGGTGGCATGGCATCTTACCCCTAACCGCTTGAAGGGCAACGTAAAGCGTAACGATTATCCGTTTATCTCTGATGATGAGGTGCCTGAACCTCGTGTTGAAACGGCTGACTATCGACAGTCGGGCTATGATCGCGGACACATGTGTCCTGCTGGCGATAACAAATGGAGCGCCGAAGCTATGCGCCAGTCGTTTCTTTTGTCAAATATCTGTCCGCAGGCACCTAATCTTAATCGTGGAGACTGGAACGAACTGGAACAGGCGTGTCGTAAATGGGCTAAACAGTATGATGGCGTGTATGTGGTGTGCGGCCCCATCTTTTATAAAAGCAAACGACAACGCACCATAGGTAAGCATCGCATACCTGTGCCCGACGCCTTCTTTAAAGTGGTGCTACGTATGGGCGATGCGCCTTGTGCCATAGGCTTCTTATATAAAAATATGGACGGAAACCGACCCAAAGGCGACTATGCCAATACGGTAGATGAGGTGGAACGCATCACGGGGCTCGACTTCTTTCCTGCCTTGCCTAATGATATTGAACGCAAGGTAGAGGCCGAATGTAACCTTGCCGACTGGGATATCAAAGATACTTTTTAAGGGCCACAGCCACACCGTCGGCATCGTTTGATAAGGTAACGGCGTCGGCATCGGCACGCACCTCGGGGGCCGCATTGGCCATAGCCACGCCCATGCCTGCAAGGTGTAGCATTGATAGGTCGTTATAGCCATCGCCAAAGGCAATCATGTCGGCAGGGGTTAGGTTGATGTGGCCTAACAGTCGGCGCAACGATTGGGCTTTGTCAATGCCTCTTGGTGCCAGCTCGATAAAGAACGGAGCCGAACGATAAACATCCATGCGGTCGGCTAACAGTTGCGACAGCTCTTGCTCGGCCCTCTCCATGTAGGCTGGGTGCCCCGTCATCAACAGTTTGGTGGGATGAGGCTCAAGATGTTCCAGCAGGTTGTCAACCTTTCGTATCGACATTTTGTTGATACGGCTTTCTTCACCCACATATTTATCGTGGGGCTTCTCTGTTATTATTTCGTTGCCCACATAGCCTAAAAGGGCATGACCTGTGCGCACAGCATACTGGTAGATAAGGGGTATAACCTTGTTGGGCAAGTGGCGCTCATACAGCACCTCCTGCGTTCGGCAGTCTACTATCTTTCCGCCATTATAGGCCAGTATGTAGCCTCCTGTGTGCTCAAGGTCAAGACATTGGGCCACAGGCATAATGCCATAGGTGGGACGGCCTGAAGCCAAAATAATAGTTGCACCACGGCGTTGTGCATCGGCCAGCGCTTGGCGGGTGCGTGGCGTAACCTCTTTATCGCGGTTGGTCAGCGTGCCGTCAAGGTCGAGGGCAATGACACGAAACGATAGGGGGCGCTGTGCATCGGCCGAGGGCGTTGTGGGGGTGCAATATTCGTTGTTCATCACGTTTTTATTGTATATCTGTATTGTTGTTTTTTTGAAATCGGTTGCAATATTCGGAAAAAATATTGAATTATGCAAGCCAACTTGACCTATTCATGCTTTTTTATTGAAAAAGAAGAATTAAATCAAAAAAAATTGATGGCGAATGAAAGAAAAACACTATCTTTGCACAAACAGTGGGTATAGACGCTAATAACCAGCTACGAGCCCACACCCATAGAACAAGACCCATTTCTACGGCTACCTGACGCCAACCATCAGTAGCACGTTTCTACTTGTTTGTTGTACCATCAGTATGTCCTGAGATGAAGGCTTGGCTATATATTTTACTCTTATGAAAAAGGTCGTTGCGAGTGTGGCACTATCTTCCAAGGTGACGGTAGTCCATCAAGGTCGTGCTCATCATACGCATCGCTCTACGCTGAACGATAATGCAAAGATGCTGCGCGCCTTTTCAATCGACATAGAGTAGCAGAGAATTTATGACACTGGATAGTACGAATTCTTCTTCTACGGCCAATGAAAACAGACACTTTTACACATACTGAAAGTGGGCTGCTTCGTAATGGCACACCTGTTTCTGGGGCAGAAAAACAGTCTGGCTCAGAAATAAAATTGTGTCCGTACGTCTCGTGGTGTTACCTCTTCGTGCATAACCGAAAGGTAAAGACCATTGAAGACCGACTGAAGGCCGACCATATGCCCCATTTTGTGCATAAAAGCATACGCTATATGCCGCGTAGCCGAAAGGGTGGGGGCGTAAAGGAAACGATGGTGCCTTCGGTAAGCGGACTTATTTTTCTTCAAGGCGAGGCCAAATCTCTACAATCTTATTTAGACGACAGGTTTCCTAACTACCGCCTGTGCAAAAATTGTAGCACAGGTCAGGTGGCGGTGATACCTGATAGTCAGATGCAACCCTTCATGCGCGTGGCTGAGGTCGATCCTGACCGCGTGCGTTTCTTGCTGCGCCCCTTCCTCTATTACGCTAAAAATCATACCCTTATTCGTATCACATCGGGCGATATGGCCGGACTTGAAGGCTATGTCGTGCGCATTGCTCGCGACCGCCGACTGGTGATGGAGGTGGGTGGCATGAGCATCGCCGTGTCGGGCATGCATGCTGAACAGTATGTCGAGGTAAACAAAAACCAGGCCTCAAGAAAAGAGTGTGAACGTTATTATAAACGCCAACTAAACGACCGCAACGCCTTCATCGACCGCTATTTTCATCAGGTAGGCTCGTTACAAGAGGCGCAAGAACAGGCCGCCAACATCGACCTCTTGCGCACGCAGACGCTCAGCGATATGCAACAAGGAACGTTGAACATCGTTGAAGCCTTTGCCACCTACCACTTCATCATCGAAGAGATAGCCTATTATTACGCCCCCATCTTCGATACCCTCACCCATCAATTAGCCCCCGTGCTTGAGGCGGGTCGCAAGGTGTTGCAAGGCATAAACCACCTCCTCACCCTGTTGCCTGTAAACAACGACGTGCGCCTAAACCACGAAAGCGCCTACGAGGAGTTAAACACCCATTATGGATATTTGTTTGAGTAGGGCAATCTTCAACCAGCAATAGCACATATGGTTAATGCAGAAATTCTTCAAGCCTTTCTGTGGCACATCAGCCTCTATTCACATTCGCTGGAAAATATTGATACAGAAGAAGTCTTGATAACGCAGGCTCGCTATTTCATAGGCATCGACCTTGGTCTGCTACGAGAAGGCATACGTTTCGACGATGTATTGCTCTTACTCTTGCTTGATATTGAAAGGCAAACCAATAAATGCGATTGGAGCGGTGTCGAACGCAATTGCCAATTTTTCGATCGCTTGGCCCAAAACCAAAAAGTATCGATAACATTATTGTTTGAAAGATGGTATCATGAAGCAGTGGTCCTTCGTCGCCAAGGCCTCTACGATAAAGCCCTTTCGTGCACCTATCAGGCCGAGACCTTTGCCGATAACCCTTTGCATAAATTCAGAACGTTGCTTTTGCGTGGCGATATTGAGAGCGCTAATAATAATAGGTATGAGTTTGGCATCAATTCATTGTCTTTGGCACTTCACGAGGCTGAACAGTTAGGCCAACATTACGTGGCGCAAGTGTATAACAAAATGGCCCACATGTGCTCTATGCGCTATGTAGGTTTAGGCATTTCTTTCTTGCGCAAGGCACAAGTAATAGGTGATAAGTTGGGCGATGCGAAGTTAATTCTTGACAATAAGTTTGCGAGGGCTAATTCGTACATCGTTTTAGCCATGCGTTACCCCAACGAAGAGCAGCTGTTCTTAGACGAAGCAAAGCGTGTGCTTGCCAGCATAGAGTATGATAAGTTGCCCCTTCCCCAAAACAAGATATATTATAAAGAAATGTGGGCCCGCGTCAACCACGATGTTGAGCCACTGAAAGAAGCCTACACCTTTTATGCAAAAATCAATGCGCTGGATGACATCTGTAGGATATGTGATGCCATCATCGAAATAGGCATCAACCATCATCAACCCGCACAGGCCCTTCCTTACATCGCTATCTATCGTGAGACACTGATAAAGCGAAACCGAAAAGATGTGCAAGCTAATTTGGGCTACTTACAACAAACCGAAGAGATAATCAATGGGATACTGGGAAGAGAAACGAAATAAGTTGATAAGCCAGTTGCCTACGCTACTTGACATCCTTGATCAGATATCGTTGCGTGAAGAACTGTTTTACCTGAAGCCGAGTATTTTAAGGGCGTGTTTCCCACTCATTATCAAGAGGGAATGTTCTCTACTATGTTAGATGCCGATGGTAGGACACAACTATGGCCAATGGGCTTGTTGCCCTTCACTTATTACAGGGGGCAATCGCAATATTTCCCACTATGCAAACCATCGCTCTATCGTAAAGGCACAAGAAAGAACCCCATGTTAACCATGACACCCTCAAAAGTGTTTTTAGAGCGCTTACGGGCATGCGAACTGGAACTGGTGATGCAGAAACACCCGATGAACGATATCTTTCATCATGGTACAAGGTTAACATACCCCGACGGCACAGAAGAAAACATATCACTGTCTATCGACTATCTAGCATTGGCACAGCATTATGGCATCTGTACCGAACTGTTAGACCTCACGGTAGACAAATGGGTGGCAGCGTTTTTTGCTTGCACCAAGTATGTGAACGGCGAATACAAACCCGTAACCGATGCAAATAGTTATGGCGTGTTTTATGAGATATATGAGCAAACGCACGACATGATGCCAGGCGTTACCGCTGCTGCCAGAAAGATAAGAGCCATAGGGCTTCAACCATTTTCGCGCCCTGGAGAACAAGCGGGCTTTGTCTATACCATGACAAAAGATCAAAACTTCAATCGTCTGTGTAACAAGAAGATAAAGTTTAGACACGATCCCAAAGTATCAGAACTAATCTTCAATTATGCCAACCGCTCAAAAAAGCTGTTTCCATATGAACTGCTGCAAGAAAAGGCCGAAGTGATAAAATCTCACACCACCTTTTCGCGCTCAGCCTACAACATGGCCATAGTACGCTATTTTTCTGATACACCATCCGAACAAATAGACGCGTGGTGTAAAGATCAAAATATACAACTACAAGACCAGCCCCTAACCTCTTTTACTGACGAAGAACGAGCCACCTTCATGAAAGCTTGGCCTCAAAACGCCCCCTCCTTTTATAGCCGTATATATGTAAGATATAGCTATACGGGTCCAATGAAAGAAGTGTCGAAGGAAGAGTTTTATACATAGCCTTTCCGAAACGCAAGGCGTATGATATAATTGAGTGCTTACGCGAACCTCTGCTATGTAACTATGTTCGCCATTTTAAAGAAGGTACGGATGCGGAGGTAACGACAACATTCCAAGCCATCGTTTGATTGTTAAATTTTAGAAAATCAAAACTTTATTCAAAAATACTGGTATAGCTAACCCGCTGATAAATAGTGGGGATGCTGCATTGGTGGTTTACTATGCAAAGGGCTATGCCCTAAATTGAGTACTAACAACTATTCATATATGAAATCAAAAACTTACTATGGAGAGTATTCGCTCATGCATTGGGTAAATATGATGCTGACAAACAACATCACATTGCCAGAATATCAGAGAAGCTTTGTGTGGGGAGAAAAAGATATAAAACGACTGTTGAAATCCATTGCAGAAGGTCAGTTTGTTCAGCCTGTGACAATAGCCTTATATCCTGATTATACAAGTAAGAAGAAAATAAATCTGATACTTGACGGACAGCAGAGGTTAACTTCAATACTATTGGCATATATAGGATACATACCAGACCTATCAAAGTTCGCGAAAGATGATATGTTGGCTACTGGTGATGATAGTGCAGATGAGGACAATGAAGTTTCTGCAAAATCAATAAAGTGGACGTTTAAGGAAATAATTGATAAAGATCCGAATAAAAATCAAATAGAGCAAATACGCTCCAGGCTTGCTGCAGATGATAATTATAAGGCAATTGAAGTGGAAGGCGTTGATAATAATGGAAATGGCGAACAGGCTATTGTAGACTATCTTAAAAATAAATTTTTAGGATTTTCTTATATCGTTCCTGACACAACAGATATGGTTGAAATTCAAAATGGCTATACAAGTCTTTTTCGTAACATTAATTATTTTGGAAAAAGACTAACAACTCTTGGTAGTCGCAGGTCGCTTTATTATACAAATCAGAATTTAAAGAGCTATTTTGAAGGAACAGACGAGCATGGAAATAGTGTGTTGTGTGGAATAACAATAAAAGAAAATATGGATTATAACACCATTGACTTTGTTCGATATCTTTCCACTCTTTCACAGTACAAAGTGAATGAAAACGCAGGTAACATACTTAAATACTATTCAGCTTATTCCTCACGTGAATCTTACTTTGCAGATTATGTTTCATATATTCTGCAACTTGATCAAGAGGATAGGTCTGAAAAGTTTAGTGGATTCAAATTCGGTGAGGTCTTTATCAATAATAGCTGGAAAGTAAGATACAAAAAGTTGAAGGAAAGTGTGGAAAGAATGAAAAACGAATGGAATCTTGAAACCAAAGACAATAAATCTGCTTTTATTTCTTGGATTGATGCCGACTATTGGTTGTATGGACTTATATATCATATAGTGTTTGAAGGAAAAGAATTGAATGATGAGATTAATCAGTTGTTTGCTAAGGTAAAGAAAACCATTAAATCCAAGAAAAACGATCTTGGTTATTCAAAGACTCCTAACGGGTTGACAAATCTAAGAAATAGAATTCAAGATTCTATAAAAATATATCAACAATATGTACACTGACATACATACTGAATTTATTTTAACTTCAATACGAACCATATTGGAACAAGGTATAAATGCCAGTCATTCTTTGACATTCGGAATAGAATCCTTTCCAATGTCAGAGTATTATTTGCAGTCTCTCTTTTTGCAAATGACAGGAGCAGCAGAGCAAAAGATGAAGTGCATCTTATGGCAAATGGCGACTGATGATTACCAGTATAGAAACAAGTATCTCAACTATCAAGGTCTTGGAGAATGTTCAACATATTCAAGTAAGAATACTGTGTTCAAGGATCTTGTTACCCAAATCACTAATATTAAACCTAATTTTGATATTCAAAGCATTTGGGATGATTATGTATATGATCCTGCTGTAGTAGCACAAGAACGAAGTAAGTGGGAAAATAAGGAAAGAGAAAGCCGACAAAAGAAGATTGATTCGATAATAAAAAAGCGTATTGCCAAAGGCAATCCAATGACACAAGATGAAATCGATAAGATGACAATCGGCATTATGAACAGACCATTAAATGAAGATAATTTCAATAATCATCTTTCGGCAAACAAACGAAGTTCAAGAGTTGCACAAATAGTAGAAGAAGTGCAGTTGTTGTCTGTCAATACCTGTTTTGAAGCATGGAGAAATGTTGATTTATTGAATTATCAAAAGCGTTGTCAAAAAATGATTAAAGGTTCTGATGTTG
>ERZ1034753.658-NODE-658-length-12234-cov-4.233435_pt1 | contig 12234 bp, 9 predicted proteins | sample MGYA00520702_ERZ1034753 | MGnify/ENA primary metagenome ERZ1034753 (study PRJEB33766, sample SAMN09781700) | gut metagenome | biome: gut microbiome | host: Homo sapiens | place: Madagascar | study: EMG produced TPA metagenomics assembly of the PRJNA485056 data set...
ACATACAAAAGTAAGAGGATTTTTGTGATTAATCATCTAAATGTGCAATTGCATAATCTGCTTGCTTTTTAGTGAATTTTTCGCCATAGCTTGATGTAAGCTGGTCGTGAATAGCCGCTGGCGACATTGCCATTTGATCTTGATAAGTTTTTGCTTTTTGAAGTGCATTATAATTCCAGTCAGCGTCGATATGTTCAATAGCATACTTTGCTGCTTCCTTTGAAAATTGTTCGCCGTGGTCAGAAGTTAATTGGTCATAAATTCCTTGTTTTGACATATACATATTGTCGCTGTATAATTGTGCAGTTCTTACAGCGGAAATATACTCGGTAGGAATTTTCTTTTTTGTAGTGGTTTCTTTTGTAGTTGTTACTTTAGTAGTTGTTTCTTTTCTGGTGCCTTCTTCAGTAGTTTCACTACTTTCCTGTGTATCATCTTGTATATCACTTATACCGCTTGAAGTTGTATAAGTGCTTTGTGTTGAATCATCGCTTGAACCTAATGAGGAAATTACCGCAATAACAACTATTACAATTATAATCCAAAACCACCATTTTTTATATATTGGTTTTTTCTTTTTCTTAGGCGGCTGTTGATTGTACTGTGGTTGTTGATAATACTGATTTTGTTGTACAGGTTGATATTGACCTTGCTGATATTGTCCTTGTGAGTATTGATTTTGCCGGTTTTGTGGGTTGATTTCATTCATTTGAATTACCTCCTTAAATTTTAAATTTATAATAACACATAAGTATGCAAAATGTCAACATATGTGTTCATAATAGAGCCGTTCATAACATAAAATCTAATTGAGGTGATTTTATGTATGTTCCTGTCCTTGATTCAAAAATAGTAGGAGATGTAATTGCTGATTTTAGAAGAAAAAAGGGTGTTTCACAAGAGGTGTTAAGCGGTCTTGCCGATATTGGCAGAACTCATCTTTCCGCAATAGAGCGTGGAGAACGTAAGCCGACATTAGAAACGCTTTATCGTTTAAGCAATGCTCTCGATGTTAAAATGAGCGACATTGTAAGAGAAATTGAAAACAGAATAGATTAAGCATTTATTAAACAAAAACGGTATTGCCAAATTTGCAATACCGTTTTTGCTTATTTAATATTCAATTTCACCTTTATATACAAGGTTGCAGTCGCCTGTTAAGGTAACTCCGGTATCTGAATAATTAACTATCAAATCGCCGCCTTTAACCTTTACGGTGATATCCTCGTCTTTGTTGCAATATCCGTTTTCAACCGCTGCAATAACTGCCGCACAAGCACCTGTGCCGCAAGCCTGCGTCTCGCCGTTTCCACGCTCCCATACACGCATTTTAAGTGTTTTTGAATTAACTACCCTGACAAACTCGGTATTAACTCTTTCAGGGAAAATAGGCGCTGTTTCAAACTGAGGGCCGACGCATTCAATATCAATCCTGTCTACATTGTCAACAAATACTACGCAGTGCGGATTGCCAACGGCACAGCAGGTGATGTTGTACTGCTTTGAGCCTATTTCGGCAGGATAGTTGATAACTTTTTCGCTGTCAATCAAAACAGGAATTTTAGCCGCATTAAGCTCAGCCTTGCCCATTGATACCTTGACTGACGATACTTTTCCGTCACGTGTAAATAGGCGAAGAACTTTTACACCCGAAGCTGTTTCTATAGTGATTTTATCTTTTTTGACGATATCGTTATCATAAAGGAATTTTCCCACACACCTTATCGAGTTGCCTGCCATCTTGCCCTCACTGCCGTCAAGATTAAAGACACGCATTTTAGCGTTTGCAATTTTGCTTTCTTCAATAAGAACTATTCCGTCGCCGCCGATTCCCTTGTGCCTGTCGCAAAATTCAATTGCAAAACTTTCAGGGCAGGTGATAATACCGCATTGATTGTTAAAGAAAATGTAGTCGTCGCCGGTGCCTTGCATTTTGGAAAATTTAAGTATTCCTTTTTCCTTACGCATAAAGTTGATATCAACAAGCTCGGTGTTCGTTTCCTTGTAACGTGATGCAATGATATCCGCAACGGCATTGGCAGTATCGAGTGAAGTGATTGTAGCAATGCCAAGCTGATTTGCTCTGTTGTGAAGTTTGATGTAATCGGCAATTGATTTTTTGTCGCTTTTGCCTGTATATACAATGTAATCAAGCTGACCCGATTCAACAAGGTCCATAATGGAGTTGTCCTCTCTGAGCTTGTTTACAACATTAACCTTAATGCCCAAGCTTTCAATCGCCTTAGCCGTTTCGGGAGTAGCCCAAATCTTTGCGCCGAGGTCGTCAAGCTTTTTTGCAAGATTGACTATTTCAAATCTGTCCTGCTTGGTGACTGTTATAAGTACACCGTGCTCGTCTTTAGAATGGAAATCAGTTTTAAATCCTGCCGATACAAGTCCTTTAAACAATGCTTCCACAAGATTTTTGCCAACGCCTAAAACTTCGCCTGTTGACTTCATTTCAGGTCCTAACTTAGAGTTTACGTCATTCAGTTTTTCAAAGCTGAAAACAGGTACTTTAACCGCAACATAGGGTGGTGTTTTGTAAAGTCCGGTGCCGAAGCCGAGGTCTTTAAGCTTTTGACCCACCATGATTTTAGTTGCAAGTTCAACCATAGGAACGCCTGTTACCTTGCTGATATAAGGTATTGTTCTTGACGCTCTCGGATTAACCTCAATAACGTATAGTTCATTGTGATAAATAAGATATTGAATGTTTACAAGACCTTGTGTGCCAAGCTCAAGCGCAAGCTTTTGCGAAACGTCACAAATCTTTTCAAGCATCATATCGTTAAGATTGTAAGGGGGATAAACGGCAATTGAGTCGCCTGAGTGAACACCCGCTCTTTCAATATGCTCCATAATACCCGGTATAAGAACGTCCTCGCCGTCGGAAATACAATCAACCTCAAGTTCCGTTCCCATCATATATTTATCAACAAGTACGGGATTTTCAATTCCCTGCGCAAGTATGATTGCCATATACTGCTTAACGTCATCATCTGTGTACGCAATAGTCATATTTTGACCGCCGATAACGTATGACGGACGTAAAAGAACAGGATATTCAAGCCTTTCAGCTGCCGTCAAAGCCTCGTCAAGAGTCATAACGCTTTCGCCCTTCGGTCTGAATATTCCATATTTTTCCAAAAGCTCGTCAAAACGTTCTCTGTCCTCGGCAATGTCGATTGATTCAGCGCTTGTTCCGAGAATTTTAATACCTTTTTGATTAAGGAATTTTGTGAGTTTGATAGCGGTCTGCCCGCCGAATGCAACAACGACGCCGATAGGATTTTCAGCCTTGATAACGTTCATAACGTCCTCGTTTGTAAGCGGCTCAAAATAAAGCCTGTCGCCCGTGTCAAAGTCGGTAGAAACCGTTTCAGGGTTGTTGTTTATAATGATAACCTCGTATCCAAGCTCTTTAAGAGTCCATACGCAGTGAACGCAGGAGTAGTCAAATTCAATACCCTGACCGATACGTATAGGCCCTGAGCCTAATACGATTATTTTTTTCTTATCGCTCTTGTCAAGCTCTCTTGCCTCGCAATGCTCGTCGTAAGTTGAGTAAAAATAAGGCGTTTCAGCCTTGAACTCCGCACCGCAGGTGTCAACCATTTTGTAAACGCAGTCCTTGTGATATGTAAGGCTGCCGCCGCTGATTTTTTCAAGCGCCTTGTCGGGATAGCCTAATTTTTTACCTTTTAAATATTGCTCCTTTGAAAGCGGTTTGCCCTCAATTCCAAGCTCATATCTTGCAAGATTTTCAAGCTTTGCCAAAAACCATTCGTCAATCATAGTGATTTCGTGAATTTCGGCAATGCTCACACCTTCCTTGAGCGCTTTGAATACGGTAAATAATCTTATATCGTCTTGGTCGTGCAGTTTTTGCTTAATGTCAACGCCGTTTAACGCCTTGTTATTAAGTGTATCAAGCCCAATCTCAGCACCTCTGACTGCTTTCATAATTGCCTGCTCAAAACTTGGCGCAATGCTCATAACCTCGCCGGTAGCTTTCATTTGAGTACCGAGCTTGCGGGAAGCGTTTACAAACTTGTCAAACGGCCATTTCGGAAGTTTAACAACAACATAGTCAAGCGTAGGCTCAAAGCAAGCACACGTTTTGCCCGTGATATCATTCTTTATTTCATCAAGAGTGTAGCCCAGTGCAATTTTGGTGGTTACTTTAGCAATAGGGTAACCCGTAGCCTTGGAAGCAAGCGCAGAAGAACGTGAAACTCTCGGATTAACCTCAATAACAGAATATTCAAAGCTCTCCGGATTTAATGCAAATTGACAGTTGCAACCGCCCTCAATTCCAAGCTCGGTAATAATGTCAAGAGATGCGCTTCTGAGCATTTGAAGTTCCTTGTCAGCAAGTGTTACGGCAGGAGCGATAACAATGCTGTCGCCTGTATGAACACCGACCGGGTCAAAGTTTTCCATTGAGCAAACTGCAATAACATTACCTACGCTGTCACGCATTACTTCAAATTCAATCTCTTTCCAGCCTGCGATGTATCTTTCAACAAGTACCTGAGTAATAGGTGAGAGCATTAAGCCGTTTTTGGCAATAACCTCAAGCTCATGCTCGTTGTATGCAACGCCGCCGCCTGCACCGCCCAATGTAAAGGCAGGTCGAATAATAACAGGATAGCCGATATCGCTTGCAATTTCCTTTGCGTGGTCAACAGTGTATGCAATGTCGCTCGGCACAACAGGCTGATTAATTTTAACCATTGTGTCACGGAACATTTGCCTGTCCTCAGCCTTGTCTATAGCCTCGGCATCCGTTCCCAAAAGCTTGACTTCCATTTCGTCAAGGTATCCGTCTTTTGCAAGCTGCATACCGATTGTAAGACCTGTTTGACCGCCAAGACCGCAAAGTATGGAATCGGGGCGCTCCTTTTCAATAATTCTTTTAACCGTTTCTTCCGTAAGCGGCTCAAGATATATGTGGTCGGCAAGCGCTTTATCCGTCATAATGGTTGCAGGGTTTGAGTTTACAAGTACAACCTCAATGCCTTCATCCTTAAGCACACGGCAAGCTTGAGCACCTGCATAGTCAAATTCTGCGGCTTGACCTATAACAATAGGGCCTGAGCCGATAACAAGTACCTTTTTTATGTCTTTATTAAGAGGCATTATTTGTTACCTCCCATCATTTCAATAAATTTGTCGAATATAAATCTTGTGTCGTGCGGACCAGAGCAAGCTTCGGGGTGAAATTGCACCGAAAAGGCTTTTTTATCGGGATAATCAACACCTTCGCACGTGCCGTCATTTGCATTAATGTAGCTTACTTTAGCCCCTACCTTTTCAATTTCCTCATTCACAACGGCATAGCCGTGGTTTTGCGAGGAAATATAAGTTCTGCCTGTTTCAAGATTTTTTACAGGTTGGTTTACGCCCCTGTGACCGTATTTTAACTTGGTTGTGTCACCACCCTGGCTGAGTGCCAAAAGCTGATGACCGAGGCATATTGCAAAAATAGGAACTTTACCGACAAGCTTTTTAAGCTGCTCAATTGCTTCAACGTTTTCCTTGGGGTCGCCGGGACCGTTTGAAAGCATAATTCCGTCAGGGTTTAATGATAAAATGTCGTCAGCCTTTGTGTCATAAGGCATAACGGCAACATTGCAACCCCTCTTGTTAAGCTCTCTTATAATGTTTTTCTTTGTGCCGTAGTCGATTAAAACTACATTGTATTTGTGCTCATCTGACGCACTCATATATGGCCTTTTGCAGGATACGCTTTTAACTGCATCCTTAATCTCGTATGCTTTTAATTTGCCATAATCAACAGTTGCAGGGTTTGATGTGATAATCGCATTCATAACGCCCGCTTCTCTGATAGTTTTAGTTATTTATCTTGTGTCAACGCCGTACACGCCGATGATGTTATTTTCTTTAAGGTAATCGTCAAGCGTTTTTTCACACCTAAAGTTTGACGGCTCTTCGCACCACTCACGTACTATGTAAGCCGAAACGTAGGATTTTTTGCTTTCCTTGTCCTCGTCAATAAAACCGTAGTTGCCGATAAGAGGAAAGGTTTGCATAACAATTTGCCCAAAGTAACTGGGGTCTGTAAGCGTTTCAATATATCCGCCCATACCTGTGGTAAATACAAGCTCACCGGTTACTTCGCCGTTAGCGCCGAATCTTTTTCCTTCAAAAACATCACCGTTTGCAAGGCATATGTAAATCATGTTTTCTTCCATATTTTCTTCCTAATGTTTTTATTCTAAAACCGTAGGGGCGAACATTGTTCGCCCACAGACTGTCGATAAAGCAGCTAAACCGCACCGAATAATATAAAATCAAACCTATTTGCCTCCCTTTCAAAGGGTGCGGGTCTCCGGTGGAGACCTCTGCACTTTAGTGCAGAAGCACCGACCGAGCCGGGAGGCGAGACGGTGGGTGCAACTTGTTGCACTCGGAGGGATTGGAAAAATGGCAAGGACATCGAGTCCTTGCCGTTTTTGGTGCTTTTCGTTTTTTGCGAGTGGGAGTGAATTGTGCAAAGCACAAGAGACACGTGGCTCCAAATTCACGTGTGAATTTGGGAGAAACAGTACAGTGTACTGTTTCGTAGCAAGTGGATAAAACAGCATCCGCTCGCAAAATACGAAATTTATCTTGCTTTCTCGAAGTCTGTTATTATCAATATTATCCTAACAATTTAACGAGAACTGCCTTTTGAGCGTGAAGTCTGTTTTCCGCTTCGTCAAAGATTTCGTTTGCGTGTTCTTCAAATACTTTGGCTGTGATTTCCTCTTCTCTGTGAGCAGGAAGGCAGTGAAGCACCATGGCGTCGTCCTTGGCAACTTCCATAACCTTATCATTAATTTGGTAATCCTTAAATACCTTTTCTCTTTCTGCCTTTTCTTCTTCTTGACCCATTGAAGCCCAAACGTCGGTGTAAAGAATATCTGCGTCTTTTGCACATTCAAGAATGTTGCTTGAACACATAAAGTTGCCGTTTTCCTCAGCCCATTTCATAATTTCAGCGTCAGGCTTGTATTCGTCAGGGCAGGCGATAGCACAGCTCATACCCATTGTGATTGCACCTACAATAAGGCTGTTTGCCATATTGTTGCCGTCGCCTATAAAGCAGAATTTAAGTCCGTCAAAGCTCTTTTTATATTCACGAATTGTCATAAGGTCTGCAAGCACCTGGCAAGGATGGCAATAGTCAGTCAAGCCGTTAATGATAGGAATTGAGCCGTATTTTGCAAGGTCCTCAACCTCTTTTTGCTCAAAAGTTCTTATCATAATGCCGTCAAGGTAACGTGAAAGAACTCTTGCAGTATCTTCAACAGGCTCGCCTCTGCCGATTTGCAAGTCCCTGTTTGAAAGGAAAAGCGCCTGTCCGCCAAGCTGATACATGCCTGTTTCAAAGCTTACCCTTGTTCTTGTAGAGCTTTTTTGAAAAATCATACCGAGTGTCTTGCCCTTAAGGTGATGATGTTCAATGCCGTGTTTTGTTTCATATTTGAGTTGGTCTGCAAGATTTAAAATATCTAATATCTCATGCTGGTCTAAATCTTTAAGCTTTAATAAATGTTTCATTTTTCAATTACCTCTTTCAATATTTTTAAACCTCTGTCAAGCTCAAGATAGCTTATGTTAAGAGCAGGAAGAAGTCTTATTTTTGTTTTGGCTGTTAATACGAGAAGTCCGTTTTCAAGGCATTCGCTTGCAATTTGCTTAGCATCCTTTTGGGTTTCAACGCCGAGCATAAGACCCATACCCGATACAGATTTAACGCCTTTAATATTCATTAAAAAGTTTTTGATATATTCGCTTTTTTCTCTTACTGATTTTAAAAATTCGTCATCAATTCTTGAAACGATTGAAATTGCACCTGCCGCACAAACAGGATTGCCGCCGAAAGTTGAGCCGTGAGAGCCGGGAGTGACGGTATCTTTAACCTTTTCGCCGAAAAGAACAGCACCCATGGGAAGCCCGCCTGCAAGCCCTTTTGCCGTTGAAACAATATCAGGCTTAATATCGAAGTTTTCGTAATCCAAATATCTGCCTGTTCTGCCGTTGCCCGTCTGCACTTCGTCAACAACCATAAGTATATCCTTTTCTTTTGCAAGCTTTTCAATGGCTTTTACAAAGTTATAGTCAAGATTATTTACGCCGCCTTCGCCTTGAACGCACTCAAACATAATTGCGCAAACATCATCAGTAGCCATTTCGTTAAGCTTTTCAATGTCATTTGCAGGGCAGTATTTAAAGCCGGGTGTAAACGGACCGAATACAGTATGGAAACTATCCTGTCCCGTAGCCGCAAGCGTTGTTATCGTTCTGCCGTGGAAAGAGTTTACAAGCGTAATAATCGTGCTTCTGCCCTCGCCGTACTTGTCGTATGAATATTTTCTTGCAAATTTGATTGCGCCTTCGTTTGCTTCTGCTCCCGAATTGCCGAAAAATACTTTTTTCATACCTGTTTTGTCGCAAAGCATTTTTGCAAGCTTTGCACAAGGCTCTGTATAGTAAAGATTGCTGACGTGCTGCATTTTGTCAAGTTGCATTTCAACCGCCGCTTTCCATTCGTCATCGCAAATTCCGAATGCCGTTACTCCTATTCCGGAACCGAAATCTATGTATTGTTTTCCGTTGTCGTCGCTTATTGTTGAGCCTTTGCCGTTGTTTAATGTTACGTTAAATCTGCCGTAAGCGTGAGCAACGTAATCATTGTCTAATTCTTTAGTTTCCATATTGTACCTCTTTATCTGCTTCTGAACATTGTTCCCATACCTTCGTCGGTAAGAAGCTCCATAAGAATAGAGTGGGGAACACGTCCGTCGATAATAAATGCTTTTTTTACACCTTCCCTGAGCGCCTGAGTCATTGAATCAATTTTCGGTATCATTCCGCCGCTGATTATTCCCTCTGCAATAAGCGCAGGCGTGTCTGAAATATATACTCTGTGAATAAGAGTTGAATCGTCATCCTTATCTCTTAAAAGGCCGACTATATCAGTCATTGAAACGAGAGCCTCCGCCTTGAGCGCACCTGCAACAGCAGCCGCAGCAGTATCTGCATTAATGTTGTAGCAGTTGCCTTTTTCGTCATATCCGATTGTTGAAATAACAGGAATAAAATTGTGGTTGAGTACTTCTTCAATAACTTCGGTGTTTACCTCTTGAATTTCACCTACAAAGCCGTGACTGTCATCAAGCGCTTTGCACTTAATCATATTTCCGTCCATACCTGAAAGACCGATTGCGTGACCGCCCATATTGCCGATTTGGCAAACAAGGTCTTTATTAACCTTTCCCGCAAGCACCATTTGAACAACTTCTACTGTGTCCTTGTCGGTCACTCTCAGTCCGTTTTCAAACTTGCTTTCAATGTGCATTTTTTCAAGCGTTTTGTTAATTGCAGGCCCGCCGCCGTGAACAAGCACAACTTTAATTCCGACAGTTGTCAAAAGCACGAGGTCACGCATAACAGCCTCTTTCAATTCGTCGTTTATCATAGCGTTTCCGCCGTATTTAACAACTACTGTTTTCTTTCTGTATTTTTGAATGTGCGGCAGAGCGTGTGCAATTATTTCCGCTTTCTGCGCATTGTTAATGTTGTTATCCATAGTATGTAATCCTTATTTTTGTTTTGTAGGGAAGGGGTTTGCTCCTTCCGATTTTAATTTTAAAATATTGTTGTTTTTACCGTATCACGTAGGGGCGACCATTGGTCGCCCACTTTGGGTTGCATTTTGAGTTTATAACAGTATTCGCCAAATTTGGAGCCACTGCGTCGTCGCAAATTCCGTATCGCTCAAAATAACTTTTTTAAGTATTTGACTTGAAGTTATTTATCGCTCACTTCATTGCTCCTCCTTTCAAAAATTGCCGTACGGTTGTGCGTCAATTTTTGACTTTTTTGTGATTTGACTTAGTGACACTACTGTTTAAATTGCGAATATCAAGTACGATAATCTCCGTTAATCTTTACGTAATCATAAGTCAAATCACAACCCCAAGCGGTTGCGTTTTCATTGCCTTGATTAAGATTAATATCAATATAAATTTCGTCGCTTGAAAGGACTTTTGCTGCCTTTTCCTCGCTGAACTCGATACCTGAGCCGTTTTTGCAAACCTCAACCGTGCCGTATTTGCTTCTTAAATCAACGTCAACCTTGTTAATGTCAAATTCTGCGTCGGCATATCCGATTGCGCAAAGCACACGTCCCCAGTTAGCGTCCTCGCCGAACATTGCGGCTTTGAAAAGAGAAGAGCAAACAACACTTTTTGCAACAGTAATTGCCGTATCCTTGTCAGGAGCACCGTCGCAAATACATTCAAGAAGCTTGCTTGCGCCTTCGCCGTCCTTTGCAAGCATTCTTGTGAGATTTGCCATAACTTCGTAAAGTGCATTTTTAAACGTGTCAAATTCTTCGCCCTCACAGGTGATTTCCTCGTTTCCTGCAAGTCCATTTGCCATAAGGCTTACCATATCGTTGGTTGAGGTGTCGCCGTCAACCGAAAGGCAATTGTAAGTAACCTTTACTATTTCGCTAAGCGCCTTTTGAAGCATCTTGGATGAAACAGCGCAGTCGCTTGTAATAAAGTTGAGTGTCGTTGCCATATTGGGATGAATCATACCTGAGCCTTTAGCCATACCGCCGAGCGTGCACTTAACACCGCCGATTTCAAATTCAACAGCATATTCTTTTTTAATTGTATCAGTTGTCATAATGGCAGTTGAAGCTTCCTCGTTCTTGCCGTAATCAAGCTCTTTTACAAGAATAGGAACCGCCTTTTCAATCGGCTCAATCGGAAGCACCTGACCTATAACACCTGTTGAAGCAACAATAACCTGCTCCTTAGGAATGTTAAGCTCGTTTGCCACAAGCTCGCACATTTTGTCTGCCTTTTCAACACCGTCGGCATTGCAAGTGTTGGCATTTTTTGAGTTAGCGATAACTGCAATCGCTTTGTTTCCGCTTTTTTCCAAGTTCGCTTTTGTTACAAGGATAGGTGCGCCTTTAACCTTGTTTTGAGTATAAACTGCCGCCGCATTGCAAAGCACATCACTTGTAAAAAGGCAAATGTCGTTTTTATGCTTGATTTGTGGGTCAAAGTTTTCAACATTAGGCTTTTTTATTCCGCAATATGTGCCGCTTGCTTTAAAGCCCTTTGCCGCACATATTCCGCTGTCAATATATTTCATAATTATCATTCTCCTATATTAAGACCTGTTTTTTCATCAATCCCCATTGCAATGTTAAGGCATTGAATGGCTGCGCCCGAAGCGCCTTTGCCCAAATTGTCAAATCGGGATGTGATGATAATTCTGTCATCGTTTCCGTTAATTTCAATTTCCATATCGTCACGGTTTGCAAAATTATTTGAACCAATCATATTCTCGCTGTAGCCGAGAGGTCTGACCTTGACAATGTCACTGCCGTCGAAATGTTCGGCAAACATTTCATAAATATCCTCTTTAGTATATTTTTTACTCATCTTGTCCGTATAAAGAGGGATGTTTACAAGCATACCTTGCGGATAGTCACAAATAATCGGTGTAAAAATAGGCTCTTTTGAAATATTTGAAATTGCCTTCATTTCCTTAAGATGCTTGTGCTGTTGCGTAAGTGCATAAATTCTCGGCGAGTCAAGTTCCTTATCTCTGTTTTTGTCCTCATATTGCGCAATACCCTTTTTGCCTGCGCCTGTGTAGCCACTCATTGCAAAGCAAACAATGTCATAGTCGTTTGAAATAAATCCGCTTTTTACAAGTGGATAAACTATAGAATTAAATCCGCTTGCATAGCAGCCGGGAACAGCAATTCGATTGCTTGTTTCAATCTTATTTCTAAACTCCTCAGAAAGTTCCGCAAAGCCGTAAGCCCAGCTGTCAAGCGTTCTGTGAGCTGTTGAGGTGTCAATTATTTTCACTTTGTCATTTTGAACAAGCGAAACTGCCTCAATTGATGCCGCATCGGGAAGGCAAAGGAAAGTAATATCACTTTCGTTTATCATTTTTGCTCGCTCTTTTGCATCTTTTCTCTTTTCGGGGTCAATAAGTAAAAGTTCGATATCATTTCTGTTTTCAAATCTTTGATAAATCTTAAGACCTGTTGTTCCGTCTTTACCGTCAATGAATATTCGTTTCATTTTTATACATTATCTCCGTTAATTATTTTCTATTGTTTTCTATTATACACAGTGATTTTGTAATGTCAATAGTTATAGAAAAATTGTTATAAATATACAT
>ERZ1034753.660-NODE-660-length-12190-cov-4.947260_pt1 | contig 12190 bp, 5 predicted proteins | sample MGYA00520702_ERZ1034753 | MGnify/ENA primary metagenome ERZ1034753 (study PRJEB33766, sample SAMN09781700) | gut metagenome | biome: gut microbiome | host: Homo sapiens | place: Madagascar | study: EMG produced TPA metagenomics assembly of the PRJNA485056 data set...
AGGTGAAGTATCCTTATAATGTGAATCTGCTTACCCAGCAGCAGGCACTTGAGGTTTTGAAGGCACCGCTGAAGAAGGATGAGTGGGTGAAGAACATCCTGCAGGAGCGTTCTAAGGTGATGACAGCCTTCCTGGATTTGCCTATCACCGTGAAGATTCATCCTACGGATGCCAACTTCTTCCTGGTTCAGGTGACGGATGCGCAGGCCATCTATGATTATCTGGTGGCTCAGGGCATCATCGTAAGAAACCGCAACAAGGTTCAACTTTGCGGCAACTGTCTGAGAATCACCATTGGTAACAAGACGGAGAATGCCGAGTTGCTCGGGGCGTTGAGACAATATTAACCCCTTAATGATACTTTCGGAAAAAATAAACATTCGAAAATAAATAAACCGCTCCACCTGTTTATATATAGGTGGAGCGGTTTTGTTATATGGATTCATCTCAAAAATAATCGCATGTTTCTTTCTTGCATCTTTCATGCATTCTTTCATGCATCTTTCTTGCATTCCATTTCTTCCAGCAATCCTGTTGCTTCTCCCCATCCGCTGATGAATACCATCTGTCTGGCACGGGTGATGGCTACATAGAGTAGGGAGCGAATACCCATTAGATACTCTTTGCGTTCCGGAACATCCATCATAGAGAATGGTTTACCGGAAGTCTCCTTTGATGGCATACTTCGCTCTGTTACACCAACCAGAATAACTATGCGGAATTCCAAACCTTTCAACGAGTGGAATGTACAGAGTGAGATTCCTTCTTTATTACCCGTAGCGTTTCCACCTTTCAACTCCTGATAAGGAATATCATTGTGATGTAATCCGTCAACAACATCTTTGTATAATGCCCGGGTTCTGGCAGCTATGCAGATATGGTTGAGACTGATGCCATTATTTTCACATTCAGCCACAGCCTTCATTACATATTCTACCTCTTCATTACTTGATGCAAATATCCTGTAGCAAGGCTTTTCGCCATGAACCAAGGAGATATATCCCTTGTTGTTCTCTTCGCCGCCATCCATGTCGTCGTATTTCTCACCTTTCACTACGGCAACAGCCATGCGCTTGATTTCTTCCGTGGTGCGGTAGTTTACCTTCAGTTTCTTGCTCTTCTTGCCACGGATATTGATTCCGGCAGCAGTAAAGTTAATCTTTCTTCCACTATAGATGCGCTGGTATGGATCACCCGTCAGGAACAGATCGTTTCTTCCTTCTGCTACAAGCTGGCGCAGGAATCGGAGTTCCGGGTTCGAGAAATCCTGAAACTCATCAGCTATCACATGACTGTATGGATGAATCTGATGCTCCTTCATATAGTTAGCCGCCATATTGAACAACTCAAGGCGATCTACTTTCTTACGTTCCTGCTTGAGGGCTTCATACTGCTCTTTCAGTTTCCATATCTCTACACGCTGTTTGCGGGTAATAGGCTTCGTTCTGCCCGTTCTAGCCTGCAGCAGGTATGATTTCAAGTCCTTATTGTTATTATAGATGATTACATCTATATATTCCGAATAAAGAAACTGTTCGTCGAATTCAGAGATATTCTGGTCAAGCACCTCACTCCAGAGAGCCAGGGATTCCTTGTCGCCGGAGTAATCCAATACATGGAAATCTGTCGGAAGAATCTTATACTCCTTGGCTACTTCCAAAAGCACCTTATCAATGTTGTTGAGGGCATACTTCTGCTTGTCAATGCCCATTTTATCTACAAGTACTCTCAGGTTTTCTACCAGGGCAGTGGTATAGGTTGTGAAGAGAACCTTCCCGAACATATTGCTCTGGCAGAGATATTTCAGACGGTGAATGGCTGCGATGGTCTTTCCGGTGCCAGCCGAACCGCTCACTTTGGTTGAGCCATTGTAATCGCTATCTACCAGCTTGCGCTGTGAAGGATGGAGAAAAAGTTGCCATTTCTCCATACCTTCGTCCATGATGCGGGCGAGTTCTTCATCGGTTGTAATCTCGATGAAGCGGCGACGGTTGTTGCTCGACAGCAATGTATCTTCTCCCTCCTTTGCTTTGCCTTCTTCTATATTGGCAATGATGGAGCTGATATCGTTACCGTCCATCACGTCAAAGATATTCTCGAAAGCATCCTGCGGAAGCTTCTTCTCTACCTTGTCCAGGTCATCAAAGTTTCTGATATTTCTGACGATACCGATCAGTTCTTCTGGTACACCTATTGATAACAGCTGGTTGTCAGTAATATCGCAGAACGGACTCTCGGCAGTTGCATTATTAGAGTTCCCGCTTTCTTCTACGTATGTCTCTTCTTGCTGAATATCAATAGGAATGATCTGGCAGGTTTGTGTATGCTCATTCCATACAAACTTCTTGTTCTGTGCCCAGCGGTATGCCTTGTCGTGCTTATCTACATAGAGCAGCATATAGTTGTCTTGTCCCAATGCACCCACAACGGCACGATACTCCTGGTTTACACGGGCAGTTTTCAAGGAAGAATCCTTAAACTGGGTGATGGATTCCAGGTGTATGGCAGAAGACTGAGAATTCTGACGGAACTTCTTCTGGAAGTCCCTCACGTTTTGTTGGACGTTGCGTGGCAACTCCGTGAATTTATCGAAAAATGAATCACTTAAGAATAGTCTCATATCTATCAATTCTTTTTAAGTTCTACAATGTTGAAGGTCTCAGGTGTATATACCTGATAGCCATGCGCCACGAAGTAGTCGTAAGCTTCGGGACGGTCTGAGAAATCATCTATCACGATGTCCTTACCTTCTATCTTGATGGCAGCCTCCATAGCTACCTGTCCGTTTTCATCCATAACAGAGAAACCGCCATCGGTATCGAATGGAATCTTATTGTTCACAAGTTCCGTTACGATATTCTCCAGCCCAGGGAAGTAGAGCAGTACTTCAGCCAGGTTTATCTGTTCCGTTGGCTCTTCCTGTGCCTTGTTACTGAAGAATTGCAGGAGATTGAATCGGTGCCAGAAGTCTGTCCAGTCGGCTTTGTTGATTTCCGAAAGTCCTTCCTTGATGTCCCATTTATATCTCACGCTGTTGAGGTAGTCTTCTTCGCAATCGTATGGATACCAGGCAGAACCTGCCAGCAGCGTGTTTCGTGGAATGAATGTGGTCTTCACGAAGAAATGGCACTCGTCAGCTTCTTTATCTGAGAAGTCTGCGTATTGTGTCCTTGCGTTTTCATCCACAGCCTGATCTATATGGCTATACGATGCTAAGTACTGATTTTCATCTGTCCAGCATGATGCAAGATATGAGAATGCTTCTTCTCTCAGACAGCACAGATCAGGGTGGGACAGCATGAAGACGAAACGCTTTACGGAGTCCTTCATTCTCCAGAGCTCATTAGGGAAATCTGCCAACAATTCGCGGTTTGGAGAACTGACGAACAGTTCATCTGTAGCTTCATCCATATTCTCATCGGGTGAGATGTAAGGCTTAATGTCTTCCCAGGTCAATGTCCATGAGAGTTTTGGAAGTCCTGAAGAGTGACTGATGGCTTCTCGTTTCTGAACATCACTGTAGAAACGAAGGTTCTGCTTGCTGGCATGATAATCATAGCCGTCCATGAATACAGACCATTGCGGGATGCTCTGTACATCCACTTCCTGACCCTTTACCTGAGCATAGGCACAGATAAACTGGAAATCCGGAACGGTGGTTTTCTCTACGCCCAGCGATGGACCCAGTTTATATTGTGGAAGGACAATATATTTAATCTCCCGTTCATCATCCTTGATGATAAACTGATAGTTATATGTCTCGTCCACGGCATCCACCTCTTTCTTCCAACTCCAGTGCTTTTTCTTGCAGACATTCTCCATTGTCTTGACGAAGAGAATCTCCAACTCGCTATCCTCAATGACACCGCTGCTCGTGATATTGCCCACAGAACCGTTGATGTCTTCCCAATGATCCAATTGGTCAACAATCTTCTTAAATAGTTCTTCAGCTCTTGCACGGCTCAGGTTCTGGCGTTGCCATTGGTTTCCATAGCTCAGGATACAATGGTAGCAGCCGTCCTTGCCTTCTCGCTGACATTCACAGTTGCGGATATGCTCATAGCTGATTTCTATCAGTTTTGAGAACTCCACCTTATTATATAGCTTCGACAGATAGCCCGTACCACCAGGTATCGTATCGTAGATAACCAGATAGTTGTCGAAGTTCTGCGTAGCCTTGTTGTATTCCTGGTAGGTGTCTATGCGCAGGTGCTCCGGATTACTCTTGTAGTAATGGCGCATACCCAGTTCGATGCCAGCCTTGAACAGTTGTGATGAAGCCTCTGTTTCAAAGAGCTGTACAGGGAGCAATACCTTGATAGCCTCCGTGTGCATGCTTCGGTAAAGATACAGACTGTCGAATGTATCTGCATGGGCAGCATCGGCAGGATAACCTATTTCCTTATGGTTGCAGTAAGGATGATGCATCTCCTTGGCGTCCATTGTGCCATAGAGCACAGGAGTCGATTTGCCGCAATACCGGCAGGTAACGAAGCCCAGTCCCGATATGTGCTGCTGCTTGTTGATGGTTACCTGGTCGGCAAGCTGCTTTCTGCTGCCATAGTTCACCTCTGTCAGGGTTACGTCCTTGCAGAACTCTATACCGAAGCCCACCTTTTTCAGACCATACGAATGGATGGCTCCGTTGTGGTCGAAACGGAAATGCTTCATGGTCTTGTAGAACTCCTCCTCACGTTCTTCCTTGCTGTCGTTGATGGCAGCCTTGTCGCGGTAACAGCTGGATAGTGCAGCCGTAAACTTCAGAAACTTATGCTTGTTGGCGTGCCAGGAATCGCTGCCACATTTAGGGCAGGTATTCAGGTTATATTCTGGCATGTCTTCGGTGGCAAGTGCATCGCAGTCGCTGCAGTATCTTAGCATCTTTACTGAATCGGCTCTGTCTTTCAGCGACAAACCGTTGATTGGCAACTTCAGTTTCTGTGTATAGAACTTGTTGTCTGGAGCCAGCTCCCTGATTCCTTGCGAGGCTGGTCTTACCAGTTCCAGGGTAGTTGGTTCTGGCGTATTTTCTGCCTCATCGCCCAATGCCTTCTTGGAGAAGATGGTAGCGGTCAACTTGACGCCTGTTTCCGGGAAGGCGTAGTTTGGCAGCAGACCGGCATTGGTCATAAACTCCACAACAATCTCCTTGTTGATCATCTCTTCCTGAGCTCTCAAGCTTCTGTTCTGATCTAGCAGTTCTGTCCGGCGCATCGTATCGTTCATAGGAATCTCCTTGAGCATCTTTCCAATATGGGTCTTTTCTGTACGTATTTGGTTGATGCGCTCTATCAGGTTTTCAAACTCTACGATCACATGCTCATAGAACTTGGTGGAGTCGAGCGTAGCAAAGAGTTCATCCAATACGGGTTGCGTATTCTGGGGATACTGCTCTCTGAATCTCTCTTCCAGCTGGGCGAGATTTCCCTTGATGTATTCGAATATTCGGTTGATGAAGAAGTTCGGATCAGTCAGCAGGTTATGGTTGAGATGCAGTTCCCTGAGCACGTTCGGAATCTCGTTGTTGCTGTCTGCAATTACCCATGAATCAATACAATAGGCTAGGAAGTGGCGGCGCAAGATGTCTCTAGCCTCCAGGAAACATCCTGGAGTGCTCACTTCTCCCTCCATCATCTCCAATGGGGAGGCAAAGTAGAACATGTCGTGCTTGCCCGCCTTGGCATAGTTGAGCACCAGAGCCGAACCTTCCTTACGCCCTGCACGTCCGATGCGCTGCAGGAAGTTGCCTGGTTTGGGTGGAATGCCTGTATTGGCTACTACGTTCAGGTCACCGATGTCAATACCCATCTCCAGGGTAGAGGTGGCGGTCAGTACATTGATGGCATGCTGCAGTGGCTTGCCGTTTTCGTCGGTATGGTCTTTGAACTCGTGCTCAATCCTTTCTCTTACCTCTCTGTCCAGAAGTCCCGTATGTTCGTGTGCATAGATACGAGGAGAAGATTCTCTGTCATATACCTGGCGATAGTAGTTATCTGACATCGATTCTCCTTCTTCGTAAATTCCCTTATCGCACTTGAAGTCAAGGCAATGGGTGCCTTCGCTCAAAGTATCACTTTTGCCAACAAACAGGTGTGATTCGCATTCGTCACACTTCAGGTTTCTGACTCCTGCCTCCACATAGATGGCATCCGGGCGGATGGCATAGTTCACCATGCCATGAGCCTCCTTCTTATCCAGAATCATACAGTCGGTCATGGTGTTGAGCAGCATCACATAGAAGTCGTTGATCTGTTCTACGTTGGGCTGGAACATCATATCCTGTGGTATCAGGCACTTGATGAAATAGTTGAAGAACCAGTTGCGGCGATTGTTTCTTACAGTCGTCACATCCAGTACTTCATCTTTGGTCTTCACTGGCTGATAGCCTATCATGTGTGGCACACGGGTTGAGCGGAATCCACGATACAGAAAGTGGATGTTGCTTTGGCGAGGCCAGTTGAGCATCACGGGTTTCAACTGCTGCGTGCGGTACAGGCGCAGGAATTCATGGTCTATGCCACCACGCTGGCGCAGACGATGCAATATGCCATTGGCAAAGTGAAGGAAGGCTTGTTCTTCCTTGCATATAAAGTCAAGATGGTTTTCGTTCAGCCATGTTTCCATTTTGTGGAATACCAGACGCAGGTCGTTCTCCCTGAACAGGGTAGCACTGGAACCCATCTTTTCCAAAGTACGACCTCGGGTTGACATCATACCAAACTCAGAGCAGATTTCCCAATCCACTCTCAGGTCAAACTCTTTCTTGAACTTATCGGTCAGTTCGCCTGTAGCAGGGTTGCGATAGTTCTTTTTCAAGTCTATTTTCTCTATCTGGTCGTCCGGTATGAAGCGATAGTAGTACTCGTCGCCCTCCAGCCTTGCTTTCCAGTATTTCTTAAAACCCTCCTGCAACTCTTCCAGACTGATGGGCTTGTCTATCGTCTTGAGATATTGCTGGATACTTTGGCGGAAGAGGAAGCGGTAGGTTCTGATTTCATAGTAACCAGCCAGATAGGCTGAATCCTGTACCGAGTTGCTGAAACTCAGCATCTTTCGCTTGCTCGCATCTTCGCTGTCCATGTCGCTTGCCATGATTTGGCTCACGCCCACGGACGATAGCGTAGTGGTTCTGCCGCCCACGATGGTGAGTGAATCGCTCATGCAGAGCGGGCACTTCTTGTCCAGGAACAGCGACTTGCCATTCTGGGCAAAAATCCTGCGGCTCAGTACTCTTACTCTGAGCACTTCCGGGTCGGTCTTGGCACCGATGGTCAGGTCGTCTGGATGGATATAGAGTGTTTCATTCACTCCGTTTTGGTTGATGTAATCCTCGATAGGTTCATTCTTCCTGTTTTCTGTATTCATAAGAATTACATCCTTGTCCCCATCCATGAATGCTGTATTGATGGCTGATGCATCTGTAGCAAACTTCCGCTCGGTTGCCTTCTTGGTGGTAATCCAACCGCTGCTTCCACAGTCTCTGCAGAAGTAGATTGGCAGGGAGATGCGGTCGTCCATAGGGATGCTGTCTCTCCATGTGAATTCCGGCTCATTCTGTACAAACCGCTGAATGCCACTCAGCTCTCTCTGCCACAGCTGCACCTGGAGATAGAGCAGCGGAAACTTTCCGCCTGGCATCTTAGCCTCTGATATCAGGGCAAGCATATTCTCCAGTGCTATATTTGCATAGGCTGGGTAGTTGAGGAGCATTCGCAGAAAACCGGCGTTCTTTCTTCCCAACTGTTTGCCCAGCTGTTCCATGGTGATTATGCCTTGGGTGGTAACGCTCAGCAGGTCTTTGAATATCTGCAGTTTTCTGAGTCTTGCGCCTATTTCTGCCCGGTCGGCTTTGCAGCCTGGCAACCAGATCTGTCGGATGGTGCGCAGGTAGGCTTCCACGGTCTTGGTTTCTTTCAGGGTGCATCGCTTCAGGTCATACTTCTCTGGCAGTCCATCTTCCGTGATGTCTGCAAAGAAATCTTCCACGCTGATACGGTGCTCTTCTATGATGCTTTCGGCTGTAAACTCTTCGCCGAATACGCTGCTGGCATATTCGCACAGCAGTTGCTTGGAGTCTTCCTTGTTGCCGATGGTAGCACTCGTTCCTACTGGGGTAAGTTGGTGCTCCGGCAGATTCAGTTTCAGCTTCAGGCGGCGGATCAGGTTGGCTACATCCGTGCCCTGTGCGCCATCGTAGGTGTGCAACTCATCCAATACCAGGAACTTGAGCATCGGTTCTCTGGCTCCTAGGTTGCCTCGCCACAAGGGAGTATATTTCTGCTGCATCAGGGCATAGTCGAGCATTTTGAAGTTGGTAAGCAGGATGTCGGGAACTTCGCCATGTACGATGCTGTCTCGGTTTTCTATGATATGGTCTTTCCCCATCTGGGTAGGGTGCTCCTTGGGGTTCGTGCCTTCACCGATAAAGAGTCCGGCTGTTACCTTGCCTCTCAACGGGTGTTCTTCTTCCGTTCCCCAAATGGCTTCGGCAAGACGCTTTGCCTGGTCGCTAGCCAGGGCGTTCATAGGGTAGAGGATGATGACTTTCACGCCCGGGCAAACCTTCTCCCGGTTCATCTGATATACGTAGTCGAGTACCGGGAAGAGGAAACACTCGGTCTTTCCCGAACCAGTACCTGTAGTGAGTAGGGTAGGTTCCGGCTGATGCCCATTGTGAGTGGTCAGACGGCGGAAAGCCTGTATCTGGTGCAGGTGAGGAGTGAACGGTGGACGGATATCCAAGGGAATCTGCTCATCTTCCTTTGCCTTTACAAAGGGAGTTTTCAGGGAGACATAAGGACCCTTGAAGAGTCCGTTTCTGGAATCCTCAATAAACTGGTAGAAAGCCTTTCCCACTTCATTGTCCTTGAAGTGGAAAGTGGCTTTGATATATTCGAGTACGGCGGAGCGTACCTCGTATGCTTGTTGCAAAGGTAACATAAGCTGCTTGTTTTATTTAATGATAACCCATCGGCCTGACTTTTGTGAGCCTTCACGACGAATGATGTTTTCTTCTTGCATCTTTTTGAGATGTTTAGATATGGCACTTCGATTGATTCCCAATCTGTTAGACATCTCTCTTGAAGTGATGCATTCATTCTCTTGTATGAGCTGTAAGATGGAAATCCTAGTTTCTGGTCCACTTTTCTGGTCCACCTTTCCTTTTTCTGGTCCACCTTTCCTTTTTCTGGTCCACCTTTCTGGTCCACCTTTCTGGTCCACCTTGGTCTCCAGGTAAGCGAAATCTTCGCTTTGTGATTTTTTATGCTCTGCTATTTCGTTTCTCAGATTCTTGATATGCTCCTTGATCATGAATAGCTGGAAAGGAACCATGCTTTCTTCTTCCCTTGAATCATTCAAGGCTTGTATGTATTCGGCTTTGTCTTCTTTGACTACCTTGGTAGGGATAAGACCAAACTCATATTGTATATGGTTCATAATGAGACGAGACATTCTGCCGTTGCCATCTACCCATGGGTGGATGGTAACGAGAATATCGTGTGCATCAAAACTGAGCAGATAAGCATCGATAGGATTGGGATTTTTGATCAGGGCTTCTCGGCGCTCATTCATCTGTTTGCAAAACTCTTCCAGTTTCATTGGCACCTTTCTGTAGTCCATGTATGAACGTCCTCCAATACCTGCTGTAACCCCCACCAAGCGTAAGTCTCCTTTTGAGGAATCGAAGTCACCCATCAGCGTACTATAATGACTGCCCGTATTACGCATTAAGATGGCTGAGAGATTCTTTAGCATCTGGATAGAGAACGAATGGTGTTCGCTTGCCCAAATCATGCTTTGCTCATAAGCCTGTTTCAAGTCCAGGTTCATGAGTTGTTCCACCATCGGCTTTCCTTTTGCAGTGATGCCTTCGTCAAAGAGGAGTTGATTCTCTATCTCGGTTACGGTGGAACCTTCGATGGCTGTGGAGTGGGTGATGATGGAGTACAGATAAAACTTTTTATGGTCTATCTGGTCTTGTATGCCCAACTGCTTATATTCTTGCAGAACTTTTTCAAGTTCGCTTATGCTGTTATGTATAGTCTTCATATTCTTGCGAGTTCGTTTGGTAGATTTTGCACGCGCGCGTGCAAAATTAAAGTCTGTTCTCAAAGAATGCCCAGGCACGGCGATAGTCGGCTATGCGGTCACACTTCGTGTAAGGGGCATAGTAGGTTACTTGCTCGCCACCATACATCTCACTCTTCTTTGGGTCGATGGTGTGGACGTAGGTTGGGGCTGTACCCTCATAGGTCATGCCGTCTTCGCTGAGGCTGCCACGGATGGCTTCCCATTCCTTGCGCTCACAGCCTACACCTTTCAGTCCAGAGGAGCAGGTGAAGACGATGTTGCCCTTGGCATCATACCAGGTGTCGTTCTCGTTCTGCTGGAGTACAGGGAACTGGATGGTATAGATAAGCTCCAGGTCTTTTAAAGACAAGCCTAATGCCATCGCTGCCAATACATCGATTTCCACCAAAGCCTGGCGGCGCTCGAAGTAATTACGCAAAGGTGTATCCCATGTCCATTCCTCGGTTAAGCTAGAGTATGGCTTGAGGCGAATATCGTTTATACTCCAAAGATCCATTTTGTATTCTTCGCACCAACACTCTTCCCATAATGAAGTATAATTGTCTGTAAGACAGTTTGACACTAAAATACGAGCACGGAGAGGTGTCAAGAGATTCTTTTTACGAACAGCCATTGGATATTTACTGAGCATTTCTTTACCCATCTGTCCGATACCTGTAGTCTTCGTAAAAAAGTCATAAGGCAAGCTTGAAAACAGTGCAGCCATATCCACGCAGTCATATCCATTGCGAAATGCAATGGATATGACTGCGTTGATATGTGCTGTTTTGCGAGGCAAAACAGCACATATCAACGTTCTTTCACCAGCTTGACTGAGCATGCATCGCAAGGTGACTTTGTAATGGTCAATGAAATTATCATACAAAGGATTGCCAGCCTCATCGGTCCCTATTTGAAATCCTTGAATTGATTTGCTATAAGAATCTCTATTTATGCAAGGTATATAGTTCGTTCTTTGGACGATATCTTGTTTTATCGTTAAATCAATGATGTCATAATCACTGTTAAGGGCACATTTTGAACGAGGTGTTTTATATAAAGGATTACCTACATAAAATGCAGGTCCGTTATATATCATTTCATAATTGTCTATATTAGGAATACATGTTTTTCGAATAATAATTCCATTGTCTACAGCACCTGTTTCATGGAAACAATTATTTGCCAAATAAACATAATCCTTAAGACGTACAGGGTAGGAAGATATATTATGGAAGATATTAATAATCTCCTTACAGTGAATACTTACCAACTTGGCACAATCCCCCGTAGTTCCATCTTCAAAAGTATCCGACAGTACCTGTAATTCTTTATCTGTAATTTCAACAATACGATCTTTGTGCGCTGCAGTATTCCAATTTCCATTTTCATCCTTTATTCCGCCACACGAGCCATGTCCATCATGAGCAAAACAAGCATCGACGGTATTAGGATGGAATAAATTGCTGAGCGAAGCGAAGCGCGGTGATGAACTTCGGCGAAGAGCCGAAGTTCATTTTGATACTGGAAATGATAGCGCAAACGCTTGTATAATTCACGTCTAAGTGGCTGTCCCTTAGGATCATCATAGATGCTTTCTGGAGTAAGCAAGCCAATGAAACCTTTTTCTTCCGAAGCCAAATCCATTGTATTTTCGAGCACGCACTTATACAGGTTAGTCTGCTGACCAACCAGTAACGGATAGTTACAATAAGCGTTTAAGAACGCAGTACTTCCCACGTTCTCATATTGTTCTGAAGTATAAAGGTCTCTCATGGCAGGATTACCCAAGAAGTCGTTGATGCGCTGGCGCACGTCAGGAGCTGATACCTTTCGGATAGCGACCTCAGGGTATTTATCTGAAATGATGTTAGCCTCGTTAAACTCCAACTTGATCCATGGTGGATTACCACAGATAATATCGAATCCATCTCTCAGCCAGAATACTTCGATAAACTCCAGCATCGGATGGAAGAAGTGGTAGCGGTCGGCATACTTCTTTACCGTCTTGAAGCGCATACTATCATCAAAGAAGGTGCGGACGGCACCCTGGGTGTCGCCTAAGGAGGGCACTGAAAAAGTCCCTTCATTGGTTATGTTAGTTTAACATTCGATCTTT
>ERZ1034753.662-NODE-662-length-12183-cov-7.180986_pt1 | contig 12183 bp, 8 predicted proteins | sample MGYA00520702_ERZ1034753 | MGnify/ENA primary metagenome ERZ1034753 (study PRJEB33766, sample SAMN09781700) | gut metagenome | biome: gut microbiome | host: Homo sapiens | place: Madagascar | study: EMG produced TPA metagenomics assembly of the PRJNA485056 data set...
ATCTTCTGTACCTGCTTCTCATGATCCTCATCGGTAGTACGGATGAACTTATCATAAGAAATATTTAACAGATCGCACAGTCCGCGGATGACACCGGCGATCTTGTCCACATGCTCCTTAGGAGTAATTCCGGCTGCCTCTGCCTTCAGTTCGATCTTCTGACCGTGCTCATCGGTACCGGTCTGGAAGAAAACATCATAACCTTCTTTTCTCTTGAAACGCGCAATGCTGTCAGCCAGTACGATCTCGTAATTATTGCCGATATGAGGCTTGGCGGACGTATAGGCAATGGCAGTTGTAAGATAATATTTTCCTTTGCTTTCCATAAAACTGATTCTCCTTTTCTTAAAAATAAAAGCCCGTCTCCTGAAAGAACATGAAGTTCTTCAAGAAGACGAGCGTTATCTCGTGTTACCACTTCTCTTCGTCTGTACCTCACAGCACAGACCTCTTCGGGTCCGTAACCCTATCCGCTGTAACAGGCGGATCCTGTCGCAGCCTTGCTTCTACCGTTCCTATTCTGTTCCGGTATCCGTTCGGTGCGCCGCTCAGAAGCCATCTTCTCTATCTGTCCGTTCCATTCCTCTCAGCCTTACGGAATGTTCTCTGTAAAACTTCTATGATAAATACTCTCTTCCTCATTGCATTTGCGTATTCTTACAGTAGCACAGGAAATCCGGACTGTCAATGCAGTTTTGTCTCATAACTGCTCATTCATTACTGCTCATTGCAGTTCCGCTTTTTCCCCCAGTATCAAAACAGAATATGCCGGAAGTGTGACCGCAGTTCCTTCGCGTTCGGCGATCTCCTCTCCGGTATAAAGTTCTCCAAGCAGTACCAGATCCTCTGCTGCGGTGTTACCAACGGTAAGCCCGCCAAGATCCACCGTTACAGCTTCCGCAGAGGTATTTCCCAACAGTAATAAAGTACTGTCTTCATAGCTTCTTGTCAGTGCAAAGCATTGCTCGCCGGAATACTGCTCCAGATAAGTGGTGGTGCCTCTGGCAATCGCAGGATTCTGGTTCCGGATACGGATTACCTGTTTTACATAATTGTAAATGGAATCCGGATCCTCCTGCTGCTCTTCCAGACTGTCGAATTTCATCTGAAAATCTTCCATATCCGCAGGTCCCTTGCACATGCCTTCCGCTTTGTCATCCTTGCTCCAGTACATAGGAGCACGCTTATTCTCATCCTTGCCGGAGCCCTTCATTCCCAGTTCCTCCCCATAGTAGAGGAAGACACTTCCGCCGGACAACAGATTCAGGGCATTGCCAAGCTTCGTCTGTGCCTCACTGTTTTCCCCGGCATAGTAGCCTGTGCTCCGCCCCATATCATGATTCGTGTAAAAAGGGGCATTGATGTAATCCGGATTGTATTGCGCATACATAGCCTGCTCCGCTTCCAGATTCTTTGCATAGGATGCCGCGGATGCCTTGCCGTTTACCACATTTGCGATGATTCCGGACTTGTCAGCGAAGGTAAAATCAAACATGCTGTCCACGCCGCTCGCGTAATATTGCGCATAGGTATTCTGATCTGTCCAGCATTCACACACCAGATAATTCTCCGGGTCCTTGCCATGGACATAATCGGCAAACCAGCTTAAAATCTCGACATTGTCTTCCACAGAGCCGGTGACGTATTCCTTCACCGCATCCAGGCGGAAACCATCCACGCCCATATCCAGCCAGAAGTCTGCCACCTGCTCGAATTCCCGGCGCACCTCTTCATTCTGCAGATCCAGATCCGGCATGCCGTCCCAAAATCTTGCTTCATAATACCAGTCTGTCCCATTTACCTGCGCATATCCGCTTTGGGCTTCCCTTGAAAAATGGTAATAATCTATATAAGGACATTCTGAGGAGTCAGGCTCAGCTCCCTCCGGCAGATTTTTCAGATACTCCGTTGCCTGTAAAAACCATGGATGCCTACTGGAAGAATGGTTCATCGCCAGATCCAGGATCACACGGATCCCACGGTCATGGCAGGCTGTCAGCAGCTTTTGGAAATCATCCAGGGTACCGTACTGCGGATCAATATTCTCGTAATCCGTAGTGTCGTATTTATGATAGGTCGTGGAGGGCATTACCGGCATGAGCCAGATGCCGTTGATCCCTAAGTCCGTATCCGTCGTATCGTCACCATCATTCAGGTAGTCCAGCTTGTCCAGGACTCCCTGCAGGTCACCGATGCCGTCACCGTCACTGTCATAGAAGGAATAAACAAAAAGCTCGTAGTAGGTGCGGTAGTTGTCGTCTATGATCTGCAGTGCCCGGGCATCCTGCGCTAACGTTACAGTACTGCCGGCGTTGTCGATATTGCTGCCCGTGCTCTGGTTCTGTTGGGCGGCAGTCCCATCCTGGGTACCCGCGGATGCACCGCCTGCTGCCTGGTCGTTTCCTCCGCAGGCAGCCAGAGATACTGTCATCCCTGCTGCAAGTATCAATGCCCATAATTTTCTGTTCCATCTGCTCATCATTTTCTCTTACTCCTCCAATCCACTTTTTTCAAACCGGAACCATTTGAAATCAAAATTACAGCCCGGTAGGAAGACAAATGTTACCTTTTGTTCTCCCGTCACTTTCTGTATCGGGAATCGCATCTCACGATATTCCCCGCTATGCGGGAAGGGTAGTACCTGCGTCTCCCCATCACTGAATCGCAACTGTATCGTATTGTGCTGCAGAGGTGTCCTTCCGCATATGACGATACTGTCAGAAGCATCTGTTCCAAAGTCCATATCCGCAAATTCCAGAGAAACATTGTTGCCGATCTGTTCAATGGCATCCGCGGTTCTCACAAAGCTGTCTCCATAAGTAACGCCGTCTGTGAGGGCAGACAGTCTCGCATAAGCTTTCTCCTGTTTGGTAAAATGAAACTCCTTCAGGAAAAATTTATCTTCCGACACAATTGTCAGATTTACCACGCCTTTCAGTCTCCGGGACAGTGTAAATGTCTCCGGTTGGAAGACCTCCCAGATGCCGGGCTTCTGATAGGTGACTTCTCCGACAAGTTCTCCCGTCTCTCCGAATCCGGATGCATTCTCCCCGGGTTCTCCCTCCCAGATTTGAATTCTGTGAGGGTCATTATCATTCGCAAAAATAGCCAGCGTGATCTCATCACTTCCGAATTCGCCGAAATCTACGGATCTATAAACCAGACCGGTAGGCTGTGCTTTATCCGTTCCGGCACTGTTCTCCACACCGCGGCTCACATCCCCGCCAAAGCTTGTGTCATAGGAAATAGCAGTAACCGGTTCATAAGGTGACCGAAACGTCTGTCCCATTCCCTCCACCTGAAACTCCAGCTGTGAAATCATTTTCACAGAAGGGGTACCGTTGCAGGACATACATCTCACCTGGAAACTTCCGTCACTGATGCCTGTGATACGGATGCCTTCGCCGTCCGGAAGCTCTTCCGGCTTTGCGATCGGGCTGGGAATACCCGTGGCATCCGTAATGCTCCACAGAAGCTTACGGTCAGTGGCTTCCATAGGATAAATACGGGTATGCAGCAGTACAGAAGGATTTTCCGGTGTCAGCGTCGTTTCGGCTGCGCTCAGTTCCAGCTTGCGTACCGGCACGAATCCGGGGTTCACGAAGGCAGGCGGATATTCTCTGTTTTCTTCCGTTGCACAGATACCGGGACGGATCGGTGCTTCGATAGCATGAAGCGTCACTGTCGCCGTGCGGTGCCCGGCAGCTGCATTGTCCAGAGTCTCGACTACTGCCGTGGCTGTTCCGGTGACGGTTTCATCGGTCATGCTAGCAGTGGCTGTCCATGCGTCCTCCACGGTCACACGAATCTCTCCGGGGATCGTTTTCGCAGCGATCATCGCCAGAAGCTTCCCCTGGAACAGCTTGCGGACAGTTCCCTTGTAGGCATCGTAATCGGTACTGTCACCATTGTCCAAACCTACGAGACGTCCGGCGCCTTCCACGGTCACTCTCACATAATCGGAAGCATTTTCCACGGGATGTCCGTCCTTATCTTCTGCCGCGATCTCCAGGAAGATCATATCTTCGCCGTCGGCACACAAAGTAGTTTTGTTTGCTTTTAATACATAATGATCGGTGTTGCCAAAGGAATGTCTCTCCTGCCTTGCGATCTCTCTGCCGGTCTCATCGTAAGCCACAGCGCAGATACTACCTGGCACATAAGGTACTTTCCAGGAGGGTTGCAATACTATTCCCTTTTGATGATCGATCTGCCGCCTTCCCTGTGATACGCCGTTTACGAACAGTTCCACCTCCGGAGCATTGCTGGTGATCCGCACATCCACCTGCTGCCCCGGATTGAAGTCCCAATAAGGGTAGACATGAATCATAGGATCTTTTTTCACATCTGTCCATTCTGCGCGGAAGAGATAGTAGGAATCCTTCGGAAATCCCGCTGTATCCATCTGCCCGAAATAGCTGTTTTTCGTCTGATAAGGTGTCGGCTCACCGATGTAGTCAATAGCTGTCCAGATGAACTGTCCACAGGAATAGGGGGTATCTCTGTCCATAATGATACAGTATTCCGTATTTTGGGCTGCCCAGCTGGTAGTACTGTTGCCCAGAGCAGAGCACTGTTCGTCTGCTTCGATCAGTGTCGCCCGATCCAGCGGGAAATGATAGATGCCGCGACTCTGTACAACAGAAGAAGTCTCACTTCCGTAAATGATCCAGTCCGGATACTTTTTATGGTGCTCTTCATAATATTTTTCTGCATAATTATATCCCGCCAGCTTCACGATATCTGCACATTTCTGTGCGTTTTCCCAGGGCATATAGTTCGAACCGATGGTCACAGGTGCCACATTACGGTAGTCCCACTTTCTAACCGCGGCAATGAGGCTTTCGGTGATCTCCTGTCCGTGGGCATCCGCATGAGTATCCGGGATCTCGTTGCCAATGCTCCACATGATAACAGAGGGGTGATTGCGGTCCCTGCGGATCCAGCTGCGGACATCCTTTTCCATCCAATCCTTGAAAAATCTGGCGTAATCATATGGATTCTTCGCCATCTCCCACATGTCGAAGGCTTCGGACAATACCAGAAAGCCCATCTCGTCCGCCAGTTCCATCACTTCCACTGCCGGCATGTTGTGAGAAGTCCGCAGGGCATTGACACCCATGGAACGCATGAGTTTGAACTTACGGCGCATGGCTTCCTTGTGGAAAGCCGCTCCCAACGCTCCGAGGTCATGATGGTCACAGGTACCGTTCAGTCGGATCTTCCTGCCATTTAATAAAAAACCCCTGTCGGGATCAAATTGTATGGTGCGAAAGCCGATACGGAAATGTTCCTGCTGACATAGTTCCCGGCTGTTAGTCTCCTGCTCTCTCCACAGGCATACCTGTAGATCATATAAGTAAGGATCCGTAATGTCCCATTTCCTCGGATTATCCACAGGGATCGTCATGGATATCTTGTTCTGTCCACAGGTGAGGGGCTGTTTTACCCGGAAGAGCTCCGAGGTTTCTTTTCCTATAGGACTTTTGCTTTTATCAGTATCTCGCAGACAGTATTCCAGTTCATAATTTCCACTATCTGTTCCCCATTCCAGTTCCGTGTCGATAGTCAGGTCATAACCCTTGTTCGTCTCAACAGAAGATGTGTAGATGCCGTCCAGAGGAATATGTGTCTCCGGCAGCCGGATCATCCACACATTCCGGTAGATTCCTGCACCGCTATACCATCTGCTGTTGGGTGCCTGAAATACAACACGCAGAACGATTTCATTCTCTCCCTCATGTAAAGCATCCGTAATATCCCAGTCAAAGGTAGAATAGCCGTATTTCCAGTCACCAAGGTGCTCACCGTTTACATAAATAGAAGAATCCATGTAGACACCTTCAAAGCGGAGGATGACACGGTCATCATTTCCTGTTTTATCCGGGGCATAGGCAAAGTTCTTCCGATACCAGCCGATGCTGTCTTCATAGAGATTCTTCGTATCATAGATCAACCAGTCATGGGGCAGATCCACCGGCTGCATTTTGGCTTCCCAGATCTGCCTGTCTTCCCAGTTCACACCTAATTCCGTTTTGGCAAAATACCAGTTATCATTCCATAACGTTTTGCTATTCATCGAAATTTCTGCCCTTTCTGTCCATATCGTTTCCTGTCAGGTTCCTGCTTCTATAGTGCTGCTTTTCCTACTTGTGTCCCGTCTTATCGTTGTCTGATATGGTCTTCACATCCACTCGGTCTTCCAAACGTTTTACTATGTAAACTGCCAGTACTGCATCCAATGTTCCCAGTACCATGCCACCCAGAATGTCCGTGGGATAGTGCACGAAGAAATAGAGTCTGGAAAAAGCAATGATTGCTGCCACCAGCAGACTTAAAATACCTGCCTTACGATAATAGCTGAAAATGGTCACCGCTCCGGCAAAACCGTTGGAAGTGTGTCCCGAAGGGAAGGAATATTCCGAAGGGAACGGAATTTTCAGCGTCACACCGGTGTCCACTGCGCAGGGCCGGGGTCTGGCAATCACATTTTTCAAGAACAAATTTCCCACAAGGTATGTAACGGCCATGGCGATCATCATCGTCAGACCGCATTTCCGGGTCTTAGGTATACAGGTCAGCACAATCGCAATAACGATCCATACCAGACCGCTTTCTCCCATCGTAGTAAAAAAACGAAGGATCTCTGTCAGCCATTCCTGATGGATCCCCTGAATTGCATGTAATATCTGTAACTCCATATTGCTCTCCATTCCGCAGACGGCTGTCTGTCCTTACGTCACCGTCTGTCGGCAGTCTGCGCCTTCCACTAGGCGTTCAAACTGTTAATCCTGCCGTCACTACGCAGGCAATCGTTTTCTCAAAATTATTGCATTCTATTTAAGAACGCCTTTGCATTGGCCGCGATGTCATCCTTGAATACAGCAGAGCCTGCCACGATAACATTGGCTCCCTTCTCCAATGCCTGCACTACGTTATCCAGATGAATACCGCCGTCTACTTCCAGATTGGTAGCAAGTCCTCTGTCCGTGATCATTTTACGGATCACCGCTACCTTGTCCAGGCATTCCGGGATCAGCTTCTGTCCGCCGAAACCGGGCTCCACGGTCATGACCAGTACCATATCCACCAGTTCCAGATAAGGCTCCACGGTCTCTGCCGGGGTGGCGGGTTTGATGGTGATGCCAACCTTTTTGCCGGTGGCACGTATTTTATCAATGCATCCCTTCACATCCTCTGTGGCTTCCAGATGGAAATTCACCAGATCCGCGCCGCAGGCAGCGAACTCTTCCACATAGCGCTCCGGCTTCTCGATCATCAGATGCACATCCAGGAACATGTCTGTGTGGGGTCTCACTGCCTTCAAGACAGGCATTCCGTAAGAGATTGAAGGCACAAACAGTCCGTCCATCACGTCTACATGCAGCCAGGGCACACCGGCTCCTTCCACAGCTTTGATATCCTCTCCCAGCTTCCAGAAATCCGCCGAAAGAATTGAAGGTGATAAAATATTCATGATACTCCTCATTTCTGCCCCTTAGGGCCTTGTCTGCAACACTTTTCCCTTTGAAAAGGAAATCGTATTCCGTATGCGTCTATTCTAACAAACTTGTATTCTTAAAACAAGATAAACTAAAAGGAACCTTTCCTTTTGGAAAAAGTTCCTCTCTTCGTGTCTTGTGATCACGTAATTCTCTATAGATTTTTGACATCCTCTTTTAACTGCTCCCAGGCATCTTCATGCTCTGTATAGTATATGGGACATTTTTTTCCACCGCAGTCATAGTGGCGGAGAATATCCTCCGGTTCCAGTTCATAGGCATCGATCAGCCAACTCAGCAGCCTGATCAGGGAATCGTAGGTCTCCTGAGTGAACTGTCCGTTGTCCGCCTTATAGCAGCATTCGATAGAGATGGAATCCTCGTTACGGGTCTGCACCGCGTAAGCGATCTCATCCAAAGGAACACACTGGATGATCTCCCCGTTATAGCCGATGATGAAATGCGCGCTGGCACTGCGCTCATGATTGTCCTTAAGCTGTTCGAAATAACTGCGGTTCTGTGCCGCACTGGTGCCGGGGTTGGCAGTATAATGCACGAAAATATTATTCACCTCCGTCAAAGGATCTCCCGGTCTGGAATATTCATTTACCGTGAGGAAATCCTCCATCCAGTCAGGGTGCGCTGCGTAAGTCTCCGCCGACAGTCCCTGGATCCTAGTCCCCATGGTATTCTCAGTCCCTTTTCCCACCTGCTGCGCCATATCTATTGCTTCCATCGGTGTGCTGGCTTCCGCAGTACTGGCAGGCACCTTCAAAAGCTTTGTCAATGCGACGATTCCTACCAGAATTCCTGCACAAAGCAAAGTCATCCGGATATATCTGCGGATTCTTGCCCGTCTGCGGCGACGCTGTCTCTCCGCCCTCGTCAGGCGTTGTCTTGTGCGCGTGTTGTAGGTATTGTCTCTGCATACGTTTCCATCAGATACAGCAGCCGCAGTTTTCTGTTTCTGTTGGCGGATTCTGTTTTCCTGCTGGGGCACTGCACTATGATGTCGTTGTTCTATGCGCCTTCCTGTATGTCTGCCCGTATTTTTCCCGGTTTGATAATCCACCAGATACGGATTCCTCCGCATCTGCGTTATATGGATCTCTGCCTGTCTGCTTGAACGATTTTCCTGCGTCATATTGCCAGCCCCTCCAAATGAATTACTTTCTATGGGTTTCAATATAGCGCGGAGTTGTCACATTTTACGTCACATTTTTCTTAAGAAATTATAAATTTCTCCTATAACAGTTCTTGCAGATATTTTTCGATCTCTTTCGCGGTAATTTGATGGGCTTTCACACCGGGATGCAGGCGGCTGCCTACGGTATCCGGTGTAGTGTCGGGAAGTTGCAAAAAGTGTATCCGGGAATCGGCGGTCTGCTCCGCATAGCCTTCCACAGCTTCCCGGATGGCGGACAGGAAGTTGTCTCCCAGCATACCGTAACCCCAGATGATATGTGCTGTGGGGTTGCTATTCCGCACTACTTTCAGGAAATCGCCGATGGCTGTAGTCAGGATTTCTTTAACTTCTTCTATATCCCTTGTTCCTGCCCATTCCTGCCCCAGTTCCGCTGCAGACTGAATCGCTGTGACATCATTGGTTCCCAGATTGATAATGACCGCATCCGGCTGCCATGCCTCGAAATCATAATCTTCCAACGCTCCCAAAGAAGCATTCCTCTCCCCGGTGAGTAAGCCACAGACCTGTGTGTAAAACGGAGGAATCTTATTCTCCACATTTCCATCCCATCCGGTGACAATTCCCCAGCCGCTCTGAGATACCACACGATACTCTGCGGATAATGCATCTGCCACCATACGGGGATAAGTATTCATTGCAGAGAAAAAGGCACTGATCCAATCTTCCTCATAGACGGCTCCCACCGTACCTTCCCCGCTGGTAATGCTGTCTCCCACAAATTCCAGCCGGTACTTCGGCTCCGGCAGCTGCTGGAATTCACCGTCTGCATATTGCAATCCCACAATCTGTAACAGATGCCCGGGATCCTGATGCATTGCCTGTACTTCTTTCAGAATCCGTACATGCTTTGGTTTTCCTACCGTCATCCCCCGGAACAGGCACACTTCATTTTTCCCTTTATTTAACGGAACTCTACTGATCTGCACACCGTTCAGTTCCACCGCAAGCCACGGTTCATAAGCGTCGAAATCGGCATTTACCTCCACCTGAATTTCACTGCCGGTATAGATAAATTCTATTCCGCTGCCGGTCCAGAATAAGTTCACCACATCCGTTCCCGTGGTGCGTCCCAACACCCGTACCTGCGGCAATGCTGCTACGCTGACTATCTTTGTTGGCTGCTCCATTTTTCTGCCATACCTCCCTGTGCTTTGTTTTATCTGTCGTTCTGATTTTCGATGTCTCGCTCTCTTATCACCGATTCTTGGCACAACGGCTATATTCTTCGGCGATCACAGCCTCCGCAGGGCGATCGCAGACTGCATAAGGACTCTTCCTTTCCGTACTTCCCGGCCAGTCCCAGATTCCGAAGCCTTTCACCCAATCCCGTTTTTCGCAAGCAGAAAACATTGCCAGATACCAGTCTGCCTGTTCCGCATCATCCTCTTTGCCCTGCAGTTCCCAGTTATTCGGCACCAGCGCGGAACCATGGATATTCATGCATCCAGCCTCCGAGAAAAGAAAAGGCTTCTGGTATTTTTTTACTACTTCTTCAATGCGATCCAACTGATTCTCCCAATCATCGATGGGATAGTATCCGCTGGAAGCGATCACATCCACTGCATCCCACCATGTAATATGATCTTCTCCGTATTTGTCACAATTATAACCGACAGGACCGTCATATACTGTGCGGACCTCTGCGATCAGCTTTCTCCAATCCGTCTCCCGGTGCTCTGTCATCGTCATCTCGCAGCCTGTAAGAAATAATTCACACCCTGTCCGCTGTGCGATCTGTGCATAATGCTTCTGAAAAGCAATATGGCTTTCAAACCAGTTGCCCCACTTCGGTTCACAGGGAACATCATGATCAAAAAAGCTTATCCTTGCTCTCCAGACACCATTGTCACAATTCACGGTAGGCTTTAATGCCACCTTTAATCCCAGACTCTGCGCAAAGCGAATCATATCACACAGTTCTTCATCCGTGCAGCTTTTCTCCCCATCGAAACGAATTTCTTCGCTATAAGGGGTTTCCTGCATCCCCGAGGGAGTGAGTATCACCCAGTTCGCGTGGGTCTTATGCGCCATTTCCTCCATACTTTTTCTGGCTTCTCCAGATCCCAGTACGCCTTTGTGCGGAAATACCGCAAAATTCACCCCATAAAATTTTTCTGTACCAAATTTCTGCATTAAAAGTTTTCCTTTCCATAATTGTTTTATCGTAAAGCTTTTCCAATCTCCGTTCTTGTATTGTATCATTATTATTTTTATTTAGCTAGCTATTTTAGCTTAATTTTAGTTAAAATTATTTTTGTTTTCTCACTTTTCCTATGTTAATATAAAAATAAAGTTATACAATCAAATGAGGGAGAATATTGCCATGCATTTTGTCCAGGCGAAGGGGATTTTATCTCAGAATAACGGAATGAATATTTACCGTGGATGCTCCCACGGCTGCATTTATTGTGACAGCCGCAGCAGATGTTACGGTTTTACACACGCCTTTGAAGATATCGAGGTCAAGAAAAATGCTCCTGAACTACTGGAGCAGGCATTACGTTCAAAACGGCACAAATGCATGATCGGTACAGGTGCCATGTGCGATCCGTATCTTCCCGCTGAAAAAGAGCTTCAATTGACCAGAAAATGTCTGGAACTGATTGATCGGTATGAATATGGCGTTACGGTACTCACAAAATCCAATCTGGTGCTTCGGGATCTCGATCTGCTGCAATCTATCAATAAGAAGGCCAAAGCAGTCGTGCAGATGACGCTCACTACTTATGATGAGGAGCTGTGCCGTAAGATTGAACCGCATGTGTCTACTACGAGAGAGCGTTTTGAAGTGTTGATGAGATGTAAAGAGTTGGGAATACCGACTCTTGTGTGGATGACACCGATTCTTCCTTTTATTAACGATACCAGGGAGAATATAGAAGGCTTGCTTGATTATTGCCTGCTGGCAGGAGTTCAGGGGATTCTGGTGTTCGATGTTGGTGTCACGCTGCGGGAAGGCGACCGGGAATATTTCTATCAGGCGCTGGATCGTGATTTCCCCGGCATCCGGCAAAAATATATCAGCACCTACGGAAATGCCTACGATATTCCCAGTCCTTATGCAAAAGAGCTTATGGCACTGATTCAAAATACCTGCACAGCGAATGGTATGCTGTGTTCCCCGAAGGAATGCTTTACTTACCTGCATGAATTCCCCGAGAGATATGTGCAGCAAACATTATTTTAAATTGAGAGTTAGTGAAAAAGATTGTATCTAATCCCCGTAGCCCTTGGCAGGGTATAAGAAACGCGGCACGCTCGTACTTTAGTACGATGCGCTCCTGTCGCAGAGCGTAGCGGTACATAAGCGGTCACAATACGACCGCAATGCGTCCCTTAGGACGCTATGGTACCGACGTCTGCTTACGGCACTGCTTATTCTTATACCCAGCCAGGGCTACTGGTTTTTGAAAGCTTTCCAAAACGCAGAACTCCCGGAGTATGCGGTGCCATGTCGAAGATGTTTGTCGGAGG
>ERZ1034753.663-NODE-663-length-12177-cov-4.320162_pt1 | contig 12177 bp, 10 predicted proteins | sample MGYA00520702_ERZ1034753 | MGnify/ENA primary metagenome ERZ1034753 (study PRJEB33766, sample SAMN09781700) | gut metagenome | biome: gut microbiome | host: Homo sapiens | place: Madagascar | study: EMG produced TPA metagenomics assembly of the PRJNA485056 data set...
TTCCTGCACCTGGAGCGGAGCGAACTTCGGGTGCCTTCTTTCACCTTCTGATTGCAATCAAATTTCCCAATCATACCTTGCTTTTCTTACAATACTATGTTATGCTAATAATAAACAAACGGTCAGTCACCATAGGAGGATACAACATGAAGACAACAGAGCAACAGCACATCGAACGCAAAAATGAACTTATGGAGAAATGCTTTGAATGTTACGCAGAAAACGGACTTACAGGCACAGGAATTAAAACCCTGGCAGATGCATGCGGCTGCACCAAAGCAAATTTATATTCATATTTCAAGAATCTTGACGAACTTATCATTGAATCCACAGCATATTGTATGTCAAAAGTCGAAGATGACTTTATGAAAAAAGCACCAACGGATCCGAAAGATGTAATGCGTTTTATCGAAGAAGTGCCTTATTGGACGGCCAAAAAACACGGCAGCAAATACCGGCTTATGTACCAGGTATATACACTGCCCAAATATATCGAACATGGCAAGAAATTTTTTGAAGGCGTCAATGAACGATACACCGAGTATGCCAAATTACTTGAGCCCAAAATAGGTATACCGTACACAACCATAACGCCGTTAATATTTATATTCGTCCGCGCATGCGTACATTATGCCATGTTTGAGGACGAATACTATCTGAAAACACAGATGGAGGTATTAAAACAAGGCGTCAGCCTGTTTATAGAACATTACAAAAAATAATATATGTGGAGGTGTTTCGCGTGAAAAAACCTATAATTGTACTTCTTAGTACATTGCTGCTTGTATCTATTACTTTATCCGCAATCTGCATCATACTTGTAAAGAAAAATATTACCGGGAAGGAATCCCGCCGGGTAGCCGTACAGTGTGGCCAGAATGCTATTCAATGGAAATACGACAACGAAACCGAATGGCACGATCTGGTGGACATTGCACAACTTACAGGAGCTGCTGGTCCGGCCGGACAGGACGGAAAAAACGGCATCAACGGCAAGGATGGTGCCGATGGCCGGGACGGTGTTGACGGCAAAGATGGCATTGACGGCAAAGACGGAGTCAATGGCAAAGATGGTACCGACGGCAAGGACGGTGTCAATGGTAAGGATGGCATTGACGGTGCCGACGGCAAAGACGGTGTCGATGGCAAAGATGGCATTGACGGTGCCGACGGCAAGGATGGCATTGACGGCAGAACTGTGGAAGTACGCAGTACGGATGCATATATCCAATGGCGTTACGATGATGGATCATGGCAGAACCTTGTGGCACTCACCGACATTACCGGTCCTTCCGGCAGCACAGGTACCGATGGCAGAACTCCTGAATTCCGCGCCGATAACGATATGCTGCAATGGCGCTATGCCGGGGACTCAATATGGCTTAACCTCTATGATATGTCAACACTGCGTGGAAATGACGGTGCCGACGGCAAAGACGGCATCAACGGTCAGGATGGAAAAGACGGTATAGACGGTGTTGACGGCCGGGACGGCATAGACGGTAACACACCGTTTATAGGTGACAACGGAAACTGGTGGATCGCCGGCTCCGATACCGGAGTAAAAGCTCAAGGCGCTGACGGTGCCGACGGACAGAATGGTGAGAACGGCAAAGATGGTATATGTTCAGGCTATTTTTTTGCTGACTGCAGTATCTCGGGCCACCATCTTCTTCAAAATTACGCAGTCACACCATATTTTACGCAGAAGCTGAACAGCGGAGGCCTGGTCTCCTGCTCCCAGAACAAGGTCAATTTGAAAAAGGGACATACATATATGGTATGCTTAAGCGGCTCGATAGGTGTAAGTTCAAATGACAACAACGGAAATTTATGTGTCGTTATGAAAGATGGGTACGATGACACCACATGCAGAAACGCCACACGCATCTACCAATATTACGCACCCAATTCAAAACCCAAAGTACCGCTTTATCAGTATTCGATAACGTATAACAGAATATATAATGCAAAGAATAATGACATTTCTCTGACATACTCTTTTGAGCAGGAAAACTATAACACAGTGCTTGACACGCTTAGCTGTACTTATACTGTCATCGCGCTCGACTGAGTTATAACACAATAATAAAGCCGCCTATGGCCTCCCTATTTCAAAACACCATATACTTCGTCGGATACAGGTTCACACCACTCGTTGGAACATTCCTCTCCCGGAACTTCAACTGCGAGATGTGAGAACCACTCCGTCGGAGTGGCACCGTGCCAATGCTTAACCTCGGCAGGGATGTTAATGCAGTCGCCCGGTTTCATCTCTATGGCTTCCTTACCCTCTTCCTGATAGTATCCGCGTCCTCCGACACATACGAGAATCTGTCCGCCGCCTCTCTTTGCATGATGGATATGCCAATTATTTCTGCAGCCCGGCTCAAAAGTTACATTAAAAATTCCAACCTGCTCTTTGGAAACCGGTGCGAGATAACTTTTTCCCACAAAATATTTCTCAAAAGCAGTGTTCGGCTCTCCTATCTGGAATATCATTGACTTCGCATGTGCTCTCATCGCCTCATCTTCGTATGGCATATCGCCCTCTCCCGGCTGCCACACCTCTTTGGCAAGATTGAATACCGCCCAGCCCTTAGGCCATCCTGTATAAAATGCTACATGTGTGATCACGGCAGCGATTTCCTTCTGCGTAACACCATGATTTTTCGCATTCTGCAGATGATATACGAGTGATGAATCGGTGATTCCCGAAGCCATAAGCGCAACAACCGTTATAATGCTACGGGTTTTGACATCAATATCCTGATTGTTCCAGTTCTCGCCAAAAAGGACATCATCATTAAAGTGAGCGAACTGCGGTGCAAACTCCGAGAGTGCATTTCTGCCCGCGGTCTGAATTATTTTCTCCATATAACATAACCTCCGGTTTTATAATGTGTTTACCCATGCGGCAATATCCTGTGCTGACATTCCGTTCAGAACCTTGCCCTCAATGATTTCCGCACCCGGTGCAGATGCCTTAAGTTCACTGACTGTATTGCCGAATCCGCTTCCGCCCGATGTGGCAAAAAGAACAATTTTCTTGCCCGCGAAATCATATGATTCAAGGAATGTGTTGATAATCGTCGGTGCAACGTACCACCAGATAGGGAATCCGAGAATAATCTCATCATAATCCGCAGTATTGATCGGTTTCTTAACTATCTCCGGTCTGAATTTCTTATCGTTCATTTCGACACTGCTTCTCGATTTTTTGTCCATCCAATTTAAGTCAGCCTTGGTATATGCTTCTTTAGGTGTAATTTCATATAAATCAAATTTGCCTGCCTGCGCAACTGTCTCGGCTACTTTCTTCGTTGTGCCGCTTGCACTGAAATATGCTACTAATTTTCTGCCCATTTTTGTTACCTCCATATTAAAAAAGATATATAAGCTACCTTACATATCTATTCTAATTCTATATTTTATTTATGTCTAATACCTATATCAAATCATCATCAATGCCTTAAAGGCATTGATTTCTTCGATAAACTTATTTACCGCCCGAGAATTCGGTATGTTTCTGCGCCAGGCTATCACAGTGTTAGCTGTTATCTCAGGATACAATCTTCTCTGCACCAGCAGATCATTACGCCAGTACCTTGCCGCACCCTCAATCGATACCGGATAACCAAGTCCTGCCATTGCCATAACGCCGGCATTGGTTCCGAGATTACTCGTAAGCGCAATCTGTATCCTGTCAAAATCTTTACCGAACCAGTTTGCCAGTTCGCTCTGCACATTCACACGTTCCGGAATTATAAGAGGTTTGTCGATAATATCCTGTTTCTTAATGTATTTATGCGATGCCAGCTCATCATCCGGCCTCATGCTTACGACCCAGTGGTCGCTGCCGACTAGCCTGATATACTCCATATCCTGTGTATCCACCGGTTCCATAAAAAGTCCTACGTCCACAAGTCCTTTATTCATCATCTCATATATCATGTCTGCTGTTGCAGTGTGTATTGCAATCTGGACCATTGGATATTTGGATTTAAATCTGCGGCATATCTCTGCCAGCTTCTCAACCACCGCAAATTCGCCGCACCCTATGGTAACCGTTCCTTCAACATATTCGTCTGCTCCCTGCAGTTCTTCAATAGTGCGTTCCTCCAAATCTATGATTTCAAGTGCACGTCTTTTAAGCAGGATTCCCTCCTGCGTTAATGTAATATTTCTTCCTGTCCGCACAAAAAGTGATGTTCCAAGCTCATTCTCAAGTTGTGCAAGCTGCCTTGACAATGTCGGCTGTGTTATATGTAACTGTTCGGCTGCTTTCGTAAAACTTTGTTCCTTGGCAACCATCAGAAAATACTTTAATACTCTGAGTTCCATTTTTACTCTCCGGATACACTAAAGCTCCCGGAAAAAATATTCCCGGAAGCTTATGATATCTATCTGTCGTTCAAATCAACATATTCTTCATGATGTCCGACATATTTATATGCCGGACGGATTATCTTGCCCTTATTGACAAGCTCTTCCAACCTGTGTGCGCTCCATCCTGCGATACGCGAAATAGCAAATATCGGCGTGAACATCTGCTCAGGTATTCCAAGCATTGTATATACGAATCCGCTGTAGAAATCGACATTCGCACATATCGGCTTCAATGTGTGGCGGGACTTGGATACAAGTTCCTTAGCTATTCTCTCAACCCTGTCATAAAGCTCAAACTCTTTGACAAAACCCTTCTCCTCGGACAGACGCTTGGCATATTCCTTAAGAATAACCTCACGCGGGTCTGATAATGTATATACCGCATGTCCAATACCGTAAATAAGTCCGGCATTGTCGAAAGCCTGCTTATCAAGTATCTTCTGAAGATATTCGCGAAGAGCATCCTCATCTTCCCAATCGGATACATGTTCCTTAATATCATCAAACATACGCTTAACCTTAAGGTTCGCACCGCCATGCTTAGGTCCCTTAAGCGAAGCAACAGATGCTGCAACCGTTGAATATGTATCCGTTCCGGATGATGTAACTACATGCGTGGTAAATGTTGAGTTATTACCACCGCCGTGTTCTGCATGAAGTACAAGCGCAACATCAAGAACCTTAGCTTCAAGTTCAGTATATTTACCATCAGGTCTGAGCATTCTCAATATGTTCTCAGCTGTTGAACATTGCGGATCCGGGTTACGTATAATAAGAACATCATCCATCTTAAAATGCATATATGACTGATATGCAAATACCGATATAACCGGCATCTTGGCAATAAGCTGCAACGCCTGTCTCAATACGTTCGGTACAGAAATATCTTCAGCCATCTCATCATATGAATACAATGTGACGATACTCTTCTCCAATGCATTCATAATGTTACTGCTCGGTGCTTTCATAATAACGTCACGCACGAACTGTCCCGAAAGTTCTCTTAATCCTCCGAGAATATCTATAAACTGTCTTAACTGTTCCCTCGTAGGAAGCGCGCCAAATAACAGAAGATATGTTGCTTCTTCAAACGCAAATCTTCTTCTGTCGCCTTTGCGGATAAGATCCTGGACATTATATCCCTGGAAATAGAGACGACCATCACACGGCACCCTGTCCCCGTCAACCACGTCGAATCCCACTACATCGGAAATCTCCGTGAGTCCCGTAAGAACACCCTTACCGTTGCTCTCTCTTAGTCCTCTCTTAACATCATATTCAATATATAAATTAGAATCAATGACACCGGATGCCATACAATATTTGACAAGCTCATCAAACTGACTGTCCAGTTCCGGCCTTAATTCCATCATCTCTTTATTGTTCAAGGGTCTTCCTCCTGTACGCTGATTAACCTTTATTTTACATCATTGAATGATATATTTCAAGTGCGCAATATCAACCTGAACTTAATAAAATTAATTTATATTCTAAATAACTTTATATATTTTCGTGCAAAATTCTCCAAGTTTAATTTCTGCGGTATTATCCACGACCTTTACAGACTCGTCCTCATCATAATGAACCGGCCCATCAAAACAATCGGCATCAGATGCCAGAAGCAGCTTAAGACCTGACGCACCTTCAACATGACAATAATAATTTTCCTCCGGCGTATTTGTAAATTTACACACTATCACCAGACGTTCCGTGGACGAGCGGCGTTCATACGCATATATGCACCGCCCTTCCTCATGGCAGTCAATCCACATAAAACCGTCATTGTCAAAATCCTTCTCCCATAATGCAGAATGCTCAAGATAGAGCTTATTAAGCTCCATCATATAACGATGAAATGCATCATGAACCGGATACTTTAGGATATCCCAGTCCTGTTCCCTCGTCTCATCCCATTCTCTTAACTGTCCGATTTCATTTCCCATGAAATTCAGTTTCTTACCCGGATGTGTATACATATACATATAGAGAGCCCTCGCCTGAGGGAATTTCTCATCATACTGTCCGTTCATCTTCTGCATAATGGTTGCCTTGCCATGCACAACCTCATCATGTGAGAACGGGAGTATAAAATTCTCCGAATAATAATACATCATAGAAAAAGTTAATTTATGATAATCTTTTATCCTATCGTCCATGCCATCTTTAAAATAGATAAGCGTATCGTTCATCCAGCCAAGGTCCCATTTGTAATCAAATCCGAGCCCACCCCAGTCGGCGCACTTGGTAATTCCCGGATAAGGACTGGAATCCTCCGCAGCCAGAATGATCGACGGATACATTCCCTTAAGTCCGCGGTTCATATATTGCAGAAATTGAAGTGCATTTCTATTAATTCCGCGTCTGGAATCACCCTGCCAGTATATGATATTGCTTATGGCGTCCATTCGAAGTCCGTCAAAATGATATTCCTTCAACCAGTAATTAGCGCAGGACTGCAGGTAACTTTGAACCTCTCCACGGGAGTGATTGAAATTCTTGCTTCCCCATTCGCTGTATCCGACATCGCAGTTCGGATATTCATATATTGCGGTGCCATCATACATTGACAAGCCATATCCATCCACCGCAAAATGCACCGGCACAAAGTCAAGCAGCACTCCGATTCCATTCTGATGGCATTTGTCTATAAATTCCCGCAGTTCGTCCGCTGTTCCGTAACGTGATGTCGGGCTGTAAAATCCTGTGGACTGGTATCCCCACGAATTATCACACGGATGCTCTGCAATCGGCATCATTTCGACATAATTATATCCGTTTTCCTTAAGATAAGGTATCAGGATGTCGGCAAGCTCATTATACTTATACCAGCCATTCTCATTCTCCGGATTGGTTTTCCACGAGCCGGCATGGATTTCGTATATATTAAGAGGTCCCCGGCGGCAGTCCGAACGGTCGCGCATCCATTTCGTATCATGAAATACATATCTGTTCATATCTCTGGCTATCGAAGCACTGTCAGGCCGTAATTCCATCCCAAATCCATACGGGTCGCAATGTTCCGTCACGCTGCCATCCCTTCCGTAAATACGGTATTTGTACATCATTCCATCCTCGACACCGTCTGTAATCAGTTCCCAGAACTTACCATCGTGAATCCGGTTCATCTCATAATCCTTCCAGCCGGTAAACTCCCCGATTACCGTAACCCTCGATGCATTCGGTGCATAAGTGCGGAAATAACCTCTGTTTCCATCCAGATGGCAGCCCAGAAAATCATATGCGTCAAAAATTTTGCCAGTATAAAATCCGTAAATATCCATTCCATCCTCCGTTTGGCAACGCGCGTCGTATAATTGACACCAGTCGTTTTAGTATGATATATTTATTTTATACTCATTTATTACCTATTTCCACCAACGGATTTTTAAATAAGTATGATAAACAACTAATCACTCAAATTGTCTAAAAAGGAGACTGCTATGGATTTAAGAATTGAAAGAACCAGGCGCAGCATTATCAATGCATTCATTGAACTGCGTTCAGCCAAAAATATAGAAAAAATAACCGTGAAGGAACTTGCCGAGAAAGCATGTATCAACAAAGCGACTTTTTATCAGCACTACCACGATATATATGATTTATCTGGACAGCTTGAAGACGAGCTTATCCGAAATGTGATTAATTCCATTCCCGACCCGGAGCTTATAATAACAGATACTCCAAAAGGATTTGCAGAATATTCTTCCGCTATACTCTCACAAAGCGGACTGTTTCACATTCTTTTTGCCGGAAGCCGGCGTACTGTTTTATTGGAAAGACTCGATTATGAAATCAAGAAATTAATATATGAAAAAATGCCGCAGTACAAGGACAGTCTAGAGTTTGATTTACTCTTTACCGTCCTTATACACGGCACATTTGATGCTTTTCTTACACATACCGATAAAGATGTCGCACAAGTTATAGATATCCTCGGCAACATAAGCAACTGTATGGTATCCGGCTACCGGAATTTAATTTAATTATTGATAATAAATCCCGCAAGGAGTTCGTTAAGCTGCTCTGCTTTCTCGGCAAGGTTCTCGGCTGCACTGTCAAGTGACTCAATCTGTGAAAGCTGTGACTGCGCATTGGTGTATACCGTTGCCGTACCTGATGCGGTCTCAGCCGATACTGCCGATATACCTTCCATTGCACCGAGAGTCTGTTTACGGGCATCTTCCATATTATTAATATCACTGCTTATAGAATCCAGAGATTCTGTAAATCTTGACATATGGTCATTAATCTGTTCAAAAGCCTTGGCTGTCTCGGAAACTGTTGTCTCCTGCTTGCTGACAATTCCTCTTGCCTCGTCCGCTATACCAACAACCTCTCTTGTATTGCTTGTAATCTCTTCGATAATCTTGCTGATTTCTTCCGCAGATTCCCTGGACTGTTCAGCAAGTTTACGGATTTCCTCCGCAACTACCGCAAATCCCTTTCCGGCCTCTCCGGCTCTTGCTGCCTCAATTGACGCATTAAGTGAAAGGAGATTCGTCTGGGCTGCTATACTGTTAATAGCTTCAATGATATTACCGATTGTAAGCGATTTCTCTTCGAGAAGTCTGATTGACTCAATAACACTTCCGGTAATTCTGGTTGTCGCCACGGCACTTTCTGTCATTGTTGAAAGACTGTTCTTACCGTCTTTTACAACCTTCTCAGTGCTATGTGCCATATTCATGATATCTACGGAACTTCCCTGGACATCATGTATCTTCTGTGATAATGTATCCATCTGTGACAGGCATCTCTCGGATTCGGTATCAAGATTAGCCGTTCCTGTCTCTATCTCCTTGATCGACTGCTGAATCTGATCTGATGATTCATAAATCGATCTCGAATTCTCAGTAACAAGTTCAGAAGCTGCCGCAACTTCTTGTGCAACCTCTCTCACCTTGCCGATAAGGCGGCACATGCTTTCTGCCATGCCGTTGACCCCGGCCGCAAGAAGTGCAAATTCATCCTTACGTGATGTAATAACTCTTGCGTCAAGATTTCCGTCTGCGATAAGTCTAAGCTGTTTATTAGTCTTATTTATTGAGCCGCTTATAACTCTTGAAAATACCATTGCTATAAGTCCTGCTATAATAGCTGAAACAATTACAAGTATTATTGTAAGAAGTTTGATTTCCGAAGCCTGCTCCGTGAGTACGCTTTCAGGAACAAGTGCACATATTACCGCTCCTCTTCCGCTGAGCACCGAATATATAAAAAGATATTTCTCTCCGTTATATTTTACATATTTCTGTCCTGAATCTTCACCGGAACCAGCAATGTCCTTATAGAAATCCTTATCTGTAAAAATAGGCTTCTCCGGGTTCGTTCCATCGCTTAAAAGTTCTGTACCGTCAGTTGTAATTATCGCTGCAATTGTTCCCTTGCCAACCTGAAGGGATGAAATCGCATCCGTTACAACTTCCTTATCAATATCAACGATAAGATATGCGCTATAATCCTTCATATGGCGCACAAGTCTCAATCCATAATCGTCGGAGCTTGTTCCCATTGCACTGTCTGCTGCCGATTCATTACCGAAAAGATAGAAATTATATGCATCATTCTTCGATATCGAGCCATTTTCCGTATCGGCATAAGCACTGTACAGCTTATCCGTCTCCGTATTGGTCGTTATAAGCGATTTTACATTGTCAGCAATTATGTACATATTGGTGACGGAGCTGTCTGTTGTAATGGTTTCCTTCATCTCTTGGGAAAATCTATTTCCAAATGAAACGCTTTCACTCTTATTCATAAGGTTCTTAAAGTATACGCTTAAATCCTCATTGTTAAGATATTCTTTGTATTTTGACTGGACATTGTCCACGGTAAGCCTGAAGAACTGATTGGTCATGCCTATAGTCTGGCTCATACTGTCCTCATAACTCTTTATAATACCTTTGGATGCCTTAGTGTATGAGGATACACCAAGAACAACTATTAAAATCACTGGTATAAGAAATCCTGCAACCATTTTGGTGCCGATTCTCCTGCCCCAGAATATTTTATTAACGCCGGCTGCTTTCTTCTTAGGTCTGGCTGCCTTAGGTGCTTTGACAGGCTTAGCTGCCTTTACTGCCTTTACTGCCTTTACTTTGGGCTCTTTAATTTTCTTAGGCTTAGTCATCACTATTTCTCCTTCCAAGGTACGCTATCGCTGAGTGAGCCGCTATATTGCCCTCTCCGACTGCTTTACTTATCTGATATGGTGTTCCGGTGCAATCACCTGCCGCATAACATCCCGGCATGTTGGTTGCCATATTACGGTCCGTGACGATATGTCCGCCGGACACATCAAGTCCGTGCAAAAGAACATCCGCGGAAACCGACTGCTTTAACATAAAAACGCCATCGACCGCTATTGTACTTCCATCCTGCAGTTCCACGCATTCGACATAATCTGTTCCTTTAACAGCCTTCATCCGTGACTGTGCCATCACAAGATTATCCCGCTTCATGTCACTATTAAATAACGGAAAATAAACCACCTCGCCCGCAAGCGAACAGAGGTAATCAACTTCATCTTCCATATTGGAATTATCACACAGCACAGCAATTCTGCGGCCTTCGTACAGCCTTCCGTCGCAGGTGGCACAATAACTCACACCGCGGCCAAGCATCTTTCTTTCTCCGGGAAGTGCCCTGACTGTCTCGACCCCCGTCGCAATGATAACTGTTGAGGCCTCATATTGCTTCTGATCTGCCATTATGAGATAATAATTTTCCATCTTATAGATGCCGGTAATACGTTCATCGATAATTGGGATCTCAAGCTTAACCAATTGTTCACGAAACCGTTCATTCAGTTGTGGTCCGCTTATAGCATCGATTGCCGGATAATTCACTATCTGTTCGGAGCTCTCTATTTTAGCACTTAATTTACTGCTGCCAAATAACAGAAAAGACTTCCTCCGGATACGGGCATTGATTGCTGCCGATATTCCGGCCGGTCCCGTTCCGATTACAGCGATATCCGCTCTATCCATATCTTCTTCCTTTCTTAATGTATTCCCGACTTTACTGCTTGGAGTTATTATAACACGCATTCCCCAAAATATCACTATCAATTTACGAAAAATTTCGCAAAATGACCGATAACACGCACATACTGATTCCTACCCCGCTTATAAGTCCGGCTCCGCAGATTATTAATAATTCATAAACGATCATGCGGCGAATTTTTGAGTGAGTCATACCCAGTTTATGCAATGTCTGAAACTCTTTTCGTCTGACATAAGATTCATTGTAAACTATCATGATTACATTCAATACAAGTAATACGCACCCCATGATGCATACGATTGCGTAAACCAGTATAGTTTTATGCCTATGCACGCTTACCGCCTCGTATAAATCATGCTGGTTTTCAATTTTAATGTAATCCGTCCCCGCAACAATCTGCGTTATATCCGAAAGCTGCCTGCCCGTAAGGCTGTCTATATAAAAATCACATACATAATCATCATACAAAAAATAATTACGGAAATCTTCCATCGGAACTATAAGGCATACTTCCGTCTGGCTGTCATCATCCATGTCCAATAACGGTTCCTCTATCGCTCCCACAACTGTTCCCGTGTATATTTTCCGTTCTCCCGGATTGGTACTATCCGGCCCGTTGATGACAGGTGATGTACATTTAATGACCTCACCTGTCATAACATTAAGGTCATATGCTTTCTTATTATCCTTATTAAATATTTTGGAGCAGACGATAACTTCACCTTCTGCCGGCACACGGATATTAAGGTTATTTTCTGAGATTAATCTTCTGAACATCTCATC
>ERZ1034753.664-NODE-664-length-12167-cov-12.349983_pt1 | contig 12167 bp, 4 predicted proteins | sample MGYA00520702_ERZ1034753 | MGnify/ENA primary metagenome ERZ1034753 (study PRJEB33766, sample SAMN09781700) | gut metagenome | biome: gut microbiome | host: Homo sapiens | place: Madagascar | study: EMG produced TPA metagenomics assembly of the PRJNA485056 data set...
GATTGGTGATATGCTGGTAGGCATCCACGTTCTTATTATTATACCAGATGGTGTTTACGGTTCGTCCCTGGTCATCGGCAGGCGCATGTCCTTTCCAATAAAGAGCCACCTTGCCCCAATCAGCATCCTTTTCCATCAGAGTAAAGGTATAAGGATCGTAGAAATGAACCTCTGCCATCAGACGGTTCTTCACCTTATCCTTCAGACGGGTGATGTCGTAAGAATCCTTGGCAGCCAAATCAATCTCGGTCTTTGGAGTCTGTACGATGAGCACACGGCTGGCATTATTACCACCGGTAGCACGGACGGCATCGATAAACACCTGTTCGTATGCCAGGAGACGGTCGGCAAACTCCTTACTATCAGGAGCCAGCATGTCGCCTTGAACCTGCGGACTGGCGCCTCCCACTCCCGGTTCGTTGAGGGCAGCAAAGAGAACCCGCTGGTCATACGTCTTGAATTCCTTTGCTATATTCGTCCACAGCTTGCGGAACATCTCCTTATGCTCTGCCACATTCGCCCCGCTGGTAAAAGCATCATGCTCCATCCATCCGCCATCCCAGTGTTCGTTGATGATGACACAGAGACCGGCATTGAGACCATAGTTCACGATTTCCTTGATTCGTTTCATCCAGACCGGATCGATGCTCATATTCTCTTTATCCGTAAGATGACCAGCCACCCAGGATATTGGGATGCGAAGACTGTTGAATCCCTGCTGTTTCAAGCTCCGGATATAACTTTCAGTAGTCTTGTCATTCTGCCATGAAGTTTCCGACTTTAACCCGGCGTTGTTGGTAAAGACATCATTCCAATTACACGCCTCCATCGTATTACCCAGGTTGACTCCTGGAGCCATATAGTGAGCCAGTTCGGTAGCCGTGAGTTTCATCTTCGAAATACGACCATCCACCGGTTTAACCTGTGCGCCAGCCCAAGCGAAATGAGCGGCAGCCCATATAATCATAACTATCTTCTTCATATATCAATCTAACGTATTATCGGGTTTTGGAGTTATCATGTTGCAAAGATAGCGAAAAAGCTGTAGCCTGAATGTATACTTTTGATAAAAGGATAGGTATATTATGTTAGGATATACGATATTTGCACAAAAAAGGACGCACATCAGAGAAAGATTCCCCCGATATGCGTCCACACCTACTTTATATCAAACCTAAAGACTTAATATCTCGTTTTTATTACCATGGGTATTTGCCCTGGCTTGCACCCTTCATGATGGCATCGAAGATATACTGTTTCTTCACTACGCCATTGGTGCAATCTATCACGTCACCAGTCTCCCAGTAGCAAGGCACACAACCATTGTCCTTGGCTACCTTGGTAACATACTCGTCGAAGTAAGCCACAGACTTATCGTGCAATTCCTGATTTTCACCTTCTCCTAATGTACGGAAGGTAGCGGCATACTCACCAAGAAGAACAGGGATACCCTTGTCTACGAACTTAGCCTTCATCTTAGCCATCTGAGCGTCAACCCATGCCTCAGCAGAAGAGTCAGGAGTATTACGGTTGCTGCCAGCAAGTTTATTATCCTTGCCCCAATAATAATACATATTACCCCAATTCTCATCCTTATCCATCAAACAGAACTGATATGGCTCATAGAAGTGAACCTCTACCATCAGGCGGTCTGGCACCTTGTCTGTAGGGAATGTTGCCACCTCAGTCTCATCAGGGTTGTTCATATAGGTGCAAGTATTTGAAATATCTGCGCCGAGTCCCTGAACAATGATGGTACGAGAAGCATTGTTACCACCAGTAGCACGAACCGCATCTATCATGGTCTGCTCATATCTAACCACACGCTCCACAGCATATTTATCTTTCCACATTTCCGGCTTACCAGAAGTTTCGTTCATACCTGGCTCATTGCAGGCAGCAAAGAGGAGATGCTCATCAAAATCCTTCATATAAGAAGCCACCTGAGTCCAGATTGCCTTCTGTCTTGCAACGATAGATGGTTCCAACAAATCATTGAAGATATTATCTTCAAGCCAACCGCCATTGCTATCAGTATCACTATCCTTATCATAATGACAATTGAGGATTACATACATATCATTCTGAACACACCAGCTGATGACTTTCTTTACACGATGAAGCCAATTGGTATCAATGGTGTATGCAGGGTCAGTAGAACGATGGGTAAAGTGGGCTGCCCATGCGCAAGGAATACGAACGGTATTGAAACCAGCATTCTTCAAACTCTTGATATACTCCTCAGAAACCTTACCATTTCTCCAAGAGCCCTCACCTGATGGAGCCTCCAACAAGTTGCCGAGGTTGATGCCGGCATACATCATGCTTGCCAGTTCCTTGGCATTGTGAGCCATTTCTCCTTCAGGAACAACAAGAGGTTCACCTGCCTGAGTAATAGAAATCTCCTTCATGTTGGTACCCTGTGTCACCTTGATGAGAAGGCTGCGAGAATCTTCTTTCTTGTTCGTAGAAACTGCGAAAGAATAGTTATATACATTTCCCTCTGCACTACCCTCTGTCAAGGTAAGCCAAGAGACATCCACTTTCTTACCGGCATCATCCTTGTCTCTAACCACAACGAGCGGTTTACTGGATGCCGTCACCGAGAATGTTCCTGTAGTAGCTTCGTTGCTGAGGGCAAACTCAGTGCCCTCAACATGGAAGATTTCAGTAACATCATTATCGTCATCACTACATGCCGCCATCACGAAACAGAAACATAAGGCAAGCATGGTTGCAAATATCAATTTTACTTTCTTCATAATCGTATATTTTTACGTACTACGTTATTTTTACCACTGTGGTACTGGGAAGAGGCTATGAACAGTGAACTTAGCGCGCATAGACTTATTAAAGCCCAACTCTCGCATCAAATCACCATCCTTGACACCAAAAGCACAATTATCCTTTGTAGCACCATAGCAATTAAATAATTCCAAACGATACTTAGGATTCTCATTGGCGTCAATCACCTTAGACTTATCGTAAGAAACAGCCTGACCGTCAAGATAGAATTCATCCAAAGTACTGTGTGTGCCTGGGAAGAAACCATAAAGGTCAGCAAACTCAATAAAGGTCATGATAGTACCACCATCAAAGCCCGAACCTTCATAAGTCATATCGAACTGATTGTTCTCAAGAGAGTATTGACCCTTGTCACTCTTGACAACTTTCAAGGTAGAACCATCGTTATATCCCCACAACTGAGCCTCACCTTCACCCCAGCCACGAACGGCATTGAATGTAGGAGTGTAGACACCAGTACCATCACTAGTTGTAGAAACTACAGTGAATTTTACCTCCAAGGTTTTATTGAAGGCAAGAGCAGGTTCACCAGCTTCACCAGGGCCTCCACTAGCTCGGAATGGAGAATTCTGAGCAGTGCCAGTACCCCAGATATTGAACAACTCTATACGATAGTTGCCATTCCCCTCAAGGTCACCATAATGGAACTTGTTGGCATCAAACTTCAAATCCTGTCCATCAGCCTTGATGGCATCAATGCGAACCAAAGCCTTAGGGTATTTGGCAGCAAAGCCTTCCAGATCAAGGACGTAAACCTTACCATTGGTACGGGCTTCTGTTGTTTCAAGTTTAACTGTATATTGACCAACAGCCTTTGAGCCACCAGAAACGACAGTTGAAGCGCCATCCCAGTTGCCACCATCACCCCAAGCAGTCAACTTGGCAACATAGCCATTCTTGACATCAGAGGTTACATAGTTATAAATCATCAGCTGACCATCACCAGAACGGATTACACCCAACTGAAGCGCCTCGTCAGAAAGAGACATCACCTTGATCTTGGTTTCATCAGTACGAGTGATACCACCAATATACTCTACAGCATTCAGAGGGTCAATGGTCATTGTGATTGTCTTATTCTTCTCATCAACGGTAAATGTACCTTCGGAATCCTTATAAGAACCATCTGCCTGAACCTGATGAACCTTTACCTTATCATTGCCATCTTTATCCTGATAGAATGTCATTGTACCATTACAATGGCTAGGATCAGTGATAGCCCATGACTTAATATTTGCATACTCTGCATCCCAACCGGTAGTTTCACCTACAACAGGCTGGTTATTGGTATAAGAAGCCCAACTTGCATCCTTGCCATAGAAGAATACAGGACCAACAAACTTATAATGAGACTCATCTGGTTTCAAGTCAAACTCCCAAGTATTATACAACTTCTCCTTAACAAACTTCACGTTCTTAGCCACAGACACAGGGCGGATAGCCAATGCCTGATATACCGGAGTAGAAGTACGACGGTCTGAATTACGGTCGAAACTGTAGCCCAAAGCAAACTGCTTGTCAGCAGGATTGATAGAGCCAGAGAGATAGAGACCATTGATACCCTGACCAGAAACGGTCTGCTGAGTACGAGAACCTGCTGCTGGCAAGAAAATAGAATTACCGTTAGGACCTGTAAGCTTGTAACCAGCCACACCAGCCTGTTCTACCCATTCTTTCTTACACTCATTAAACAACTCCTCAAACTCTTCCACAGTTGGCATTGTCAACCAAGAACCATAAGCCTTGTTGGCAACATCACGATCAGTCTTATAGATATCAGCAGAAGCATAATCTTCCATTAATACGCTGGTCTTGAAACCAGTCATATCACCAAATCCGAAGAGACCACCTAACTCTGTTTCACTGGTAGCACCAACATTATACTTAGCCCACTTGGTAGAGAGACCAAGGTCTACAAGATCATTGTCTGGATCAAAGTTAGACTCAGGAGTTGTAAACTCTCTTTCCTCACCATAAACAACACCATTACCTAAGTCGAGGTAAGCTGTATAGTGATAAGTAGTATTAGGCAACAAGCCCTCTGTCTTTACCTCATAGTTGTCGTTGATACCATCAGCCTGAATACGTACACCCTTGCGGATTTTCTCTGTCTTTGTATCAGGTGACAGGATTATACCACTTACGGCATCAGCTGGAGCTTTCTCCAAAGAAGCCTGGAATGTAACTGTGGTAGCAGTCAAATCTTTCACACCACCAGTGATAGCCTTGGAATCTGTTAAGACTGCACTGGATACAGTACCCGTATAAGTAACGTGCCCCTGCAAGGTAACGAAAGCCTGATAGTAAACCACCTGACCAGGAGTACCAGAGATAGACGCACTGAACTCAGAGGTACTTTCGCCGGTTACCTTCTCAGAAAGATTGTCCTCGGCATCACCATACATGAATCCTACAGTGTAAGATCCGGACGACTGACTTTCGAGTCCCTTCACCGTGCCATGGAAGATAGCAGAAGAGGCTGTAACGTCAGCAGACCCCGTAACAACGGAATTTTCATCCAGCAATGGGGTTGTGCTAGGAGAATAGTCATCGTCAGAGCATCCTGCGAAGAAGATGCTCATGACAAATGCCATTATTCCAAATAATATTTTATTCTTCATAATTGAATTCTATTAAAGTTATTGAATCGTACAAGAAACAATCTCCAAACCTACAGCTGAGGCATCACCATCCAAAGTGCCACAACCATCCAACTGTATAGAAAGGTCGAGGCAGGTGTCAGTAAAGGTAACTGTTGAACCTGACGTATTTCTCAAAGAGACAGTTGTCTCTCCATTAGTATTCAATTCAACTGCATCAGCCTGTTCAAAGCGCTTTGGTTCCCAAGTACCACCTATAGTCTTATTATCAGTAATCAAAGCACATTTTGGAGTAGTAGACCATGTAATACCACTATTAATCTTGAAGACTACTGTGATAGTCTGATTCTTTTTCAATTTAATCTTGCCAATTTCATCCTTGAAGATACCAGAACCAGAAGCTCCGTAATGCCAGAAACCTAAACGGAGACAACCATTCTCGACCCAAAGTTTGTCAGGAATCTTAGTTGCATCAATACCCACAATGGTAGGACCAGTTTGTCCACCGCCAATAGCCTTATGGTTAAGGCAAGCTACAAGATAAGTATTGACATTACCGTCAGCATCCTTTGCTTCAGGAATACCAATCATCAACTGACCAGCAGCATCCTCGCCTAAGACTGTAAACTCACGAGTTCTCAACTTGATAGTACGCTTATCGCTAGAAGCTGCTATGATATTGATATACTTATTGAATACCAACTTGTTGCCATCCTTGATTTCCAGTCTACCTTCAAGTTCCTGACCTTCGCAGTCTGTACAAGTGAACTTGTAGAAATCCTGACCCGTAATCTTCTCAATAGAAAGCTGGAAGTTATCCACTACAGCATCTGCAGGCTTAGGAGCCCATGTGTTGTTATACTTATCACCAATTACAGACTTCCATCGAGCTGCATTCTGAACAGCCATTTCCTGCTTACTTGGAACACCATTCGTATTCGATGTTTTGTATTTAAATGGAGAATTGTTCCACCACAAGATATCATAAGGCTTTTCTGAATCGAGAATGAATGTAGCCTTATTACCAACATAAGTGACATCATTATGTTCGATTGTGAACAAATCTGTTGCCAAGTTAGGATACTCAGGAAGTTTAGGAGAAACAACATCCAAGAGCTTGTCGGCAGCAGGGATACACTTACCATTAGTAGTCTTAACTTCCTCAGAAACGAAGTTCCAGATGATATACCAGTTACCCTCTGAGTTTGTACGACGAGTAGCCAACTGAAGCATATAAGGAGTCAGTTCAACTATAGAGATATCCTGGGTATAGTTAGAACAAACTTCATCAAATCCTACGTTGTGCATGGCATAACAATCAGAGAAAGAAATCTTAGGCATGGTCTTCTCTTCCAAGTTCATGTTAAACTTACCAATGAGATTAGAGCCAGTACTAGCTCCCTTAGTTCCAGCCTCACCACGATACATCGTAGCCACACAACCATTCTTGGCATCCATACTGAACTCCATATATGAATCCATATAAGGGTCAGTCTCAGGAATCAACCAGCTCTGGAATCCAGGATCCCAGTTAGGCTTAAAGTTCTCAAAGAGAATATCCTTGTAAACATTGCCGAGCTTGTCATCCTCTGTAAATCCCTTGCCATCACCATCAGGATCATAAGGGTATGCATACATCACAGGGCCAGAACACTGACCGATGCCAAAACTTGCATAGCAAGGAATCCATTTTTTCTTGACACCAGCAGCCAAAGTCTCAGCGTCAGGGAACTGACCACCCTTATAATTCTGATCAGCCAGATAGAACCACTTGTTATCGTTCAAGAGCGAGAAGTCGTTCTGAGGAAGATTAAACTTGTATGGTTCACCATAAACCACACCACCATTGGTCTCAACACCAAAAGTAACCTCGTAGTCACCAGCAAATGGCAACTCCAATTTCTGAACCGGTTTCTGAGAACGACCAGAAGGAGTAACCCAAAGAGCCGTACAATCAGGAATATTTGATGTCAAGGTCACAACATTGCCATTAATGGTCACGGTATAAGCCTTGCCCTCCACCAATTCCTCAGGAGAGTAAGACTTGCCGCCCATGCTCAAGTCATCAGGCGAACAAGCCGCCATCAAGAATGTAGCAAATATGGCAAGTACCATATATATATGATTGAATAATTTCATATTTTCCGATTTTTAAATGATTAAAATCAACTATACTTATTACCATCCTGGGTTCTGTGTCAAAACATTACCAGAAAGTGTAATCTGAGTATTAGGAATCTGCATCAAGCCCTTCTTGGTCGTAAAGTTAGACTCCACGAACTTGGTCTTTGCAGCTGTTCCACCATTCTGGACAGAAGCACCATTCTGAGCCTCAGCAATTGTCTTAGCAGCAAAAGCTCCGTCCTTTTCGTAGCGCATCAGATCCCAATAGCGAAGACCTTCGAAAGCAAACTCGATAGCACGCTCCTTACGGATATTGTCAATGCTATACTCCTCTGGAAGTTCACCAGCACGGGCACGAACCTGGTTCAAACCAGAGTTAGAACCTGTCAACTCAGACTGCATCAAGAGAACATCAGCATAACGCATGATGGTATAATCCTGATAGTAGGTGATATTCTGGTGCTGTTCACCGAGTTTGAAGCCTACCTCCTGACGGGTACCATCTGCAAAACACATAGGTGCATACTTGCGGGTATAGTAACCTGTGTATTCGTAGGTATCACTCAAGTCAGGAGTGAATCCTGCTTCCTTGCAGCTCCATGCACAGGCAGAGAAACGAGTGTCGTTCTTAAACTGCTCTACGAAAGAAGGAGTAACAGAGCAGGCTCCCCATCCACTAGCGATGCAAATATCAGCAGCACTGCGGTTACGAGGACCCAGATAAACAGAGAAGGTGTTACCATCACCATTTCCGTTATAGTCGTGAGTAGAATTGAACTTCATGTTGAGCACAATCTCCTTAGAGAGACTACCCTGACCAGCCTTCCAAGTCTTGCCATCATACCATTTTCCGGCATAAGTTGTACTCCATGCATACTCTCCGTTAGAAGAAGCATCCTTGGTACAAGCAGGCATCCAGAGATCCTTGTAGTTGGCCTCCAACTCATATCCTCCATTTACAACCACATCATTGATTGCTACAACAGCATCCGACTTAGAGCAAGCAGGATGCTCCTCACCATAGTAGCCTGTATAATAGAGGTACGCGCGAGCCATCATAGCCTCGGCAGCATACTTGGTAATACGACCATCATTGCTATCACGACTGTCGAGCGGATAAGCATCGGCAGGAATATTGGCAATAGCATACTTGAAGTCATCAAAGATAGCCTGGTAAACATCCTTAACCGGTGTACGAGGAATGTTTTCCTCAGATGGTGTCAACAGCAAAGGTACATCACCGAACAGGCGAGCCATATCAAAATACAGGATAGCGCGGATGGCGCGAGCCTCACCGAGAATGCGCCCCTTCACCTTGTCATTACCACCCCAATTGATGGTATTCTCTGCAGCAATCAACTGATTACAGCGAAAGATAGCTGCATAATAGTTCTTCCAGTCTGTATTAAACAAGTCGTTATACGAAGGAGCGATGCTAATATCAAACTGGTCTATCACATTGTTATTCTTGGCATCAGAGAGTCCCAGACCAGCAAAAGCCTGATCTGAAGCAAACTCAGCCATCAGATACATGCCGACACCCGCATCAGTATAGGTGCGTTGCCATCCATCATAACAGCCCACGAGATCAATCTCTGCTGTCTCTGCATTACTGTAAGCAGTTTCTGAGTTGAGGTCGGTCTTGGACTCTGTATCTAAGAAATCATCGCACGAAGTAAGTGTCAAAGCTGACAAAATCAACGCACTCATGAATATATGTTTTCTTTTCATATCACTTTCAATTTTAGAGTTAGAATGCAACATTTACACCTACAATGAAAGTACGTGGGTGTGGATAGTAACCCATATCAACTCCTGATACCCAAGAGTCGCTGCTGTTACCATCTGTACCATTGTATGAACCGATTTCCGGGTCCATACCATCATACTTGGTCAAAGTAAAGAGATTCTGCACCTGGAAATAGAGGCGCAACTTAGAGAGACCCTTCCAAGAGATAAGTTTCTTGAAATCATAACCCAAGGTCAGGTTCTGCAAACGGATGTAGTCACCATCCTGCAAATAGAGGTCTGAGAACAACCAGTTACCTACATCTCCGTATGTAACACGAGGCATCTCATTACTTGTACCCTCACCTGTCCATCTGCCTAAAATGCGATGGCTGTAATTGCCCTGTGAGCCACTAGGGTCACGGTAAGACTGTGCAATCTGGAAACCAGCAGCGCCAGTGAAGTTTGCACTCAAATCAAAGCCCTTATAACCAAGGGTAAAATTGAAACCGAAAGTATACTTAGGAAGACCATTACCCAGGTCTACCTTATCGTTAGCATTGATAGTACCATCATGGTTGACATCAACATACTTCACATCACCAGGCTGTACATTTGACTGGAGCACACCATTACCGGCAGCAATCCAATTATTGATATCCTGCTGGTTCTGGAAGATACCTGCAGTCTTGTAACCCCAGAAGTAACCGATAGCATGACCATTCTCTGCACGATAGAACTCTTCTGCATTCTGATAAATCTGGTTGGTAGCACCATGGATGATACCATCCAATGTTGGGATATTACCTACCTCATTGTGGTTGTATGCGAAGTTGGCACCTACACTATAAACAAAGTCCTTGCCAATCTGGTCATTCCATGAAAGACCAAGTTCGACACCCTTATTCTTTACATCACCACCATTGATGACTGGACCTTGGGTACCTGCTGTTGCAAGAACAGGAGCCTGTACCAACCAATCCTTGGTATTTTTGATATAAGTATCGAATGTAAGAGAAAGACGCTGCCGGAGGAAACGGGCATCGATACCGAGGTTGTACTGTTCAGAAGTCTCCCACTTCACTTTCTCATTTGCCAAGCGGCTAGTGTATGCACCCATTACCCAGGCATCTGTACCACCGGTAGCACCAAAGTTGTAGTTGGTTTTGGATGTTGTAACAGGAGCCAAATACTGGAAGCAGTTGACATTGGCATTACCTACCTGACCCCAAGAGAGACGGAGTTTCAAGAAATCCAACCAAGAAGCAGTAGACTTCATGAACTTTTCCTCTGTCAATGTCCAACCTGCAGAAACAGATGGGAAGTAACCCCAACGGTTACCTCTTGCAAACTTAGAAGAACCATCGGCACGCATGGTTGCATTAACCATATAACGGTCTTTCCATGACCAGCCCAAACGAGCGAAGAAAGACTGTCCACGAGTAGGGTTATATGGAGCACCGCTGATGGTACGGTCGCTTGAACTTTGGTCGGTATTCTTGACATAAGCATGATCCCAATCATTGAAACCAGCGGTCAAGCCATAACCGGTACTACCAGAAGAACTACCATCATACTTAGAAGTCTCGCTACCAATCAAGGCATTGATATGATGTTCCTTGATATTGAAATCATAAGTCAGGGTATTAGTCCAAACCAGAGAGATACCGCAACCATCACTCTGGCTAACCTTAGTGATACCATTACCACTCTGTGGAGTAAACTTATAAACAGGAGAATAAGAACGATAGTCTGAACCACCGTAATTAACAGCAAAGACTGTCTTGAACTTCAAGTTCTTAATAGGTTCAATCTGAACATATACATTTGCATCAACAGAAGTAGACTTGCTCTGATTGTAACGGTTCATCATCATGGTACCATAAGGGTTACCATCATTCACATTCCAGTCAGAACTCTCTGTAGAATTAAAGTTACCATTGGCATCATAAACAGGAACCAAAGGAGAAGTTGTGAAAGCACCACGAAGGTTATTGTTATAGATATTACCTGTATTCATGCCGCGACTATCCTTATATACGAAGCCTACATGCTCACCTACAGTAACCAAACCATTGAACATCTTGTGCTCTGAATTGGCACGAAGGTTATACCTCTTATAATAAGAAACGTCAGAACCGCCAATGAGACCGTCCTGTCCTGTATAACCACCAGAAATAGAATAAGTAGAAGTCTTGCTACCACCAGTGAATGCCAAACTATGGCTGGTAGTCAAGGCACCATTATCTACAGCCTGGTCAATCCAGTCTGTATTATTGATAACACCCTCTGCATTACGAATACCTCTCAAAGACATCCAGTCTACAGGAGACATACCTGAGTTGAGGCGAGCCTCATCCATAATTGTCATATACTCAGAGGCATCGAGCATACTTATCTGGCGTCCCAGCGTCTGCCAACCTACATAACCATCGTACGTAATCTTGGAAGATCCTTCCTTACCGCTCTTGGTTGTAACGAGGACTACACCATTGGCAGCCTGCGCACCATAGATAGCAGCAGAAGCAGCATCCTTCAATACGTCGATGCTCTCGATGTCGGCTGGGTTCAAGGTGGTGATATCACCACCCACACCATCAATCAAGTAAAGAGGCTGAGAGTTTCCAACGGTACCCAAACCACGAATGGTAACACTCATGGCAGCACCTGGCTGACCAGAAGTAGAAACGATGTTAACACCAGGTGTCTGTCCTTGCATGGCAGACAATGGGTTAGTTGTGTTCAACTTGGCAATGTCGTCACCCTTCAACTGAACGGTAGCACCCGTCACCAACTTCTTCTTCTGAACACCGTAACCTACTACGACGACCTCATCGAGTGACTGCTTGTCTTCGTTTAAGGTTACGTTGATTGTCGAACCTGTAACTTTAATCTTTTGGGTGATAAAGC
>ERZ1034753.667-NODE-667-length-12126-cov-3.822301_pt1 | contig 12126 bp, 10 predicted proteins | sample MGYA00520702_ERZ1034753 | MGnify/ENA primary metagenome ERZ1034753 (study PRJEB33766, sample SAMN09781700) | gut metagenome | biome: gut microbiome | host: Homo sapiens | place: Madagascar | study: EMG produced TPA metagenomics assembly of the PRJNA485056 data set...
CCGGTGTTATTCTGGCATTAAACGGATATTTGGTGTATAATTATATATCATTATATATCAAGGAGCCACCTATGCTTACATACGACGATGCACTCAATCTCAACTACTATAAAAAAACAACCTTTACCGGCTGGATGAACGGCATGCGCTTTCTCATAAAGCGTGAGGAGCCAGTCATCAAGGAAGCTACCGAGGATACTCCCGAGGAAAAGGGCGAGCCAATCTTTCATGCCTGGATATGGCCGGGGCCGTATATTTTTGACCTGACCGACGACAGCAAAAAAACTGACAATACCTTTCCATTTACAGATGACGGAAAAAAGCAGTGTGTAGACTGGATTAATGAGGTCATCAGTGCACACTCAAACGATTATCCGAAAAATAAAACAGATGGAGAAAACCTGCTTTCGTAATGTAATAAATAATGTTGACACACCTGAAACAAAATGATATACTGTCAAAGTGTTTGCGGGCATGGCGGAATTCTTGACAATTGAACTGCTAACGTTCAATTGTAGGCAGATGCGCTACTGTACGCGGCATATATATGCGGGCATGGCGGAATTGGCAGACGCGCTAGATTTAGGTTCTAGTGGGAGACCGTGCAGGTTCAAGTCCTGTTGCCCGTACTGTTTACAAGGGTTTCAGAGGTTTTTATTACTTCTGAAATTCTTATTTTTTTATCATTTTTCCTATACGAAAGGATACCACAATGCAGGCTTACAAGGATTTAGTAAAAGCACTTCCCGGCTTAAAAGAGGATATGCCACGCGCATTTTACATGCTCGCAGAGCTCTTTGATTACGGTTCATTTGATATATGCAGAAGTGATGACAAATATATAATCCCATATATCATGAATGACGCGGTGGAATGCTATCTGACTGTGGAAAATGCAGTGTTAAAGGGCGATTATCATAGCGAGGAAGAAATTATTTCGGCATCGTTGGTTTTAGGAAGTGAAAAAGGCTACGGACTCATTCTGCACCAGCAGGACAATGTGGTCACACTCTGGTTTGATAATTTGCATGTGCATGAGGCATGCTTTAAATACCATGAAATAGGACATTTCTGGGTAAAGGGACAGGAGCAGTGGCGCATGCTTGTATATATGGTAGGAACAATCGCTGATAAGTATATGTACATGGGAAAGGAATACTGCAACGAGACAGAATGCTTTATCCAGAGCCTTATTTACTTTGCACCGTTTCGCAGATGGACACCGGTACCTGGCGATTTGATGGAGTATCATTTTCCGGCGCGTGTAGAGGGAATCGACATTATGGAGGAGCTTTGCAGGGAGGTTTCGGACACTGATTATCTTAAGCTCATTGCACGCTACAGGGCAAATCCATGTGAGAAAACGGAAAAGCTTTTGAGCAGACATTTAGCCGATGCAAAAAGAGTACCGCTTTATCAGTATATTTATAAGCTTGTGATAAAGGCATCAAAGGATTATCCGGAGAGAAATTACGGAAATAAGATAAATGAACGCATAAAAGAAAAGCGTAAAGCGCTTGAACAGGAGCTGCTTCAAAAGGGGTACTGCGGAAAATACCCTGCGTTTTCAAAGAAAAATACGACTGTGCGTGTAATGGAGGAACAGCCCTACGTCACAGCAATTCTAGAGTGGGATGATTACAAATATAAGCAGCAGCTCATGATTTCTGAGTGCAGTGCCAAAAAGTATGATGGAATAAATGCGGGATTTTTTAAAGGAATAGGCAGACACGGACGCATTGTGCAGGTGTAGATACACATAAAACAAAAGCCACGGAGCAATCCGTGGCTTTCATAATACGCTTATTACAAGGATGGGCTTGAGAAGACTCGAACTTCCGACCTCACGCTTATCAGGCGTGCGCTCTAACCGGCTGAGCTACAAGCCCTTGTGTTTTGCACAAAACGTATACTACAATATTTTTGGTGAGAAGTCAAGAGTTTTTTTACAGGTCTAAAAATAACTATTCACCTTCAAACAGTATTTCCACAACAAACCGCTTCCCCTCAAGCCTCGCTTCAATACTCCCGCCCATTCTCTCCACAAGCTCCTTTGCAATCGAAAGCCCAAGCCCGCTCGATGATATGCTCCTCGCCTCATCTGCCTTGTAAAAGCGCTCAAACACCTTGTCCACATCTATATCATCAGGATTTTTTACATCATTTGAAACCAAAATATGGACAATCCTGTTTTTTGAAGTACGTTCGTCATCTGAAGCCCTGCAATTGCACGAATCCTGCTGCCTCATCTGTATACAGATGCTCTTCTGCCCATGCACCAGCGCATTTTTTATTACATTCTGAAACACCCGCCTGAGCGCCTGCACATTTGCAGTGATAAATATCGTATCCTCACATATATCAAGTGACGGCTCAATGCTCTGCTTTTTCCACTCCTCATAATAAGAAAACACTGTCTGCTTTAAAAGTCTGCTGACGCAGCAATTTGACAGCTCCAACTTGAAGCTGTCATTTTTAAGCTTTGTGAACATAAAAAGCTCCTCGAGCATATCCTTGAGGCTTGTGATACGCTCCTGGATGATATCTATATAATGCTCCTGCGCGCTCTTGTCAGTCTCATCCCTAAGCAGCTGAAAATAGCCGTCCAGCGAGGTAAGCGGAGTGCGGATATCGTGCGACAGGTTTGTGTACGTGTCAGATATCATCTGCTCCTTTTTTGCCGCCGCCTCACGCTGCCTGTGCCATTGCTCTAAAAATCTGTTTATGCGCTCCTTAAGCCTTCCGATATCAGCCATGTTGGTATCGGTTAAAAGGAGCATATTTGTATCCTTTTCGCATAAAAAATCAAGCTGTTCATTAATGTCACGAAGCTGTGCCCTTATTTTTACGAGCACAGCTATTAAGACAGCTACCGAAACTGCAAATATTACAGTCAGTATTTTCCAAATCATGTTTTATTCCTCATTCAAAACACATTATATATCCCTGCGTTTAAATACACCGTACACTGCAATCAGTGACACCACTGCCCACACAGCGGCTACCGCAAATGCACCGCCTACGGTCTTTGCAGATGCACTCAGATCAAGCTCAGAAATCTTGTTGACTATAAGGTAATCATTTATATCAAAGTTCTTTACTCCGATTTTTTCAATAAGTATATTGATTCCACTGAAAATCAGTGTAAAGATACCTGTACACATGCACACAGCGATAATCATGCTGATTACATTGTTTTTTATAATGATTGCCATTGCCATGACAAAATATACAAACAAAAGTGTGACCACATACTGGCTACCAAGCATCTTAAATAAGTCTGCTGCATCTCCGAATTCTGCTCCATGCAAAAACAGCGGTGTCGCAATACACTGGACGATCACATCAAGTGCCATGGCCACAAAGGTAAATACCGAAAGCGCTATCATCTTTGAAAACAGCAGCACTCCACGGCTCTTCACCTGTCCGCCTACGCTCTTTATATATCCGCTGTTTAAGTCAGCCGTTGAAAAAAGCACCGTAAATATAGCAAGTAAAAGAGCCAGGTCAAGGCCTGCTATATCGCTTTCAACCATATCTGCTATAGTCGGTATCTCATCTGACATGTCGGATTCGTCCACTTCAAGCCCGACTGTTGCCGTTGGTCCATTCGACGCTTCCGCTGATGCTGTATCGTATTCACCTGTTATCTCACTGTCTGACTCACTTACCATGTTGACCTGTTCATTTGTTTCAACGATACTGTCTGCCGCCATGCTTCTGACAAGAGCTGTCATACCGCTCGTAGCTATTGCGAGTGCCATAGCTATTACCAGTATAACATAAGCTGACTTTGTATGTATCAGTCTGTAAATATCCATTCTTACCGCATTAAACATTTGTCGCACCTCCTGTGATACTAAGGAAATATGTCTCAAGCTCCATTCCTGTGACCGCTAGCTGTGCCACCGAAACTCCTGCTGTGACCAGCGCTGTATTTAAGGCGGCGCTATCATTCAGACGCTCATAGACATCTATATGATTTTTGTCCACTATCATGTAGTGCACAAAGCCCATCTTATCGAGCACAGGCACTGCTTTATTTGGATTGTCCACTGTCAGGGTAATCTTCTCACTGCACTTGGAAAGCAGCTCCTCTCTGGTAATTTCCTGAAGCAGGGCTCCATTATTTATAATGCCGTAGTCTGTGGCAAGCTTTGAAAGCTCCTCCAATATATGGCTTGAAATAAACACAGTCATATCCTGCTGTGCACACAGATTCTGAATTGTATCACGCACCTCTGCAATTCCCTGTGGATCAAGTCCGTTGATAGGCTCATCAAGCACTAAAAGGTCAGGCTCTCCAACCAGCGCCATGCCGATTCCAAGCCTCTGCTTCATACCAAGTGAGAAATTCTTTGTCTTTTTCTTTCCCACATTTAACAGACCTACCTTATCCAGTATGCCCTCTGCATAGCCCTTTTTACTGATGCCGAAGAGACGGCACTTCATCTCGATATTTTCCTTCGCCGTCATGTTTGGATATACACCCGGTGCCTCAATCAGGCAGCCCACTCTTGAGCGTACCTTTGACAAATCCTTTCCAGCGTATCCAAACATGGATATCTCTCCGCTTGTCGGCTTTGCCAGACCACCGATCATTCTCATACAGGTAGTCTTGCCGGCACCGTTTCTGCCGATAAATCCATAGATTGCACCCTTTTTGATGTGGATATCCACATTGTCAACTGCCTTCTGGTGACCATACTGCTTGGTCAGTGCCTTTGTCTGCAATAATATTTCACTCACAATCAAATCTCCTTTTCTTTTTTCCTTAGCAACCCTTTAATCATAATATAAATGTAAAATCCTAATACATCGCTAACAAAAAGTAAAAAAAGAGTAAAGCTTGTTTACCTTTACTCTTTCATTTTGTAGCCTATGCCCCACACTGTCTCTATGTACTCGTCATCGGTCAGCTTTTTTATCTTCTTTCTGATATTGCTGATGTGCACATCAAGAGTCTTTGTCTCGCCCATGTACGGCTCATCCCAGGCATATTCAAATATGTCCTCCTTGGCAAACACCTGTCTGGGATGCGCCATGAGAAGCTCGAGTATGGCAAACTCCTGCTTTGTGATGCCGTCAACAGCATTATCAGCTACATAAAGCTGTCTTGAAATCCGATCGAGCACAAGCTGTCTGTGCTCTATTTTAACGGGTCCCGCTATGTATGTATTTGCAGTATCTCCCTGTCCGGTATCATTTTCTGCTTTTGTCTGGTTTTCTCCTGCCTTGCCCGACTTTGAAGGCACATCTGCCACCGCATGACGCAGCTGCACAGCCACTCTGGCAACGACCTCCTTTATCTCAAACGGCTTTGTGATGTAATCATCAGCGCCTGCCACGAGCAGATTGATTTTCTCATCCAGCTCATCCTTTGCCGTAAGGATTATCACCGGAAGTGACGCATCCATCTGCCGTATCCGTGCCAGAAGCTCCTCCCCTGAAAGCCCCGGAAGCATCAGATCCAATAGCACAAGCGCATAAGCTTCCCTGTCCAGCTTAAGCAAAAGCTCTCCCTCTGTGCCTGACCATGCCTGCCTTGTCCTATATCCGGCTTTTGAAAGCGCTGTCGCAAGCAGATCATTAATGTCCTTGTCATCCTCTATTATGAGTATCTCCCCGGATTTGTTGTCTGTCATAATATTCCCTTTCTCTATCTGTTGTACCACTTCATAACTCTTTATATACTAAAAATATCCCTCGACTCCCTGCACCAGTCCGTCTGCCAGATTTTCAAGTGTGGCATCGCTGTGGTCAGAGCATGCGTTGCCAAGCTCTACATCCACTGACGGTACCGTGCTGTATGAGGTCTGTGTCAGGTCTATCGCCATTGAGCCTTTACCGTTTATCTTTGCTCCATGAGCGCGCAGTCCTTCTATCAGGCTTGCCCCAAGTGCATCATGCTGCTGCCAGTGTGATGCAACCGGCTCCATTCCCTTTATGCCTCCCGGCACTGATATGTAAAAGCAGCCCTTATCGTAGCTTAGTCCGTCGCCATCCCAGTGCAGAGCAATATGACAGTCTGCCGCATTATTGCAGATGACAGTACGTGCCACATTATCAAGCTGTACATCGCTTCCGTCTCTTACCATAAGCACATCATAGCCTGCCGCAAGCAGCTTGTCCTTTAATATCTGCGCCATACGGAGTGTGACAGAGCTCTCCGGTGTACCGTCATTAAAGGACATACCACCTGAAACTGCTACTGCTTTTGTTGCACCTGCGCCTGTTGTACCACCTGTGGTCTTTGCCGAGCCGTCCGGATGGCAAAGTGTCTTCACAGAAGTGCCTCCGCTTGTACCGTGTCCAGCATTGACACCTACTACAATATTTTTGCGGTTTGCTGTTGCCTTGTACATGACCGCACAGCCTGAATTTATCGCTGAATGGTCTGCATACTGCCATGAAGGATTTAGTGACACTGATTCTCCATTCTCATAGGATGCTCTTTCTACATACTGATAAGAGGAATTATTTTCACCTGAATTGTTCTGCTCCTCGTCCTGCTGTTCGGCAGTCTGTTCTTCCTGCTGTGTTTCTGTCTGCTGTGTTTCTGTTGCAGCCTCTGTTACCACCTCTGTCACAGCTTCTGTTTCCGTAGGCATCTCGACCTTCTCTGCAGCCTGTGTCTCTGTTGCAGGCTCTGTCGGTGTATCCTGTGCTTTTTTGCCACATGATGCGAGGGTAAATATCATCATGCCTGTAAGTAATATTGCTGTAAATCTTTTCATTTAATAAAGCTCCATTTTCTTTTTCTTACATTATAGACAAACCCATGATATTGTTCAAGTATTAGGCAACATTACTTTCATTTTAAAAATTTCTGCTGTTGATTCCCAATTAAAAAGGCGCAGGAATTTAATTCTACGCCTGTTCCTATGGTTTTGAGTTACTAGCTGTGGTGTTATGCCGAAAACAGACCTATCACCAACCTGTCAACCATCACCCCTGCAATTATCCCTATCACAAATACAGTACATACTCTTGCAAAATACACCATCTTTGGCTTGGGTGATTCGCGATAGCTTACCAGTCTGGCGGAAAGCAATATCATGCACACGGCTGCTGCTATTGCAATGCAGCCCATTATGATGCGGCTTGTTATACCGGCGCTTTTTAGCTTCCACTCCGTCAGACTTTTCTCATCAATGGTGGTGGATACGCCGTTCTCGCCCAGCTTATCCTGTATTTTTGTGATGCTTTTTAAGTCTGAAACCTTTACACAGTACGATGATGCTTTTGGTGTCTCTCCTTGATTTTTTATGAAATTTTCCGCAGCTGGAATACTTATAAACGCTGCTTGTGAATCAGAATTATCATCCACCACACCTGATATCCTTGCTGCACTTTTTCCTATGATAATGCTGTGTCCTATCCATTTTGCTGCCTCCTGTTTCACCTCCGGCTGCTGCTCTTTCAATTCAATGTCTGACAGTGTTGCAAGCATAGGGATATTTATCACAACAGAAAGCCTGCTGCTCTCATCTGAATAATATTCTCCGCATATCACTGTCCCCTCTATCATCGCAGCCTGTATGCCTCTTACACCTATCTCCTTATCCACCGACTGTGTCTGCACGTTGGTGTCTATATCATACACATACGATCCGTTTTCTGCGCCCATTTCACCAAGCTCAGAAGTTGCCTGTGTAAATGCATCCTGCGCACCATCCTCGGCAGGCATCACATATATTCTGGCACTTTCCTTAATACTGCTGCTTAGATCAAGCTTTTGCTGCACGGCATCCGCAAACAAAAAAGCTGCCAGACTTATAAACAGTATTCCCGGAAATGCGATGCTTTTCCACGTTTTAATTCCGTAGCCTGTCATCATTTCTTCCTTCCCATGTAATACGCCCCTGAAACTGCCCCTGCAAGGATTATAAGTCCACCTATTACTGCAAGTGATATCCACCACTGCGAAGCACTTTTCTCTTTCTTCTCATCGCCTGTCGAGGCTTCATCCGGCATCTTATTTATCGTTGTATTGAAGCTAAACTCCTGTGTCTGCTCATTTCCAAATCCATCCTCATACGTAAGCGTAACTGTTCCTGTAGTATCGCCATACTGACTTTTCCCCTCAAGAGTGGTTATAAACAGATTCGTCTCCCCTTCTCCTGCCGTACCGCTTTCCATATTTCCGATAAAGGCTGTCTTGGTCTGCGAAAGTCCGTCTCCTGTCACATCACATCTGACATTGTACACAGTACTTCTTCCAAGATTCATCACCTGAAATGTCAGTGGAATAGTGTCTCCTGCGGTCACATTTTTATCTATATTTGGCATGGTAAGCTTCACATCAAGCGGCTGTTCCACCGTGACCACAAAATTGCCTGTCGAGCTGAGTGTCGAAACCTTTGGATCATCATAGCTCATGGCTATCTCTATCGGATAATTGCCGTCTGCCGTGCTTTTTGAAGCATGGAATTTAAGTGTCAGCTCTGTGGTCTTTTGTGTGCCGATTTTTCCTATAAAAATAGTATTTGAATCATTTTTAAGCTCTATATCAGCAGATGGCACATTCACGGTTGCTACCAGATTCTGCACCGATTTCTGCCTGCTCGTATTTTTTAATGTAACCGTTACCTCGAAATCCTCACCGGCTTTTACCGTATCTGTATTTATGACACTCTTATCCACCAAAACTACCGGAGCCGAAGTGGGTGTCTCCTCCGCCTGTGTTGTATCTGCCGCCCCAGAAGCTGCTGCATTTGGATCAATACCGTCTGCTACCGTCACAAAATTCGTAAATGACTTTTGTACTTCTATGCCGTTTTCATCCTTTCCAGTCACATTTATGATAACCGGATAGATGCCATTCACACGTTTTTCTGAAAGAGTAAGCTCAAAGGAAACGAGAAATATATCTTTAGTTTCTCCTGTACCGTTTATGTATTCGGGCTTGCAGTTAAACTCCTTTTCATAGCTTCGAAATACAAACGGAGAGCTGTCCGTAGCCCCAAGATCTACCGATGCCGTTATTTTATCCTGCTGTAATTTTCCATCGCTTATAAGAGGAAGCACCAGTGTTACATTTCCGTTTGCACAGACCGGCTGATAGCCGTTTGCGTATGCCTGCTGCATGCCCTCATATACATTTTTGTTGTCTATGCAAAGTGATACCTCAGACATTGATGCGCCCGAAGCTGCATCGTCCTTATGGTCTGCTTCATCCTTCGCGCCTGCTCCCGCCTCATTATCCGGCTTGTCTGCCTGCGCCTGAGTACTCTTCCCCTCATGCATGACAGCACTATCCGACTTGGTATCAAGCGTGCTTGCATGCACTACGAGTATAAAATGATAGCTTAAGCACATTATGATCACCAACAAAATACTCACAAATTTTTTCACTTTATTTCCTCCATGTATCCATCATCCATCTCGCAGACCGTGTCACACAACTCATCTATATCAGCCTGATTGTGGCTTGCGAGAATTATTGTCTTTCCCTCCGCGCGCAGCTCCTTTATCAGATTTCTGATCTGCGCTACACCATGCTTATCAAGTCCGTTAAACGGCTCATCCAGTATCAGAAATGATGGATTCTCCATTATTGCCTGTGCTATTCCGAGCCGCTGTCTCATTCCCAGACTGTACTTGCTGACATTTTTCTTTAGCCCCGGATCAAGCCCTACTCTCTCTATCGTCTCTACTATGCGCTTTTCATCGGCAATCCCCTTAAGAGATGCCAGAAGCTTAAGATTCTTAAGTCCGGTCGCTCCCGGGAGAAAGCCCGGTGTCTCTATGATAATTCCCATATCATCCGGGAAATCCATATCCTTTCCAACCTCTTTTCCATTGATGAGCACACATCCCTCATCAGGTCTTAAAAAGCCGCATATGCATTTCATCATGACTGTTTTGCCACTGCCGTTATTGCCGACAATGCCATGTATCCTTCCTGCCTCAAACTCCCTGTTGATACCATGAAGTATTTCTTCTTTTCCAAAGGATTTGTGCAGATTTTCTATTTTTATTGCAGCTTCCATGCTACTTTCCTCCTGTTCCGGTAAATTTGAAATTGTAGCCTCGCACTACCCAAAGTGCTGCGATAAAGCAGACGAGCACGAGCACTATGCAGATCAGGTAGCTCTGCCACAGCCTCGGCAGCATATCAAGCCCAAAATTGTGCATATAAAATGTGGCATGGTTTAAAGGAGATACCCAGCCCACCCATACATTTACCTTATAGGCTTCGTAATCCGGTATATTAAATATTCCTATGATTGTCTGCGGATTCAGTAAGAACCCATATATACTGAAGCCAAATGCTGCAAGTACTCCGCCTATCTGCCCGAATTTCAGGTTAAATAAGAGCATGAGAAATACCAGAATGAGCGAATAGCACAGCATGAGCAAAAATACTATAGCCGCACAGCCGTATGGAGTAGACATCCCCATCGCTTTTACCGATGCCGGCACTGCCAGCGCCTCACCGGCCTTTGAGTATCCCAGTGCAACCGCAGTATTGCTCCATATATTTCCCACGAAAGCCTTTCTCATGCTGATAAATGCTGTCGCAGACATCACAAATACCATATAGACGGATGTGGCAAGAAGTATGTAAATTGCCTGTCCGAGCAGCCATTTTTTCCTTGTCGTTCTCATAAGAAAAAACGGTGTGGCATTTGTGACAAACGGCATATCCGCAAAGAGAAATATCAGAATCATTGATGATAACAGTATTGAGTTGCTATCACCGAAGGTCCATATGAAGGGCTCCAGTATCTGCATGGAAGTATCATATTTTTCCGCGAATGCAACTATCTTATCCGATAGCAGAAAACAGAATATGAATGCAATCGAAAAGCTTAAAAATATACGTGGATTTTTCTTCCATGTCCTGAAATTGTACAAAGCCACCATAAATACCTGTTTCATATTCCATCAAGCCTCCTCTCCATAGCCGGTATCAGAAGCACCGTGATAAGCATACTGACAAAAATCAGAAATATCACTGCGCCCGCCTCACCAAATTCCCAGTTCCCTGCCGACGGACAAAGCCACTCCTTCGGATTTATGATATACAGCTTTTTTAAGTATCTCTCATGCAATATTATCAGTGTGTACTCAAGCACAAACGGTGACGCATAAGCCATATATCTGCTTGCGGTGAGTACCGAAAAGAGCATTCCGATCAGTGAAAACACCATTCCGATGCAAAAAAATAAGACATACGTTGCGTCTGTCTTTTCAGCCGTCCCCTGCTTCTCCATCGGCAGCAATATAAGGCGCAGCAGATTGTAGTACACTCCGGTTCCCAGTGTACATGCCGCTCCTCCGCTTATAGCTGCCGCAAGTATTTTCGCACTGATGTAATGCCACCTCCCGGCTCTCGGAAGATAGCTCTTTATAAATCCGGAGTCTATCTCCTCGAGAAATGCCGAGGTATACGGCAGGGCTGCAAATACCGGAAGAAGCAGGCACAGGGCATCAGACTTTATGGCATTCTGCAGCACCGTAAGATGAGTGCCATAGGCAATAAGCCCCTCCCTATAATCGCCTGCCGCTTTCCAGAAATCCGCAAAGCCGCCTATCCCAAGAGCAAACACGATTCCTGCGACCGCAAGGAAAAACAAACGACCTGTCAGAGCCTGCTTTATGCATGATGAAATTGTATTATTTATCCGTAGCTGCTTACTGCTTTCCTGCGCTCTATCCATATCAATAACCAGCCGTCACATCAATGACGCTTCCATCCACCGCGTTTACTGCAAGAAGAATCCATGGCTGCTGTTCTGAATAATTTTCTCCTCCAAAATCAATATTATAATCGCCGTAAAACAGCCATGCCGGTGTGAGAAGTCCGTTTCTGTCACTGCCGCTGCTCCTTACACGCATCAGTCCGAGCCTTACCTCATATACTGTTGCAGTTGCCTTTATCTCAACATCTCTATCTTCATGTTCTTCCAAATCACCTCTTGTGGTTAGAGGCATCATCTGTTCAAAGATATCCTTTGCCTGATCAAAGGATATGATACCGACATTGTCTGATACCTCCTCCTCTACCATTTGAGGAAATTCCCAGCTAAATGCAACAATACCATTTTTATCCACAATAATACGGATTTTCTCATACAGCCATGTAAGAGTAGTATCATCCTTGTCAGGTACATAATC
>ERZ1034753.670-NODE-670-length-12096-cov-7.387426_pt1 | contig 12096 bp, 14 predicted proteins | sample MGYA00520702_ERZ1034753 | MGnify/ENA primary metagenome ERZ1034753 (study PRJEB33766, sample SAMN09781700) | gut metagenome | biome: gut microbiome | host: Homo sapiens | place: Madagascar | study: EMG produced TPA metagenomics assembly of the PRJNA485056 data set...
GAATACTGCACCATATGTCAAACCTATCCAAGATAAATACTGAAGTTCGACCATAAGGTCGTCACAAATTCCGACAGCTGATTCAGAATCCACGAACCACATATCATCAATCCAATAAATACTGCCACAATCTTTGGTACAAATGTAAGTGTCTGCTCCTGAATCGAAGTGACTGTCTGAAAAATACTGATAATCAGACCAACCACCAGCGAAATTATCAAAACCGGGGCACTACAGATAATAATATAATAAATTGCATCTTTTGCGATATCAAGAACCTGTCCCTCTGTTATCATATCTCATCACCTCAGATTCCACTAATAAAACGTTTTTACAAGGCTTCCGATCACTAAATCCCATCCGTCTGCCAGAATAAAAAGCAATATTTTAAATGGCAGGGAGATCGTCGTCGGAGGCAGCATCATCATACCCATGGACATCAGCACGGATGCCACGACCATATCAATTACGATAAACGGAATATAAATCACGAAACCGATAATAAATGCCTCTCTCAATTCACTTAAGATAAATGCCGGGATCAGAGTCGTCATCGGAACATCATCATAACTGTCATAGGTTTCATCTGAAATATCCACAAACAGCTTTAAATCTTTTTCCAGTGTCTGACCGTACATGAATTCCCTGATTGGTCCCTGTGCGATGGTAAATGCCTCTTCCGTCGTAATCTCACCCTTGTCAAGAGGCTGGATCGCCTCTGTATTGATCTGCTGGAATGTCGGCCACATAATGAAAAATGTCAAAAATAAAGCCAACGCGATCAATACCTGATTAGGTGGTGCGGTCTGCGTTCCAATTGCGGTACGCAGAAAATGTAATACAATGATAATTTTTGTATAAGAAGTCAGCATGATCAGTATCGATGGTGCCAGTGATAAAATTGTCAATACCAAAAGCATCTTCACCGGTGCCGATAATGATCCTCCATCATTGTTGTATGAAATTGTCAAACCATTTGTGTTATCCTCTACCGCGCGCGCTGCACTCTCTGTTGAATCCGTATTGGTAAAATCCGTAATACTGTCCGGGTCCATGGAAGCTGCATATACAGTGGAGCCTCCTATCGACAATGACAATGTCAGCACCAGTACAACCGCAGCTACGATAAACGATACCATACAATATGTTTTTTTAGCCTTTGTCATAATTAAAACCTATTTCTTTGGAAAATGTTTTTTCATGCGTTCTAAAATCTCATGAAAATTTTCCTGTGCAGCCTTTCCATCCATTGGAAACTTATTCTGCATTGCGGAAAAATCAGGTATTTCACTGAGCTGTTCTTCTGTAAGCTGTGTCAGTAAAGTGACTTCATCCTTACCAACTGCAACCACAAGATAAACCTCTCCTGCCTTCACAATCGCAATGAACTTATTATTTCCAACACGTATTGATTCCACAATCTGTAAATTCTTGTTGACCAGATTCGTCTTCTGATAATTGCCGATCCACTTCGTTGTATAAAACGTGATGAACAGGACAACAATAAAAATGATCAATACGCCTATGAGTTGAAGGAAACTGCCCAATGCAGAACTGAGTAATATCATATTAACCTACAACTTTTTTTACTGCTTCAAGAACTCGCTCTGCCTGAAATGGTTTTACGATAAAGTCTTTTGCTCCTGCCTGAATTGCCTCGATAACCATTGCCTGCTGTCCCATTGCAGAACACATAATGATCTTTGCACCTGGATCTAATGCTTTGATCTTCTTTAATGCTTCGATTCCATCCATCTCAGGCATTGTGATATCCATTAATACAAGATCTGGTTTTACTTCCGGATATTTTTCAACTGCTTTCTGTCCGTTTTCAGCTTCGGCAGCGATCTCATAACCATTCTTAGTTAAAATATCCTTAATCATCATTCTCATAAATGCTGCGTCATCACAAATCATTACTTTAGCCATATTATTTGTTTCTCCTCTTCTTTCCTATCTTATTTTACAATCTCGGTGATTCTCACACCAAAACTTTCTTCAATTACTACGACTTCACCCTTGGCAACGTATTTTCCGTTTACAAGAATATCTATTGGTTCACCGGCGATTCGATTCAACTCAATGATCGTACCAGGTGCGAAATCCAAAATTTCATGGATCGACTTTGTAGTTCTTCCAAGCTCCACAGTCACTTCAAGCGGCACATCCATAATAAGACCGATATTCTCCGCCCCTGCAACCTGTGCAATGTTTGGATTAAAAGCCTGAAACTGTGCCGGCTGAACATTAACCGGCTGTGTATACATCTGATTCATATTCGGTGCCATCATCGGCTGTCCCATCATTGGCTGTCCCATCATTGGCTGACCCATCATTGGTTGTCCCATCTGCTGATCCATAACCTGCTGTCCTCCCATTGGCTGACCCATCTGCTGATTCATCTGAGGCTGAGGTGCTGCGGATTGTCCGCCTGCCTTCTTCTCTGTATCATTTGATGTTGATTCAGAATCTGCTTCCATATTCTTCGTGATATTTGCACACATCTCTTTTGCAAAGGAAATCGGATATAACTGCATAATCTCACTGTCAACAAGATCGCCAATCTCCATTTTGAATGCAATCTTTACAAATGAACCTGATAAAAATTCATCAATTGCTCTCTCATCAATGCTTTCCTTTAGATCAATAAGATCTGCGACTGGTGGACTGATATCAATCTTCTTATTCAGCATGGAAGAAAGAGAAGTTGCCGCAGAACCCATCATCTGGTTCATCGCCTCGCTGATCGCACTCAAATGCAATTCTCCTAACTCTCCGTCTGTGTTCGTACCATCGCCGCCCATCATCAGGTCTGTGATGACTTTCACATCATGCTCTTTTAAAACAAGAATATTGCTTCCGTCTAATCCAACTGTATACGCTATCCGAATAAATACACACGGCTTCTCATATGCATCGCAGATATCGCTCCACGTTGCAAAGGAAACAACCGGTGTCGAAATTTCTACCTTACGGTTAACAAGGGAAAACAATGTTGTAGCTGCTGTACCCATACTGATATTGGCAATCTCGCCAATTGCGTCTTTTTCCGCACTTGTCAGCAGATCATCCTGATCTGCATTATCCTCTGGGGAATTCAGCAATGCATTGATTTCTTCCTGTGATAAAACACCATCCATTACTACTGCTCCTCTCTTACCACTGATGTAACTCTTACTGCATAATTATCGCCGACAGCTCCCGGCAGAGCAGTAAATTTTTTAATATTTCCGACAAATATATTCAAATCCTGATTCACATTCGAATCCAATCGGATAATATCTCCAACCTGAAGATTCACAAAATCATCCACTGAAATCGTACTCGTACCCAAAACTGCTTTCACAGGGATCTTCGCTTTTGAGATCAAAGCCTCGATTGCATCTGTGTACTGCGTATCATCGCGTTCCTGAAGATTGGAATACCAGAACTTCGTATTCAGCTTGTCCATGACACTTTCCAATGTCAGATACGGAAGACAGATATTCATAAGACCTTCCACATCGCCAATCTTGATATGTAATGTCACTAATGCAATCATCTCTGTCGGTGAAATGATCTGTGCGAACTGGGAATTCGTCTCAATCCTTTCCAGCCGCGGACTAATCTCACAGACGCTCGACCAAGGTTCCGGGAGAAGGCTTACACATACATTGTAAATTCTCTCCAGAATCAGAAGCTCGATCTCCGAGAAATCTCTCGGCTTATCAAGTGGTGCACCAACACCTCCGAGCATTCGATCCACGATCGCATATCCTAAATTATCAGCAAGTTCAATAATAATGCTGCCACTCAAAGGCGATACATTCACCAATCCAAGTAAAACCGGATTCGACAGCGCATTCGTAAATTCAGAATAAGTTACTGCCTCTGAATTCATCACCTCTACCTGAACTGTTTTCCTCAAATAGACAGGCAGGTTCGTTGAAAGAAGTCTTCCATAATGTTCAAAAATGATTTCCAACGTACGCAAATGCTCTTTCGAGAACTTTGCCGGACGGGTAAAATCATAATTTTTCACTTGTTTTTCGTCTTTTTCTTTCATGTCCTCAGCATCAAGTTCACCACTGCTCAATGCCTGCAGAAGACTATCTATCTCATTTTGAGATAAGACTTCACCCATTCTCTTTCACCACCTAGCATTCTAATTTACTGCGTATTTACACTGGAGAAACTTACCCCAACGATAAAGTCAGAACCGAACATCTCCTGCAGATCTTCGAGAATAGCATCTTTAACGCTCTGCTCGTCCTCCCGGAACTGTTCCATTGTATATCCGGAAACAATGGTATTGATATCATTTTTGATCAATGTTTCCTTCGCTTTCAATCCTTCCGTACCTATGCTCTTGTATCCGTTACTCTTTGTATTCAGTGACAAACCGATAGAAAATACAGCTACATGGTCTTTTCCATCGCCGCTTGGACTTAAGTTGACGGTAAAGCTGGCTTCAATATCATAAACTTCAATGTCTTCCACCGGAACTGCAGAAGTATCTTTGTTGCCACCGTCCTCTAATTCCAGATCAATTGCCGATGCGATCTTGTCGATCAGCTGATTGGATTTTCTTGTCTGTGGAATGATCGTAAAAGCAAGAATAGCAGTCAATACGAGATTCACCAGCACTAATGCAAGGATAATTACTGTCATCAGATTCTTTTTCATTGTCTGTGCCTTTCTTTTATTAATTTATTTCAGAATAATAGGAATTATAAATCTTAATCTCAACACGTCTGTTCCGTGCCCTTCCTTCCGGTGTGGAGTTGTCCGCGATCGGTACATATTCCCCTCGTCCGGATGACTTGATATGCGAAGGTTCTATCGTCGTGATATCACGCATGTAATCCGCGACATACAAAGCACGATACATCGAAAGCACATCATTGTTCTCATATTTTGAAGAATGCGTGAACGGAACATTATCCGTATGTCCCTCTATCTCTATCATGTTCTGCTGATAACTCTGAAGAATCTTTCCAATCTTATCCATCAAAGGATAGGCTTCTGACTTGATCTCAGATTTTCCGGAATCAAACAGCACTGCACCATTTAAATTCAACAGCACATATTCCGCATTAAAATCGATTTCCACCTGATCCTGTATGCCATATTGTGCTACAAGATCCTGCACCTGCTCTGCCATCTGTTCTGACTCGGCAAGCGCTTCCTCTTTGTACTCTTCTGCAACATCTGAACTTTCTGATGTATCATCTGTCGTCTGCGTATTTGCCATCTGATTATAATAGATGTCATACATCTGTAACTGGCTCACGCCGGAAGAAACCATCTCACCATCTCCGATGGAAGCTCCACCACTCGGCAGAATACTAAAGCTGCTCTGCAAAGATGCAATCACCATCTCAAACTTCTCAGCATCCACTGTTGACATAGAAAACAGTAAAACGAAAAAGCAAAGAAGTAAATTCATAAGATCACTAAACGTCGCCATCCATGCCGGAGCGCCTGCCGGTGCTTCTTCTGTCTTCTTTCTTGCCACTATGCTTCACCTCCGGCTGCTTCATCACCTTCTCCGAGACTTCCTACTGCCTGTGGTGTCAGGAATGATTTCAGCTTTTCTTCAATGACACGCGGATTTTCACCTGCCTGAATGGAAAGCAATCCTTCCACGATCATTTCTTTTATTGCAACTTCTCTCTCATTATTCACCTTAAGCTTTGACGCAGTTGGATTACAAAGCCAGTTGGCGATCAATGAACCATATAATGTAGTGACCAGGGCAACCGACATAGCCGGTCCGATACTCGATGCATCTTCCAGATTCCTAAGCATGTTAATAAGACCGATCAGCGTACCGATCATACCCCATGCAGGACCTAATTCTGCCCATTTCTCCCAGAATGCGATTACTTTCTTATGTCTTTCTTCCATACAGGACAGGCTTGTCTCCATGATGCCACGCACCAGTTCCGGATCCGTACCATCCACAACAAGCATTACGCCCTTTTTCATAAAATCGTCTTCAATATCATTGGCTGCTTCCTCTAATGCGAGCAAGCCTTCTTTTCTTGCCACATTCGAAAGATCAATGATCTTTTTGATTGTCTCTGCCGGATCTTCTGCCTTTTCCTTGAAGGTAAGTGTAATACCCTTCAGTCCGTTAATGAAATCCGGTAACTTGTGTGCTGCCAGTACACCGGAGATAGAACCTCCGACTGTTATGATGATAGACGCCGAATCAACCATGTTTTTCAAAGCTTCAAATCCACCATTACTGAAAACACCGAATACAAACATTACTGCGCCGAGTATTATACCGGCTAAAGATGCGATATCCATATCTTCCACCTGCCATCCTTGTTAATATATTTAAAATTTAATTCTCATTTTCTGCTTTAAATCCAGTTTCCATAATTTCCCGCTTATATGATTTTACTAAACTTTTTATCTGTTGTCTACTTTCTTTTACAATTATTTTGCGTCCTGTCGTGAAAGTGATCACGGTATCCGGTGTTTCTTCGACAAGTTCGATCAGATCCGCATTCACCAAAATCTGTGTACCATTTAATCTTGTCACTTCGATCATAGTGTTCATCCTTTCCTTATTGTTAACAGACAATGAAAACAATGAAACAATGTTTAGTATACCATATCTTGTTATAGTATGGAACATATTTACTAAATAATCGTTACTTTTTTTATACTATTTCTATTCAAGGAGGAATCTATAACGTTTTATAGATTCCCCCATTCAGTTTATATTATCGTTTTAAGTTTACAAGTTCCTCTAATAATGTATCGGAGGTTGTAATAACACGGGAGTTTGCCTGGAAACCACGCTGTGTTGTGATCATGGATGTAAACTCTGAGGAAAGGTCTACGTTCGACATTTCCAGCTCGCCGGTTGTCATGGAAGAACCGTCTGCAGAAATCTCCACACCGATGCCATCAAATTCACCGGAGTTTAAGGTTGTGCGGTAGCAGCTCTCTCCGACTTTCTCAAGACCGGATGCGTTGGAGAACTGTGCAACTGCGATCTGTCCTAACAGCTCTGTGTTACCATTGTCATATGTACCGTAGATACGTCCGCTTGTGTCAATGGAAATACCTGTCATGGCACCAAGCTTACGTCCTTTTCCGGTTTTTCCGTCAGCTGCTCCGGCATCTGCACCGATTGTGGATTTACCACCGTTCTCATAGTTTAAGCACTGTGAGAAGTCCACAGTGATATTCTGGAAGTTTCCGTTGTTGTTGATCAGACCTGAAGAGAGTGCCCCCATGTTCAGCATTACAGATGGATTCTCCCCACCAATAGACTTAAACTTACCTGAACTCGTATCAAATTCCAGATCGTAAGAAGTCTGCTCTCCCGTCAGGGTCGCATGCCCGGTTTGCGCATCAAAAGCCACCTTATAGTTATTTGTATTATTTTTGATATTATTGGCAATGGTTGTTGTGATACCGGAAAAGATATCCGTGATGCTTACCTTATTTGTCTGATTCCCCTGCTCCTCAAATACAGTAGGATCTGTTGTTGACTGCTTAAATTTTTTACCAGTTGAATCTACATATGCCTTATCTGCGTTATCGTATGTATAATCTTTTGTCAGGCCATATTGTCCAAGTGTTGCATTCGCATTGTAATTACCAAAAATCTGTGCGATCTGCTGTTTATCAAGATCTGCGATAATATTCTTATTATTGCTGTCCAAAACAGATGTCAGCTCTACCGTATACTTTCCATCGGTTCCGGTAGCCTTGATCGCAAACTTCGCCGTATACTGATAACCAAGGTTATCGTAGAAGTTTAAGTTCATTACCCTACCGGCATCATTTTTAACATCTGTATCATTCTCATCCAGTACACCGGCGATGGTAGCCTGTGTGGTTGCTTCCGGTGCAGAAGTCAGGTTCTTCTCCTGCATGATACGGAGTGCCGAAACAGTGTCCTTACGGATCTCACCTGTTGTCTCGTCAACCTGCCATCCCATAACTGTATAACCTGTTGAGGACATACACAAATTACCGGAACCGTCTACATAGAAAGAACCGGAACGGGTAAATACGTTCTCAGAACCATTATTTACAATAAAGAAGTTTGTTGAGTTTTTATCGGTCAGACGGATATCAAATGGATTTCCGGTTGTCTCAGATGCGCCTGCAGAAGTGATGCTGACTTTGGTTGCTGCCGCTGTTGTACCAAGACCGATCTGTTTTGCATTGACACCGCCGGTACCGGTGGTTGCGTTTGCTCCGGATGCATTCGAAGTGGTCTGATATAAGATATCACTGAATGTTACGGAAGAAGATTTAAAAGCTACTGTGTTGACGTTGGCAATATTGTTACCGATCACGTCCATTCTTGTCTGATGTGTCTTTAAACCTGACACAGCAGAGTACATTGATCTCATCATAATGAAATGACCTCCTAAAGTTCTTTTGGCGCAGGGTGTCTGGTTTCTTCTGTCAGTCAGAAACCGATTGCTCCCCTAAGGTCCAGCTACATGATCACTGCGCCATCAATATTGGTATAAATGTTGTCATCGGATTCCGTGCGATCCATTGCCGTCACAACTGTTTTGTTTGGGACATTTACAATGAATGCCAGAGAATCAACGATTACGAGTGACTCCCGAATTCCCTTTTCACTTGCTTTTTGAACTCCACTCTCCAGCCGTTCGCTCTGTTCTTTTGACAGATTGATCTTTCTGTTCTCCAGTCTCATGGAGGCATGTTTGGAAAATTTCAGTTCCAAGCTCTCAGAAACATCCTGTTTCTGTTTTAAAATTTCCTCAAAGGACAATCCTGATGCATTGACTGCGGAATTTCCTTTTCCAGTACCAAGATAACGGTCCGTGATCTGTTCAATCGAAGTGAATTGGTTATTAATTTTATTCATAACCCCATCTCCTGTTACTCTGTCCTGTCTGAACTGTTATCTGTTGTATCTCCTGATCCTGCACTTTCTGTTTCTTCTGTTTTGTCTGTCCTGCCAGCATCTTCCGATTTGTCTGTACTGTCTGTTTTGCCTGTACTATCAGATTTGTCTGTGCTATCCGTCTTGTCTGTACTGTCAGTCTTGCCTGTGCTGTCCGTCTTGCCTGTACTGTCAGTTTTGTCTGTTCCATCCGCTTTGTCAGATTTGTCTGTTTTGTCAGATCCATCTGCAGATTCGTTTGCCTTGATCAGTTCTTTTAATCTTGCCTCAAGTTCTTCAAACTTCTTCCATGCATCTGGGGAAACGAATTTTTTCTGGTAATCGCTCAGTCCATCATACATCTTGCGGATGCTCTCAATATCATCCTTGTTTGCAAGCGAGATTGAATTTTTGGATGGCAGTAATGAAATTGCGGATTTAATTGTCTCTGCAAGTGTCACTGCTTCCATATAATCTGCATCTGCAACAGTATCCAGATCCTTCAGGTTGTAAAGTCCATCATTGACAGAAAGAAATGTTTCTCCGTTTTTGTGAAGTACATAATCACAGGTTCCTGCGATATAACTTGTCTCTCCTGTTGTCGAGGATGTCACTTTCATGATGACATACTTGCCAACCAGATCATTTGCCGAAGAAGCCTCGATCGTACTCTGCACACTAAGCTGTGACTCCAACTGTGAGAAGGTCGCAAGCTGTGCAATATACTCGGTATTACTTGTCGGTTCCAACGGATCCTGATACTGCATCTCTGCGCATAAAATCTGTAAGAACTGGTCATAGCCAAGCTCGTTGGTCTTTTCATCTTTCTTGGATGATTTTGATGATGTACTGCCTGTACCGGTAGTCTCATCTATAAATTTTCCATCTTTTACCTGCTGAATTAACGCCATTGTCTCTCTCCTTTCTCAAAACTTATGCAGTGTAATCTACACTGTTTCCCTGTTCTGCCATCATTTTGGCTGCCAGAGTTTCTTCTTCCGACATCACGCCGGATAATTCACTTAAATCATTCAGATTTAATCTGCGGGTTCTGCCTTTTTCTTTTTCCTGCTGCTCGCCCTGCTGTTTTTCACCTTCTGCATTCTGCTCAAGGTTTTTCTCAAACTCATGGCTTGCAACGGTCACTTCAACAGCATCCACTTTCACACCAGCCTGCTCTAAATTCTGTCTGAGTTCTACGGTCTGTGCTTCTAATGCTTCTTTTACGACTGCGTTCTGTGTCAGAATCTTTGCTGTCACTGCGCCTTCCTGCTCTGTCACCTTTAAAATGATTTTTCCAAGGTTCTGCGGGTTCAGCTGTAACTCCATGCTCGTCTTGTCATCTGTGAGAATGACTCTTGCAGACTCAACGATCTGGTCGATCACATTCTGCGTGTTGACCGTTTGCGGTAATGGCTCTGCTGTCTCTACGTTTGTGATCTCCTGTGCCACCTGATGCTGTGGTGTAACCACTGTCTCATTTGCTGCCGGAACGTTGCCTTTTGTGAATTTGAAACTGCTGTCTGTGTCAGAAGTATTCTTCTGTTCTCCGGAATCTTCTGTCTCGTTTTCCAAGTTCTGCGCTTCCGGAATGATTTCCTGCTCGGAAACATCCTCTGTCACATCAGATTGTGCTGTATCTTCTATGACTTCTGTCTGTTCTTTGACTGGTGCATTTTCCACTGCTTTTGTCTGACGTTTATCCTCCACCGTAATGTCCGGTGTCCGGGCAGCTGTATCTGCAATGGCTGTCTGCTCCGGTTCAACTGACGATGTGGTATTGTCCTGTGAAACTGTTTCTTCCACATTTGCCACAGTATCATCCGCTGCGAGAGCAACTGCTTTCTGGAATTCTTCAACATTCATTCCAAGTGCATTTAAAACATCTTTTCCAATGTCGTTCACACTCTGCAGTACGCTCACAAACTGTTCGCTGCATAAAAGCTGCTGTACGCTGTCTGCTCCGGTAAGTTCTGCCACAAGATTTGCAAGATTATTCTGATTGAGTAAATCCTGAAACTGAAGTCCAAGTGTCTGCATAGCCGCTTCGATAGCTTCGTCTGTCACGCCAAGCTCTTCTTTTAAAACTTCTTTGACGTCTTTTGTAAACTGCTCTAACTGCTCTTTTACTGTGTCATCAGATGTAACCTGCTTCGTCTCCGATGCAATGGTATTATCTTTGTACTGGTACTTCTGGTAATTGTCCGATACTGTATTGGTATCTTTTCCGGAAGCTGCAGTTTTTACAGTTTCGTTATGGTTGACATCCGCATAAGCTGCTGTCTGACGGTTGTTTGTCTGTTTCATCATAGTGCCAAAATCAACTTTTGCATTTGTACTTCTCGTGGTATTATCTGTGCCCTGTACGGACTGCGTATTTTGTGCCAACAGTTTTCCTAAATCGGAAATGGTTGTACCTGCCATATGGTCTCCTCCTTTCTTTAAGATATCGTATTGCTTTTTATCTATTCTGAAGGCTCCATGATCTCCGTTACTTTTGCTGCAGTATCGGAATTCATTTTGCCAAGAATATCGGCTCTGGACTGTGTATCCAGATTTGATAATATATCTGCTACCAATTGAAGGTTATCTGTCATTGTGTCAAAAATGGCTGCCGCCTCTTTCGGCTTCATGTTGGAATATGTTTTTACATAGTCATCCATCTGCTCATCCGTCAGCGTCTGCTCAACCACCTGTTTATAAAGAACTTCTGCATTTGCTGCGTCAATACTCTCGTAATATTCCTTATAATTACTTATATCGGGAGCATCATCGGAAAAGACAACATCCTCATACCATTTTTCTTTTTCCTGCTCAAACGCTGCCTCATTCTGCTTGTAAGTATCTAACTCTTTTGCTTTCTCCTCTAACTCTGCAATGTAGTCTGCATCCGAATTTGCACTGTTCTGTGCGTCAGCCAACTCAATCTCAAGTTCCTTGATCCGGTTGATCGCATCATCAAGATTCGTGTAAGCATACTGGCTGTCCTCTGTTGAGACCTCTTCCACAGCAGAATCCGGCAAAATCTTATTCAGATAAGGAACATCTTTGATCACCGGGGCAAGCACGCCTGAACCAAAGCCGCCAACATCTAATTTGATCAGCATTGCAAAGATTGCAAGCCAGATTAAAATAATAATGATAGTGACAAAGAAAACAAGGATTTTGCCACCGACGGTTTCTTCCTCGCCGTCTAAGTCATCTGCGTTTTTCTGTTTTTT